>Ga0308163_10003146_pt1 | contig 14145 bp, 11 predicted proteins | sample PhyTR1_FD_201037 | JGI IMG/M metagenome (GOLD analysis project Ga0308163, IMG submission 201037) | Phyllosphere microbial communities from UC Gill Tract Community Farm, Albany, California, United States - DLSLT.R1 | ecosystem: Host-associated > Plants > Phyllosphere > Unclassified | place: USA... | reverse complement strand
TCTTACTAAGCATTTTTACCATCTATATCGCATTGGTTACCTTCAAATTTTATGAACGTATCCCCTGTTCTTGCGCTACAGCTTTCGAAAATCTGAGTTGGCAGGTACATCTGCTTATAAATACCGTTTTTTTGTCAATTGCCGTAATTGGTATACGCCTGGCAAAACAACAAAGCGAATAAAGATATCCTGCTACCGGCAGGTCTGGGAATGCCCAAACCCTGAACACAAATGCGGGTTCATTTTTTAATTAAACGTTATGATTAGTAATAAAGCAAATCTCTTACAGAGAGTCCGTGTGATTACGATCGCACTGGTAACAATCGTAGGTTTCGGAACAATAGCGATGAAACCCACGCAAACTCCTTTTCAACATCAATATGGAGTTGCGGAAACAGCCGATGGATCCCAGTGGGAAATCCAGGCTGACGTTACAGATCCCACCAGTAGTTATATATGTAATGACGGTTTCAATACTGCATGTGAAATTGGATCAAATTTGAACCTAAGTCCAGGTGATCTAATTCCAAAAGATGAATCTCAAACTTTGCAAAAAGGGCGTTTTGAGCCATTGTAGTTGAGTGCAGTAGAATGGAAATAAACACCAGCAGTATAGCTACTGCTGGTGTTTAAGATTAATTAACATCCAGCTCTTTTTCAATAGCTGCAATCAATCTGCTCATGTCTCTTAGGGCTCTGCCATCTATGTTTGCAATGTTTCCTTTTCTGGAAATAACAAGGGGTCTTGGGTAACCCCGGACATTATAATACTTAATGATTTCATGATTGTATCCCTCGTTATTTGTATATAGATTAATCACCTTCCGGGATGTGTGTTTGCCTTTACTTAAACTCTTTTGCCATATCTCCTTTTTATCCGTCGAAATTGTGATAAAAACTATATTGGGATTATCTGAATATCTTTCCTCAACCTTAGACAAGACCTGATCATAGTAATCCATACAAGCACCACATCCTGTATACCAGAAATCAATAAATACAACCTTTCCCTTATAATCATTTAGCTTTACCGTATTACCTTTTGCATCCCTCAGAGAAAAGTTATATGCAGTACTTCCAATCACATTATTTTCAAAGGATTTAACTCTGGCACGTATTGATTTGTCACTGATAATTTTCAGTGACTCTTTCAGGCAGTAGTCCAGATCACCGGCTATTAAACTCCAGTACCTGGTAATGTAATTTAAAATCAGTTTGTCCCTCAGTGGTACATTATCCACTTCCTTAATATAATTGAAAAAGGTTTTGAAATCAATATAGCCTGACTCCATCATTGTTTTTGCGCAAAAGTAGTTTAACAAAAACTGGTTGTATTCCTTGGATTCTGACAGAATGTTATCTGGCACATTCTTAGTAAAGTCGTACGTAAAACGGTTTTTAAAGCTATCGGAAAGTTTTTTATACGACACCGTATCACTTTTTGATTTCAATGACCTGAACAAGTCACATACCAATGAACAAATATCTTTTCCTGCATGGCCTAATACATCTGCATGCAGCAAATTATATGAGTAGGCAGACATTTCAGGTTTGTATTTTTCAATAACGTGATATAACCTGTTAATCTGCCTGATCGTAAAATTGGCTGTATCGTATTCTATGCCATTAATAAATGCAGACTTTCTCGATTTATCATCCAGGCCAACCGTTTTAAATTCATTTTTACAATTGTATTTTGCCGAGCCGATACCAGAAAAATGGATATCATAATTTTGTGGGTACTTTACTGGCTTAATCAGGATCTTGATAGAATCGCCTGGCTCAAAAAAGTATTCGTCACAAACTATGATGCCATTTTCTGTATGGGATAACATAACAGAAAAATAAAGTGGCTTATTCTGCGCTTTCAGGTCAAAAAAATAGGTATTTCCATTTTTTATTTTTGATGTCACGTTCTTCTGTCCCGTCCTGGCTGCGTCATGGTGATAAACTCCCTGCTCATAAACCAGCAGATAAGGAACATTTTTTATGGCCTGGTCTAAAACGATCTCGAAAGAAACATTTTTATTATTAAAATGTGGCCTCTCAATTGATTTGGCCTTTGCATATACGGTCAGGAATATCATTAGTGTTATGGTTATTATTTTCATTATGTGTCATTTATAGTTATCTGTTATTCTGTGGAATATCATTCATTCTGATCTCACTATCCGGAATTGGCAGTGCATACCGGGGGTCATTTGGCGGAAGCTGATAAGTCACACCCTTAACTGTCCGGATAAGCGTTTTTGCAAACTGAGGATCTTGATTTAGCCGCCTTAAATCAGACCATCTCAGGTTTCTGAATAAACACTCTTTCCTTCTTTCAGTCAACACAAGACTAAGCACGTCTGGCACTGAAGAAGCATCAAAAGGCATGTATGAACCGGACTTGGCGCGTTTGACAAGCAGGGTATTTAATGCTGTCAGTGCCGCAGGATTATTGCCGGTCCGTGCTTCACACTCTGCCTTTACCATATACACTTCAGCAGTGGTAAAGCCATTAAACGCATAAGGGCTTGCACTGTAGAAGCCTTTAAATACAACTGCTTTTGATGCTGCATCTTCAGTAAAAAACAAGGATCTTCTTAAGTCGTTACTGGCATATGATAAATAGAAATCCCGTTCAACCTGCCATGACCTGTCATTGTAATACAATTGGATACCAGTATAAATCACTTCATCGTTTAATGGGCTGAACGGAAGGGTAGAGCCTGGATTAAAGGAATTATAGTCCACTAAACTATTGTAATGCTTCAGGCATTCATCCGCATATTTCAGGGCTTGACCGTAATTCTGCATGATCAGGGTTGCCCGAGCCATTAACGCATAGGCAGCTGCTTTAGTAGGTCTGTTCCTGTTCGTCTTTATTACAGTTGCCGGCAGCAATCGCACTGCCTCATCAAGATCTTTTAAAATCTGCTGGAAAGTTTTCAGAACTGACGCACGGAGCGTCTTTTCCCGGAGATTTGTATTTAACCGCAATGGTATACCTAAATCATGATCTGCTGAACCCGGCTTATATGGCTGCCCGTAAATTTCCTGCACATCATAAAATGCATTTGCACGACAAAACAATGCCCAGCCTTTCAGAACATCCAATTCAGCGGAAGGCTGGGATTCCTCCAGCTTTTCTATCCCTTCGAGGACAATATTCGCGTAATAAATTTTCTGATATGGATTGTTCCAGTTGGATGAATTCAGTCCTTCGTTCAAATCTTTACTCCAATGATAGGCATCCCTGACAAATAAAACCTGCGTTTCCCATAATGCATCAGGCAGGTAGAGATCATCCGACCCTATCTCCCCCAAAGCTGGTGCGCTGATAAACATCAGCTCATTCTCCAGCAGCGCCTGATAATCCGCCACACTGTTCGGAACAGACAGACTCTTATCCGGCACAGCATCCAGGTATTTGCCGCAGCCGGTTACAAAGAACAACACGAATAAAAACAGGATCAACAGGTATTCAGAAAGCATTAAATTTTTCATAATGTCATCATTTAGATTTACAAATCAATTTTAAGCCCCAGGGCAGTGCTCAGTGGCAGTGGATAAGCAGATACATCGGGGTCCAGTCCAGCATGATTTGCCCGCCAGATTATACCCAGATTACTTACATAACTGTACAGCTGGATGTTCCTGAAAGGCAGCATGGGTAACTGCTTTTTAGATAAACCATAGGAAAGCTGAACGTCCTGCAAACGTATATGGTCGCCCTTCTCAATCAAGGCAGCAGACTGCAGGTAAAAGTTATCTCTGTTTGCATTCGCAGGATAGACCATCGAAGGCACATTCGTAATGAGTTCATCCCCTGCTTTCTGCCATCTTTTTGAAAAATCACTATGCCCCGTTCCCGAAGTACCACTAAAAAGACTGCTGTAATTCATCGACTCCCTTCTGAACCGATAACCCAGTTTATAGATCAGATTAAAAGAAAGAACAAGGCCCTTGTAAGAGAAACTATTTAGTAGGCTCCCAAAGACAGGCGGTGACGAAGGCCCTTTATATTCCAGATCGACGGGATTGGTTCCCCTAACCATCGATGCGTAGTCTTTGCTTACCACACCATTCAGATAGCCTTGAGGATCGCCCGTCTGTCCATCAAGCCCGGCCCATTTGTAGACATAAATACCGCTCATATCTCTACCCACTTTCGGCACACTGCCAGAGATATAATCAGGATTGCTCAAAGGCATTACCTGATAATCGGTTATCCAGCTTTTGGTGTAAGAAAACAGGCCCATTGTATTCCACTTGAATACACCATTCAGTGCCTGCGCCTGCAGAGTCAGATCGAGGCCCTTGCCTTTCATCGAAGCCGTATTTCCCCTGAAACTCGCATAGCCACTGGTTGGTGCCAGCAGGGCATCCCCTATCAGATCCTTCCCGTTCTTGCGGTAATACTCAATACTTCCGGTCACACGGTTGTTTTTGAAACCAAAATCCGCTGCAAAATTCATCTGCCCTATCCTTTCCCAGGTAAGATCGGGGTTCGGCGGATTCAGCACAGAAGAATAAAGAGCGCCGTACCGGTTTGTTGTGGTAATTCTGGTAGTCAAATAAGCAGTAACGTTTTTGTCGATATTCCCGTTATATCCAAAAGTGGCCCGCAGTTTTAAATATGGCAGCAGGGCTGAATGATAAAAGTCCTCCTTACTTAAGGCCCAGCCCGAGCCGACGGACCAGAGAGGTGCCCATTTCTGATTCGTTTTTACACCAAATAAGTTAGATCCATCGTTTCTGGCAGAGGCTGATAAAGTATAGCGATCCAAAAAAGTATAGGCTCCATTTCCAAAAAATGAGAGCGTACGGTTTGTTAAACTGCCCATACCCAATCCCGAAGGGATCACTGCAGATGCTCCGGTAATATAATTTGGGTAGGAATTATAGAAATCAACCGGCAGGCTCGTTTCCCGCAGCGAATCATATCCGTAAAGGTTGTAACGGTTTGACAGCGTGTTCAACTCTCCTGCTTCGGCACCTGCCAGCATATTGAGCTGATGTTTTTCCTTCCAGTTCTGATTGAAGTTAAGCTGTCCGCGTAAATTCTGTGACTGGTAATTTCCATTAGCTACATTCAGTATTCCTCCCAGAGGAATAGGCCTGGTGACTACACCGGTTGCTGAATTGATCTGAGTGTAAGAGTTGATCAGGTTTCTTGTGTAATAGGTTTCCTGACTATAGTGGTTATTCGTTTCTGTATCACCTTTTCCATAACGGTATTTAAGTTCCGCGTTCAGACCTCCAATGATTTTATACTTTCCTCCCAAAGAAACCTGATAATCCACCAGATTTACTGAATTATCAGCGAAACCAAGTTCGTCCAGTGGTTTGTAGCCCCAGTCGAGTAAGTTGGAATTGGCTTTACTACCCGGAAATCCGGTACGGTATTTTGCTATTGGCAATGCCTTCCCGTTTTCATCAGCCAGTGTGGCATAAGGATAGATGGCCCCCACACCAAATATTGGGCTCACAGCATTGTTAAGTGTAGTACTTTTTGCAAAAATAATTCCTGTGCTGATTTCCAGCCTGTGGTTCAGCAGGCTATAGGTATTACTGGCATTCATCGAGATCCTGTCATATGAGTTCCCAACTGCCTGTCCCAGATTTTTATTGTAACCGCCAGATACGTAGTACTGCTGTTTGTCACTTCCTCCTCTGAGCGATAAAGCATATTGTTGGCTTACGCTCTGCCGGTAAAAATATTTCAGCAGGTCATTCCTCAGGTCATGTTTTGCCAGTTCAGTCAACTGTGCATTGCTTTGTGCCGGAGTAATTGTACCTGCCCTGGCTTTGAGCAATATCTCTACAGCCGGTGTTAAAGCAGAAATACCATCATTAATGGCACTGTTATATTTACCTTTTTCAAACAAAAATTTCTCAGCACTGATAAAATCTGGGGCTGAGATCTTACGCTCATAAAACAGGTCGGGCTTACGGCCGGTGTTTACATTACTGTTAAAGGATACCTGTACCGGCTGATTGTATCTTCCGCGTTTGGTGGTAATGACAATCACTCCGTTGCCGGCACGGGTGCCCCAGATTGATGCCGCAGCAGCATCTTTTAAGACGGTAACGTTTTCAACATCATTAGGATTGATATTATTCAGGTCCCCTTCATATGGAAAGTTATCCAGCACAACAAGGGGCTGGCTGTTTGCCCAGATCGTGCTTTTGCCCCTGACAGCTATACCCAGTCCGTTCGTAGCCGTCACATTACCAAATAATAATGCACTGGAGACACCTTCGAGCCTGCTGATCACATCACTGGATACGCTCCTGTTGAATGATGTACTGTCCACCAGGCTGAAAGATCCCGTGGCCCTTTCTTTTGGCAGGGTCTGGAATCCTGTTGCTACGGTCACTTCATCGAGCACGCCAGTATTTGGCTGCATCGATATTTTAAAAGGACCTCTGCTGGCAGTGTTGTATGCCACCTGTATTGTAGTATAGCCTACATAGCTGATCACAAGCATACCCTGATGTGCAGCAGTAGTAAGGCTGAAAAATCCTCTTTCATCTGTGAGCACGCCTGATAGCCCTTCTGTAGTTTTCACCGTCGCGCCCTTCAAAGGCTGTCCGTCTGTATGGGAAAGCACCGTCCCCCGTAAATGCAAACCCGCCTGGGCAAATACCTGAGGGTTTGCACAGCAGTTGAGCATGAGGATAAAAAGCGTAACCGCTCTTATCTGAGTTCGAAAATTTGGACATAACAATCCCATTAAGCTGTTTTCCGCTTTCATTTTTTTCTGAAGTAATAATTATTTTTAAATGTTACGAAGCGATCATGAGGACTGTAATTTTTTTTGAGACCGTTGACCCATGATGGTTGTAAGTTATTTACCGGGAAGTAGAATTGCCTGGGCATTAAAAATACAAAGCGGCCGTCATTACCATAACCAACCTAAATACGGCCGCTTTGCAACTGCTTAATCAGGTGGTTTTGGAATTGTACGCAATGAATGAACCTTTGTTTTTTTCATTTTTGTAGGGTTTATAATTTTGTTTACCAGAAAGTTTTTTGGGCAAAGCACAGCCATTAGACATTTTGCCTTTATTTTTTTCTCATAATATATTTCGGTTACAGCCCCGCTAAAGCAAGATTTATTTAACTTACATTTGTCGCCTTACTACATTACAAGCAGTTTCCCTGACTGGTCCATCAGATAGCTGATGAGCGTTTGCTGATCTCTTATTTGGTGTTCCCGTCAGCATGTGTACAGCAGTCCTGATTAAATAACTGATCACAAGTATTTCACAAATTAGGGAATTACGTTTGTTCTTAAATACGCATCATATCGCCTGAATTAAGTTTATATAGTAAAGGTAACAACATAAAATTGAAAAACAAATTTTATGAATAATTTTTAGGACAAGTTATTCATTCCATTTGAACATGGAAGAGAATACTGATTTGAATAAAAAAGAAGGCTTCAGCAACAGAATCAACCATATAATGAATACCATCGGCCTGGAGATTGCAGGCTTCGCCGAACTCACCGGCATCTCTGAAAGCCATATTTATGCTTTATCGAACGGAACAAAAGGTTTAACAACTGAAATAGCAGAAAAGATTGCTGTACCTTTGAAAATCAGGAAGACACAGATCCTCAATCCAGCTTATCTGATCTCAGATTCCATCCGTAATGCTCCTGCTGTAAAAAAGTTTCATAATACATTCAAAAAAGGCAATCCTGAATATTTCACGGAAACGAAGGCAGCGAGGAAAAGTTCCTATTTCATAGAACAGGAACTCTTACCAACAGATCTTTTCAAAGAAGAAGTATATGGATGGCAGGTTAGAGACGCCTGCGCGGAACGCGGAATAAATCTGTCGAGTAAACAAGTGTCTCAGAATCTCAACTACCTGGTCGAAACAAAGAAATTAAGGAGTGAAAAGAGAAAATTAAAAAAGAAAAACGGGGAAATGGCAGACAGAGAAGTTTATGTGTATTTCAGGGATCAAAATGATCAGTAATGCTAAATCAGGCCATACTCCTGCTGCAAAAACTTCTGCAAACCTGAAGCATCATTCGTCCCGATCATAACAGTCTTCAGTTTGCCATTTGTAGTTTTACTGTCCAGATAAGTCATCTGAACGGCTGAAGAGCCCTGAATATTATATAACATTCCCTTTGGAGTGAACCTGATTCCATAACCATAATACCAGGGCGTATTTACAATCTTAACTTCAGTAACCGCCTGCGGCCGAATCCTGATATGTACAAGTCCAAGCCCATAGATCAAATGGATACATTCCTTGTCAGCTTTCACAGTAAGTTTATAAAAGGTAATAATCAAACCAATAAACAGGACAAGCAAAATCACAAATACAGTTGTTGGTACATGCGCCTGACCTAATCGTAAATAGGAGACAGTAATCTGAATAGGAATCAGTGTAAAAAGGACCAGCATTAACCATCCTGTCTGTGAGTTTTTGTATTGCGTATTCATCATCAATTAAATCATAATCAGCTTAGGCTAATGTAGTATCTAATTGAGATAAATCTGCTATACTCCAGCATTTTTACACCAATAACAGTAACCTGTTATTATGCGCAGCCATCCTTCCATTTACTCACTATCCGAAATTTCAGGTTCTTTCTGCTCTATAAAATTACCCAGCTGGTCTGTAAAACCAATCAAAGCTTCATGATCAGTATGCCATCTGCCATTTTCCCTCTTAATGACCCCAACTTCAAAACCGTCCCAATGTATTAAATAATGGCTTCTCAGACTCGCAATGGGAGATATCTCTATCTGTCGGTACTTCCCCTGGATTTCACCAGTAAACTCATATTTTTTCATAACATCTGGGGTTATGCTGTTAAAACAAAAACAGCCTGCTTTTGATTTGATTCAATTCCTGAAAGACTCGGAATCAGCATAAAAAGCAACTCCCCTCAGGAGTACCTGCGCTGCTCAGGCTGAGCTTCTTTCATGGTAAAATGGCCCTTCAGCTCAACCTTGATCTCTCTCGCGCTGATCTCAGCAGCAGAACGGAATTCAAAACTGAAGTTGTATTCTTCCATAGTATTCCTGATCAGCCACTTCTTCAGGGAAGGCTGGATATGGTCTATCAGGGTGTTCACATAGCTCCGGTAATTACAGAAGACAAACTTCAGCATATAGTCTTCATGCAGCAGCCTGAGATTAAAGTGTACCCTCCCCTCAAAGTAATATACAAAGCAAGACTGCTCAGGAATATTTTTGATAATTCTGCTGTTTTGTACCCACTCATCCAGAATGGATACCAGACTTTTTTGCTGGTCCTCTGTTAAATCCATACCTCAAATTTATACTAATATTTTTAGTATTACAACTGATGTGGAAAACTCATTTCTTTGCAGTTCTGCATTCTCATTCAAAAAATACTTTCAGAAAACCTTTCCGCAATTGTTTGGTTATAAGCAGGGATATCAAATAAACATCTGTCAAAACATAATCACATGGCCACAGCATACAACCTCGGGAGATTTATTGACGCTCAAAATTCCGATTACGAAACTGCATTGTCAGAAATTAGAAGTGGCAGAAAACGCAGCCACTGGATGTGGTATATTTTTCCTCAGATCCTCGGTCTGGGATCAACTGAAACATCCAGGTTTTATGCCATCAAAGATCTTGAAGAAGCACAGCTTTACCTGCAACACCCCATCCTGGGAAAGAGGATCGTTAAAATTTCAGAAGAATTGGTTGACCTTGAATCAAACGACGCCAATAAAATATTCGGCAGTCCTGATGACCTGAAGTTAAAATCATCTATGACACTCTTTTCGTCAGTTACGGATACCAACCCGGTATTTCAGGCTGTACTGGAAAAGTTTTTTAAAGGAGTAAAAGATCAGAAAACTTTACAGATCATCAAAAAATAATTGCAATCCCATTAAGACATCTGCTGTATCCTGAACCTTACTCCGATAACTCAATCCAAACCGGCGCGTGGTCACTCGTCTTTTCCCAACCCCTTACATTATGATTTACTTCAGCTGCTACCAGTCGCCCTTCCAGCTGTGGACTCAGGAGAAAATGGTCTATACGTAAACCAGCATTTCTGCCATAGGCATTACGGAAATAATCAAAGAATGTATAAATTACTTCATCAGGGTGCATTGTACGCAAAGCATCAGTCCAGCCCTGATCGGTCAGCTTTTTAAAAGCCGCCCGCACTTCCGGACGGAAAAGCGCATCTTCCACCCAACGTTCCGGTTTATAGGCATCCAGCTCTGTGGGTATCACATTATAGTCGCCCGCAAGCACCACTGGACGGTCAGAAGAAAGCAGTTCTGCAGCGTGTTGGGTTAGGCGTTCAAACCAGCTCAATTTATAGTCAAGTTTGGGTCCCGGTGCAGGATTACCGTTTGGCAAATACAAACAGCCTATCACAATACCATCAGCAACAGCTTCAATGTAACGGCTATGCAGGTCTTCCGGATCTCCCGGGAGTCCGCGTCTGGTTTCCCTGATATCTCCGCTGCGCGATAAGATAGCCACACCATTCCAGCTTTTCTGTCCATGCCAGATCGCATGGTAGCCCGCATCCCGGATCGCCTGTTCAGGAAATTTTTCCTGGGGAGCTTTCAGTTCCTGCAGGCAAACTATATCCGGCTTTGTTTCTTCCAGCCAGCGCAACAGAACAGGAAGACGTCCGTTAACGCCGTTTACATTATACGTTGCTATTTTCATCAGTAAAAACCTAGGTGTGAATGTTCGGTAAACCTATAAAAATCAAGCCAGATTTACACAGGAAAATACAATAGAACAAATACCAGCAGGGAAATATCTATACCTGCTTCCCTGCGGTTCGCCGCAGAAACAAAGGGGTGTTTTGCCAAAAGGATTACGTAATTGCCCTAACCGTCAAATCTTATCTTTGTATGGTGTTTCGTCTGGATGGACTCAGCATGTGTGTTTTTAAAAATTCACGAGTGTTTTTTCACTGGATAAAAGAGGGCAGTCGGGAGATTACTCTCTTTTACATTTTAATTCAGGTTACTGTGCAAGGGCAGCTGGAACCAAAATTCCGAACCCTCGTTTAATATACTGTCCACACCGATAGTACCTCCGTGCCGATGCACAATCTCCGATGAAATATACAGGCCTAATCCCAAACCGGAAATCATTGACGAAGTATCATTCACACGGAAAAAACGATCAAAAACCTGTTCTGTCTTATCAGATGGAATACCCAAACCGAAATCCTTTACCGTAACCCGCAGTTCATCCCCAATGATTGCCGTAAAGACAATTACTGTTTTGTGATCAGGAGAATATTTTATGGCATTGGAAAGAAAGTTATTAACCACCTGTTCTATCCTGTGCTGATCAGCATAAAGCTCTACATCATCTGCATGCTCTACAATAACATTATGGTTACCAGTATTCTGAATGTCCCCGATACATTCTTCCAGCAGCTCTTTTATACGGAAGTGATCATAATTAAACTGCATTTTACCAGCCTGTATTTTCGTCACATCCAGCAGATCATTTACAAGTGATGTCAGGTTGACGAGCTGGCGGTTTGCCTTCTCGATAAAGTTCAGCATCTGATCGCCAGACTGCGATTTTTTAGCCAGCTTAAGCGCCAGCTGCAAAAATCCCTGGATACTGGTAATCGGGGTTTTCAGCTCATGACTTGCGATACTCATAAACTCATCTTTCCGTTGCATCAGCTCTTTGGTAGCCTGCTGTGCCTTGAGCAGGTCAGTCACGTCAAAGCCAAAAAATGCAATCCCGTCAATCTCTCCATCCGCAGTATATACAGGCGTAAAGATGAGGTCAAACCAATAGTCCGACAGTTCATTGTCTTTATTTAAACGCTGGATCAGGAATGTTTTTGCAACAAAGGTTTCTCCAGTTTGCATCACATGCCGTTCCATTTCACGGATTTTTTCCTCCTGCATTTCAGAAAGCATACGCTCCGATGGCTTGCCAATATACTCCTGTTCTCCAAAAAATTCCAGAAATGCATTATTTGTAAACTCATACAACAGTTCCGCACCCCTTCGGATAGTAATCATTGCAGGCGCATTTTTAAAAATGCTGTAAAACTCGTCCTGCTGCTTCGAAATCAATTGCTGAAGTTCTGCCTGCCTTTCCTCAATTCTTTTCTGCTCGGTGGTATTGATGACATAGGTAACAACCTCACTTACATTGCTTTCATCAAGCAAAGCTGAGCCGATCATCACAGAAATCCTCTCCCCGTTTTTACGTGTGTACTGCTTTTCAAATGGCCGGCAAACACCACTGTTCCGCACCTGTTCAATCCCCAGCTGAGAGATTTCCATAAATTCAGGAGGTGTAATGTCCTTCCATGATAAGATAAGGTCAAGGTCCTCTCTCGTATATCCAATCATATTCAGAAAGGCATCATTTGCATCATCAATCCTGAAATTATCCAGATTGGAGAACAACATGCCGATCACATTGGAATCAAAAACTTTTCTGAATTTCTTTTCGCTTGAACTAAGTTTTGTCTCTGCATCTACTAGCCTGGTGATATCAACCATAGAGCCGATCATACGGTAAGGTGTATCAAAATCATCCTGCATGATACTGCCGCGATCCAGGATAATCACATATGTTCCGTCTTCTTTTAGCAGCCTGTACTCGGCAGACCATTGTTTATGATGGCTGTTGATGGCCTCAAATACGCTGTCCCGTACCCTTTGCCTGTCCTCAGGATGAATTTTCTCAAACCAGAAACCGATGGTATTGCTGTGTTTGTCCTGCTGATAACCAAACATCGACGTAAAGTTATCACTGCGCCACATCGTATTGTTTGCCAGGTTCCAGTCCCAGATGGTATCATTAGTTGCCCTCGATACCTGATTGAAGCGGTCCTCACTTTCGGAAAGTTCCCGGGTTCGTTCCTGAACCTTCAGTTCCAGATCGGTATTCAGCTTCTTAAGAATCTCCCTGGTCTTTACCAGTTCACCATAATTTCTCTTCAACTTCTGCTCGGCAGTTTTCTGACTGGTAATATCAGTCAGCGTAGCCGCAAAACCATCCGCCATTTTTACGGCCACCAGATGGTACCACTTGTCATCAGCACCCACAAATTCTGTTTCAATAGCTGATCCCTTTTCTACCAGGCTGATATATTTCTGGAACAGGTTACCATCAGTCAGCTGTGGAATTTGCTTCACAAGCATGGCATTGGTCAGGTTTTCCTTGCTGATGTGCAGTAACTCCAGGGCAGCATGGTTAAAGGAAATACACTTAAAATCAATTATGAAATGATCATGGTTTCGTATCGCAGTGAAGGCTAGGATACCGCTTAAACTTGCGTTAAATACACCGGTAATCATGTTGTTGAGTTCGGTGATATGTGAGATATCGACGAAAGTAATCACCACACCATCTTTTTTCTTATCCTTGCGCAGATAGGGCATGATGCGCATCAGGCTCCGGCTTCCGTTTTTAAGCACTACTTCTTTTTCAACAATATGACTGCTTAACAGTACTGAACGGATGTCCCCGGACAAGTTTTCTGCCTGTATATTGTTTGAGATGTGTTCAATAGAGCGGCCAACATCCGCATCAATCATATTGACCATGTGGATGGCCGCTGGATTGAACTTACGGATATGCAGACTTGAATCTACAAATACCTGTCCGATATCCGTACTTCTGAAATAGTTGTCAAGATCATCATTCAGTTCTACCAGCTCCTTGATCTTTAACTGGTGCTCAGTATTCAGGGTATGCAGCTCCTCATTGAGCGACTGCAATTCTTCGTTGCTGGACTGCAGTTCTTCATTGGCGGATAATAACTCCTCATTGGTAGACTGCAGCTCTTCATTGGTGGTCTCCATCTCCTCAACTGACAGCTGAAGATTGCTCCGGGTTTCATTGAGCTCAGCTTCAAGCTCATAAATATATTCATTGTGCTGCTCACCACTAAGTGATAACAAGCTGAGCTCTTCTTTATCAGGAATAATTTCCGTGATGCTTTCACTAAATACGATCATCGTATACCCACCCTCTTCTTCCGCTGGCTGTACCGAGATGTTCAGGTATACGTCTTCATCCTGACGATGAAAACGCATTTTATTCAGGTTCAGCATCTTCTGTTCTTTCCATACTTTCCGCAAAGCAGTATTCAGCACAATAGAGATTTCCTTGGGAACCATTTTCAGG
>Ga0308163_10003145_pt1 | contig 14147 bp, 17 predicted proteins | sample PhyTR1_FD_201037 | JGI IMG/M metagenome (GOLD analysis project Ga0308163, IMG submission 201037) | Phyllosphere microbial communities from UC Gill Tract Community Farm, Albany, California, United States - DLSLT.R1 | ecosystem: Host-associated > Plants > Phyllosphere > Unclassified | place: USA... | reverse complement strand
TCTCCCAATTCGCCCTGCACGAACGCCTGCTCAAAGCCGTGGCCGAACTCAATTTCGTCGAGCCTACGCCTGTGCAAACAGCGGCCATTCCGCTGGCGCTGGAAGGACGCGATCTGCGGGTGACGGCACAGACCGGCAGCGGCAAGACTGCCGCTTTCGTATTACCGATGCTCAATCGCCTGATGGGCCCGGCCAAAGTTCGCGTTGACATTCGCGCGGTCATCCTGCTGCCGACCCGTGAGCTGGCGCAACAGACCCTCAAGGAAGTCGAGCGGTTTTCCCAGTTCACCTTCATCAAGGCCGGTCTGATCACCGGTGGTGAAGACTTCAAGGTTCAGGCCGCCATGCTGCGCAAGGTGCCCGACATCCTGATCGGCACGCCAGGCCGTTTGCTGGAACAACTGAACGCCGGCAACCTGGACCTCAAGCAGGTTGAACTGCTGGTGCTCGATGAAGCCGACCGCATGCTGGACATGGGGTTCGCCGAAGACGTCGAGCGTCTGGCTGGCGAGTGCGCCAACCGTCAGCAAACCATGCTGTTCTCCGCCACCACCGGTGGTTCGGGCCTGCGTGAAATGATCGCCAAGGTGCTGAAAGATCCACAGCATCTGCAGGTCAACAGCGTCAGCGAGCTGGCCGCCGGTACGCGTCAGCAGATCATCACCGCCGACCACAACGTTCACAAAGAACAAGTGTTGAACTGGCTGCTGGCCAACGAGACCTACCAGAAAGCCATTATCTTCACCAACACTCGCGCCATGGCCGACCGCATCTACGGCCGTCTGGTTGCGCTGGAGTACAAGGCGTTCGTCCTGCATGGCGACAAGGACCAGAAGGACCGCAAGCTGGCGATCGATCGCTTGAAGCAGGGCGGCGTGAAGATCCTGGTGGCCACCGACGTTGCGGCCCGTGGTCTGGACGTTGATGGCCTGGACATGGTTATCAACTTCGACATGCCGCGCACCGGCGACGATTACGTTCACCGCATCGGTCGGACCGGCCGTGCGGGCGGCGAAGGTCTGGCGATTTCCCTGATCACCCACGGTGACTGGAACTTGATGTCGAGCATCGAGCGCTACCTCAAGCAGAAGTTCGAGCGCCGTACCATCAAGGAAGTCAAAGGCACTTACACCGGACCGAAGAAGGTCAAGGCATCCGGCAAAGCCGTAGGTGTGAAGAAGAAAAAGGCCGACGGCAAAGGTGACAAGAAGGGCGACAAAAAGAAAACCGCGGCCAAAGGCCCGACCAAACGCAAGACGGTGAACCGTCCGAAGGCCGATCCATTGGTGAGCCAGGATGGCCTGGCACCGCTGAAGAAGCGCGTTACCCGTCCGCCCGTCTCGGAATAACCGTCTGCTGCATTCGCAAATCCGTGCACGGTCGCTCTGTGCATGGACCCTCTCTGGAGGGGCACTCTGCGGAAGTGAGCTTGCTCACGAGGACGTCAGCCCAGTCGCTCGATCTTCTGCGATTGGACGTCAGTTTTCCTGAGCAAGCTCACTCCCACAGGCGCGGTATTCGTCATTGGTCGTTGAATGAAAACCACCGACAGCATCGCGATTAGCCTTCTGCCTTCTTCGCCGCTTCATCCATCTCCTTCAACCGCTGATCGATCAGCTGGCATTTGTCCGGCAGATCCTTGCTGGCGGTTTCCAGTTGCATGTCCTTGATCTCCTGATTCAACTCCTTCGCCTTCGCAGGGTTCTGTTGGGTCAGTTTCTGCACCTCTTGCGCCAGCTGCTCCCGTTTGGCCTGCGCTTCCTCAGGCGTGCAAGCCCAGACCGGTAACGCCGCCAGCAGCGTCACGGCTGCGGTGATGCTCATCAGGGTTTTCATGATTGCCTCTGTATCCATTGCGGGCTTATTGAAATGGAGGTCGTGTGCGAGGCAAAAGTTCATCATTCGACCGCTGGGCCCGTGGGCTGAACGGGTGCCGTCGCGGCCGGTCACACCTCAAGAGCGTGAAGCCCGACGACCGGACGTCACGGGTCACCCCTATCCTTGCTGGAGGTTGGACTATGTCTGCTGAATCCGACAACACACGCTATGACTGGGACTTGATCGAGCGCCTGTTGCATGAAGTCCAGAACAGCGCCGATAAGCCCTTCGTTCCGCGCAAATACGCCGAAGAACATGCTGCTGCGAAAGCGGCGGACGGTGAGAGCACGGGCAATCTGGACACGCTGAAAATGGAGGCCGCGGACCTTGAAGCGCTGTTGTTCAAGCGCGGGTTCATTGAGTCGAGGCCGGAAGAGGAGGGCGGCAATGGGGAAAACTTCGTGTTGACCCCTCGTGGCTCAAGCTTGCTGGCGATGATTGACAGCAGCATTCCCGGTAATGATCACCCACGCCAGGTGCTGGATGAGCAGGCCGATGCGCTGGACCCGGATACGTTTGATGAGGTGTCCTCCAAAGCGCAAGTGGCTTGATCGAGGCTGGTCCCTGACGAATGCGCCAGGTCAGCACTTCAAACGGTGAATGACACGCCGCCTTCGCTGCCCTCGTAACCTCGGACGTCTCCTACGCGGAACAGGTTGATGCACGCAATTGTGTCCAGACCTCAGTCCTGTAGGGAGGCGTCCCGCTTCACGCTTTCTCAAGCCCCTTCAAGCAGCTCAAATTGGTGAAGTCCTTTCGAACGTCTGCGATCTTTTCCAGCAGCTTTTGGCGCTGTTCCGGCGAGCTCTGTGCCACCAGATCGGTGATCAGCGAAATCGCTGCCTGTTCGGTATGGTCATACGCTTGGCGGTACTCCGGTGTCCAGAATGTCTCGCGATCCTGCAACAGCTTCGCAATCTTCTGATCGAAGTCCGGCGCCTGCCGCTGTTTGACGGCGCTGACCAGCAGCGACTGCCAATGCGCGCGGTTATCGATCCACAGGCGATTCTGTTCGCCCAGTGACGTCGACCATTGCATCACGCGGTCCTTCTGGGCCGGACTCAGTTTGCCAATCCACGGGCTCAGGCGTTTTTCCATGCGTTGGGCGCGATCGCTGACCTGTCGATCCAGTGGTTGGTCGACGAAATCGGACTCATGTTTGCGCATGTCTTTGGCGAACGCCGCTTCCATTTCGGCCACTTGCTGGTCATCCAGCTGACGCAGCAATTCAACAGCGGACGGGGTGATCTCTCGGGAAATAGTGGCGATGGCCTGCCGTGCTTCGGCCGTGCGCGCCTTGAGCTGCGCTTCGTTGACCTGATTGGTTTCAACCATGCCCTGCAGGCGATCGAGCCACGTCAGGTAATCGGGAATCTGCGTGTTGCAGTGCCAGCTGAGGTGCTCTTTGAGTCGTTCGTTGAGCCAGTCCTTCTGGGTCGCGTCCAGGTCCAGGTAGTCGTTGAGCGACCACGGAATGATCAGATCCAGATGCCGGTATGTGAGACCAATCTGACTGCAACCTGTGATCATCAGCAATCCGACGCACAGCGAAATCCAGGTCCTCAATACGATGCGCATGACTGCTCCTTGCCGGTTCGTCTCCCTGTTATAGAGCCAGCGATGTCATGCCAGTTCAGCCGATCAGAAAAACGAGCGCACGACCTTCAGTGTGACCGCGCTTTCGCACTGGCTGTTGTGCCCGCTGTAGGCACTGCAATCTGCGCCTGTGAGGCTGGAGCCGCTGTACATCAGGTTCATGTCCATGCCGAGCCAAGGGCGCGATATGTTGAAAGACCAATCGTTGTAGGCGCTGATAGCGCCACCGCCGTCAATGATTGTCGGCGAGTCGAGTTGGTGATTGCCGTATTGCATGCGTACGTCCAGCCCCAGATAAGGCAGGCCACCCAGGTCCAGGAACAGCGTACTGTCCTGGCGCCCTGCGTCAGTGCTCACCGCAGTGCCGATGCGGCTGTCGAAAATGCGGAAGCCTGCGTACAGCTCGTGGCTGTCGATCTGATCGGTGTTGGGATAGCTGTAGCGGATGACGCCAAGCTCATAGCCCAACGTCTTGTCGAAGGGCTTTTTGAAGCCCATGTAGGAGTCGACCTCAAGGTTGGTGTCCGGCGAAAGACCGGCACTGGGCGACCACTGACCGAAGTAGAAACCGCTGTCGTGGGTCACGTCCAGCCCGCCATGGAAGGCAGTGTCACCATTGCCCGGCGTCACCAGACCCTGAGCCATCGAGCGGCTGGGCGTGGTGCCGAGCTTGAGGCTGAAGTCGCCCAGTTCGCGCTCTATCACTTGAGCATGGGCGGGCTGGTACACCGCCACGGCGCAGGCAAACACGGCGCCGGTATAACGCGAAAAACAGCGAGCATATGGCATGCTTCACTCCTTTCAGTTTCAGAGGAGTGGATCGAAGGTGTCATATCGTCAGGCGCAGGGGCCAGATAAGAACCGCGAGCTAGAGCCTCGCAAGCATACCGGCGATTGCAACGATGAATCGACCGCTGGTCGATTCATCACAGAAAAGGTGAACTTTGCGATCACTTGTTGCGTGCGACCAGCTTGTTGACAACGACCAGCGCCTGCGCAAAGGAGGGATAGCCACTCTTGGCGACATCCAGTTCGTCGTACTGCGATCGGTAAATCAATGCTTTTTCCTGATCCCGCGTGGCGGTTCGCTCTGCGAGAAGGGCGATGGCCAATGGGTACTTGCGATCTGCCGACTCCTTCAGCATGTCGTTGACCTGATGCTCATCGGCGCCCAGGCGAATCAGCAGCACTGCCTGATAAAACTCGGCCTCTCCGGTGGTGTCCTGCTTCGCTGCGCGTTGAAGCAGGGCACTGGCGAGCTCGTAGTTCTCTTCACGCCGCTCATTGATCAGCAGTTTGGCCTGAAGCATGTCGTTCTGATAAAGCAGATAGTCCGCCCGGCATGGGCTGCCTGGCGCCGAGGTGTCACACCCGTGTGTTGCACAACCGCCCAGGCCAAGGCAAAGCAAGGCGCCGAAGAACATCCATTTTTTCATATCGGTTTCCGCAGAGACGTCCAGTGATCAGGGCATCGTCCTGTCTGATCTGTCGACACGCCAGCACGAGACTGGGACGAGTGGTCTATCAGCAGACAGTAAAGCAGAGCTTTGCTGGAGCGAAGGAGCGATGGACCTGGCGCTTTGTGATCAAAGCGCCTGGATGTCGACCGCGCAGGCGGGGAAAGATTTACTTTTTACCGAGGGAGATCTGTTTCGACGGGCCGAAGGTCTGGCCGCTGACGCCTTTGGCGATCTGCTGAATCTCGCCACCGGATTTCAGGAAAGCCGCGATTTGTGCGTTGATCGAATCGCTGGTCTCAACGGCAGGAGCTGGCTTGGCTTTCGAGTTGGATGCTTTTACACGCATGGCTGCTATTAACCTATATAAAATTAATACGGCCGGCCATCTTATCGGAATGTGAGGAGAATTGCTTGGTAAATATCCGTGCGGACCATAGACCGATTGATCGTGAAGACGCAAATCATTTCGCAAAAATCCCGGCTAAATGCCTGTTTTAATTGCCAACGGCTGCACCTTCGGTGGCGGAAATTGCGTGAAAATATCTCTGTATATACGTCTTATCACCTGACGAATGGCCCTCCTGACAGCCGTCCGGAAGGTTGAGCGGTCACCAACGCCTTGATTTTCAAGGCATCCAGACAGTGCTTGGAAACGGCGTGCGCGCGAGCGGCAACCGGACGGCAAACTCGGGTAGAATGCCGCCCACGCAATGAGGGTATCTGGACATGGCTTTAGTCGGGCGTTACAACAGTTTGCAAGTGGTTAAACACACTAACTTCGGTTTATATCTGGACGGGGCGCAGGATGGCGAAATATTGCTGCCCAATCGTTATATTCCCAAAGATATTCCCAGCGAAGATGAAGACTGGCTCAACGTCTTTATTTATCTCGACAGTGACGACAAGTTAATTGCCACCACTGAAAAGCCGAAAGTTCAGGTGGGGGAGTTTGCCAGTCTTAAAGTGGTCGAGGTCAACAGCATCGGCATCTTCCTCGACTGGGGTTTGCCCAAGGACCTGCTGCTGCCCTACTCCGAGGAAAAGCGTCCGCTGAAAGCCGGTGACTACTGCGTGGTGCACGTCTACCTCGACAAGCACACCCGCCGCATTACCGCGACCACGCGCCTGGACCGCTATCTGGACAAGGTGCCAGCCAACTACACGGTTGGTCAGGAAGTGGACTTGTTAGTGGCTGAAGAAACCGCGATGGGCTTCAAGGCCATCATCAACAACAAGCATTGGGGCCTGATCCACAAGAACGAAGTCTTCAAGTTCCTGCGTTCGGGCAAACAGGAAAAGGGTTTCATCAAGGAAGTGCGCAGCGACGGCAACATCAGCCTGAGCCTGCAGCCAGTGGGCGAACAACTGTCCAGCAGCCTTAACGCCAAGATTCTCGGCAAGTTGCGTGAGAACAACGGCGTGTTGCCGGTGAGCGACAAGAGCGACCCGGCCGTGATCAGCAACCTGTTCGGCGTGAGCAAGGGCAACTTCAAGAAGGCCATTGGCGCGCTGTACAAGCAGGGGCAGATCGTGATTCATGCCGACCGCATCGAGTTGGTGTGACTGAGCTGATTTGACTCGAGCCTGCGTCATCGCCGTGTAAAAAGCGCAACGCTTTTTGCAGCTATCGGCGATGACGCACGGTCACAGCCCTGAGCGTACCCTCCGGTGCGCGACCAAGCCGACTCCCGGGACTCTCCTATGAAACGATTTTTCAGCGCTTATCTGCCGACGCTTCTTGCGTTCCTGGTGCTCGACGGTCTTTGGCTGGGCGTGCTGATGGGGCCGACCTACCGCGACTGGCTGGGGCCTCTGATGCTGACGCGCCCCGTGATCCTACCGGCGGTGCTGTTTTACCTGATCTATATCGTCGGCATCGTGCTGATCGGCGTGTTGCCGGGTGTCGGGCGTGCAAGCCTGCGACATGCGGCAGTCTACAGCGCGCTCTTGGGGCTGATGGCTTACGGCACCTACGACCTCACAAACTGGGCGACCTTGCAGGGCTGGCCTTCGCAACTCGCACTGGTGGACTGGGCGTGGGGGACGTTTGCGTCGGGTGTGGCGGGGGCGGTGGGGTATTGGGTGAGCCGCAAGATCGGCTGATGAGCCCTGTGTAGGAGCGCGCTTGCCCGCGATTGCGTCGTGTCATCCGGTGAATCGGATGCAGCCCCTCTGATTCGCGGGCAAGCGCTCCTACAGACTTTGCCGAAGGCTATTTCTGCACAAACGCGGCGAAGCTCAGGTTCGCGCCGTTCGGGCGCATGTCCTTGAGGTACGAGTCCTTGTCTGCCGACAGCTCCAGGCTGACGGTCGATTTGCGTTTACCTTCGTTGCGGATCACTACGCCGTCTTTCTGCTCGCGCAGGAACTTGGTGGTCACCTTCAGGTGAATCAATTCGTCTGTGCTCGGCGTGTGCAGCAGCAGGTGCAGCCATTCGTACTGGCCCACCGCGAGACGGCTTACGGGCAGGTCGAACCACCAGATATTGCGTTTGGGGTCCAGAATGGCGAAGTGAGTGTTATTGGTGCCCAGTACGGCGCCGCCCAATTGCTCATTGCGGCGCGCAATGGCTTGCTGCTTGTCGATTTTCATAGCGTTCCTGCGAATCTGAATCTGTTGAACCCGTGTATGCACGATAGGCACTGTCCGGCTCGGCCGCGCATTCTCCGAGGTTGTCCGGCAAACATAAAGCCAAAACTGTCCGTGCGAAGCCGCCTTGCGATGAAAAGCCCGTTACAGCTGCATTTTTACCACTCGGAAAATAATTGAAACTCTGGGGCGCGACAGCCACTCAACCATTACGTCGAGGTTATGACACCTGATTAATGACCCTGGAGATTCCCATGAGCAGCACTGGCGATAAAGTTAAAGGCATGGCCAACGAAGCAGCCGGCAACGTCAAGCAAGGTGTCGGCAAAATGACTGATAACGACAAACTGCGTGCTGAAGGCAAGGCGCAAGAGCTCAAAGGCGAAGCACAGCAAGCGGTCGGCGAGACTAAAGACGCTGTGAAAAAAGGCGTCGACAAGGCCTGACGGCCTGCGCGCTTGAGGGGTAAGACACCTTGAGCGAACACAGCGTGACCTGTAGCGGCCATCCAGTGATGGCCGTTATTGTGTCTGGCCAAAAAATGGTTGAAAACGTGTTGGCCATGGCAAAAGTGCTTAACTCAATGTAAAAAGCCGGCCCGGTGGGGTGGGCACACGGAATTTCAAAGCGTTTGCCCGCTCGTATAGGTAAATGTGCTGCACATACGTCTACGTCGCGAAAGGAGACGCCATGATATTCCCGGATTTGCGCCAGCTACGTTTCAGAACGGTGCTGGTCAGAACGGTCAAAGAGTTTCTCGACGACGAGATGTCGACGTACGCCTCAGCGTTGGCTTATCAGACGCTGTTCTCGCTCTTTCCTTTTCTGCTGTTCCTGATCGCCCTGATCGGCTTCCTTCATCTGCCTGACTTCTTCAGCTGGCTGCGTCTGCAGTCCGAGCTGGTCCTGCCGCCGCAGGCGCTGGACCAGGTCAACCCGGTGATCGATCAGCTCCAGCAATCCAAGGGCGGCTTGCTGTCGATTGGTATCGTCATCGCCCTTTGGAGTGCGTCGGCGGGTGTGCGCTTGATGATGAGTGCGATGAATGCCGCGTACGACGTCGTGGAAGAGCGTCCAGTATGGAAGCGTCTGCCATTGTCCGTGCTTTACACAATCGCCTTTGCTGGCATGCTGCTGGCGGCCGCAGCGCTCATGGTCCTGGGCCCTCAAGTCATGGGCTGGCTGGCGGCGCAGATCGGCATGGAAGATTTCATCGTGACCTTGTGGACCATCCTGCGTTGGCCGGTGATCATCCTGCTGCTGATGGTCTCGGTGGCGATGATGTATTACGTCATGCCCGATGTTGAGCAGGAATTTCGCTTCATCACGCCCGGCTCGGTGCTGGCCGTGGTGGTCTGGATCGTCGCCTCGCTGGCGTTCGCCTGGTACGTGAAAACCTTCGCCAACTACGACGCTATGTACGGCAGCATCGGTGCGATCATCGTCTTGTTGCTGTATTTCTATATTTCCGCATCGGTGCTGCTGTTGGGCGCAGAGATGAATGCGGTGATCGAACACATGTCCCAAGAGGGCAAGGAAAAGGGCGAGAAGGTCGCCGGTGACGGCGGTGTCAATGCCGAGGCAGGAACCGAGGTGCCAGCGGGTCAGAAAAAGCATGTGTCAGGGCTTGGACGCGACCACAGTCGGGACTACATCGACCACCACAGCGATCATGGCGATCACAGCCACGACCACGATTACGACCCCCATTTGCATCCGCTCAAGACCGACAAAACCTGATCGATACTCTGGCAGGATGCGCCTCTGCGCGGCGCATCCGCTTCTTCAAAAGGTACTTCCATGATTCGTGAAATTCTCAAGATGGGTGACGAGCGCCTGCTGCGCGTCGCGCCGCCGGTGCCGACGTCGATGTTCGGTTCCGATGAGCTGAAAACCCTGATCGACGACATGTTCGAAACCATGCGCAGTGTCGGCGGCGTCGGGCTGGCCGCGCCGCAGATCGGCGTTGACCTGCAGCTGGTGATTTTCGGATTCGAGCGCAGTGAGCGTTACCCAGAGGCGGAAGCCGTGCCGCAGACCATTCTCCTCAACCCGTTAATCACGCCGCTTGAACCGACGCTCGAAGAGGGCTGGGAAGGTTGTCTGTCGGTGCCAGGCCTTCGAGGCGTGGTGGAGCGTTATGAGCACATCCGCTACGAAGGTTTTGACCCGGACGGCAAGGCCATTCAGCGCATCGCCCGAGGTTTTCATGCGCGCGTGGTTCAGCACGAATGCGATCACTTGATCGGCCGTCTGTACCCGTCACGCATTACCGACTTTAGCCGCTTCGGTTTCACCGAAGTGCTGTTCCCCGACATGGACCCGAATGCGGATGATTGAAGAGTGCGTAGTTTTCAGTCGTGGCGACTCGTTGTACGGCTGGCAATCAAGTCAGCTCACGCGCAACGCCTGACGCTAGGCCAGATCAGCGTTGATGGACCAACGCGATCAAGGTTTTGGTCTGCCCATAGCGCGTCAGGCGACTGGTGAGTTCGGCCGGCAGGTGTTCCGCCGCGACAAATCCGAGGCGCTGATAGAACCCGGTTAATTCAGGGTCGCAGAACAACCAGACCGGACCTTCCACCTCACCGAGTGCCGCGTTGATCAAGCACCTTGCGACACCCTCTTTGCGTCGTGAAGGTGCCACGAACACGCCCGTCAGCCAGTGTCCACCGGCCATGGGCGTCAGCTTCAGCGCGCCCACGATCTCGTCGTCCTTCGCGACCCACAGCGTTGCCTCGCCCTTCCCACGCATGGACGAGCGATGCGCGCGGTAGAACTTGTCCACCAACGGACGTTGGAGATCGGGTAAGGGGTAATACTGCATGACGGACCGGGTTCAGGCTGGGCATTCGGGCTTACGTTCTACCGTCATAACCAATCGATCTACAAGATTTTCCTGCGCTGTTGCACAGAGGGTTATCAGCCAGCACGCAGGAACCCGCAATGCCTCACTACCTCGACGTCGCCCAGCGTGAAGAGATTGTCCATCTACGGGCAGGTTTTACCGGCCGCACGGAATGGCCGACGTGGACATTGCTGATCGGGGTCTACATCGCCTGGCCGACCCTGTTATTGCTGAGCCCACGGCTCGGCACCTGGTCCACCACCGCGCTGATGATTCCGTTGACGGTGCTGTGGATGTCGCTGCAGCACGAACTGCTTCATGGTCATCCCACTCGCCACCTGTGGCTGAACAAGCTACTGGGCTATGCACCGTTCGCGGTCTGGTACCCGTACACGCTGTACCGCGACACGCACCTGCAACATCACCGGGATGAAGACCTGACGCTGCCCGGCCTCGATCCGGAAAGCCGCTACCTCAGCCAGTTGAAATGGCAGGCAACCGGGCCTTTGATGCGCGTGCTGCGCTGGCTCGACAAGACACCGCCCGGGCGTCTGGTGTTCGGCGTGCCGTTGGCGCTTGGGAGTCTGGTCACCGAAGAGTCCCGGCGGCTTTTGCAAGGCGAGCTCCAGGCCTGGATGATGTGGTCCACTCATGGGTTTTGCCTGGTCCTGATGCTTGCCTTCATCACGCACTACAGCGTGTTGTCAGGTCTCCATTACCTGCTGCTGATCACCGTGCCCGCGCTGGCAATCTCGATGGTGCGCTCTTACTACGAGCATCGCCCCAGCGAGCATCCGGAGCAACGCACGGTGATCAACGAGGCGTCGTGGCCGTGGCGGTGCCTGTTTCTCAACCTCAATTTGCACCTGGTGCACCACGACTTGCCAGGATTAGCCTGGTACCACATTCCGGCCGTTTATCGCGCCCGGCGTGAGCAGTGGCTGGCACGCAGCGGTGGTTTTCTGGTGCCTGGGTATGCTGAACTGTTTCGGCGCCACAGCTTCAGTCCGATCGACAGTCCCCAACATCCTCATGCCTAGTGCCGGTGCTCGACCATGTCCCAGGGTTTTGCCGAATTGCTGATGTACGTCGCCCCGCCAAGGGTGCGGTTCGCCCAGGAAGCGTGGCTGACGCGTGTCCTCGAGTTGCTGTCGGCAGAGCGTCTTGAGGCACAAGGGCTGGACCTCAAGCATCTGTGGCTGTCTTCGTCATTGCTGATCACACAAACCTGCGGTTACCCGTTGATGACGGCGTTGCGCGGGCAGGTGCAGGTGGTCGGTCGGCCGGTCTATCGATTGCCCAACAGCGCTGGCGGCAACCACTGCAGTTTGCTCGTGGCGCGATCCGACGACCCTCGTCGGCAGCTTGAAGACTTTCGTGGCAGTCACGGCCTGCTCAATTCTCGCGATTCGAACTCCGGCATGAACCTGTTCCGCCACGCCTTGGCGCCGCTGCAGCAGGACGGACGTTTCTTCGCGCACGTGTCGTTGACTGGCGGACACCGCAACAGCCTGGCCGAGATCAAGGCAGGAAGGGGCGACCTGGCGGCCATCGACAGTGTGACGTTCGACTATCTGGCCAGAGAGGCGAGTGAAGAGGTGGCGGGCATCAAAGTCATCGGCCGGACCGCACAGGGTCCCTGTCTGCCCTACATCACCCGCGTCGGGGGCGATGCGGAGGCGATTCGGCATGCGATGAACCAGGCCCTGAAAGACCTGCCCGACGTTGCCTGTGTGCTGGCAATCGATGAGGTGCTGCCCGCGAGCGAGGCGGATTACGAAGTGCTGCTGCAGTACGAGCGTGAGGTTGGAATATTCGATTTCGAGCTATAAAAATCGCTTTTAAATATTATTAATGCATAAAAGCCCTTGTTAGCATGGCGCCACCGGACTGCCGGGCAGAACGATAATCCACGCCAAGGGAAGCCCTCATGTCCACTGCCGACGTCTCCCATCGTCAAACCCTCAGCGAGCTCTTTGAGCTTCACTACGCTTGGCTGTGCGACCGCCTGCGGCATTATCTGGATTCGCGTGAATGCGTTGAAGACATCGCGTCCGAAACCTTCCTTCAGTTGCTGACTTCACCGAACGTGGTCCCCATTCGACAGCCTCGTGCGTTGCTCACCACCGTCGCCAAGCGGCTGATGTACGAGCGCTGGCGCCGGCGCAATCTGGAGCGACTTTACCTGGATGCGCTGTCGGGGGAAGAGGGCGATGACGCGCCGTCACCGGAAAGCCTGACCGCCGCGCTGCAACTCCTTGATCGTCTGGACCTCCGACTCAATCGCCTGCCCGCCAAGGTCAAGACTACTTTTGTGCTCTCTCGCGGCAGCGGCATGACCTACCCTGAGATTTCGCAGCACCTGGGCATTTCAGCGCGCTCGGTCAGCGACTACATCGATAAAGCTGAAACCTGTTGCCTGCGCGCTTGTCTGGAATGAAACGTGTGCTGTGCTAAACACAACTGAGCCTTCCCTATTCTTGAGCCACGAGAGACCACAATGACCTCGATCAAACACCTGCTCGGCGCTTCGCTGCTGGCATTGTCCGCGCTGTCCGGTGCAGCCCACAGTGCGGAAAAAACGGCGCCGATTCTCTTTGGCGACATTACGTGGGAAAGCGGTAGCCTGATCACCGAAATCCTGCGCACCATCGTCGAGAAAGGTTACGGCTATCCGACCGACAAACTGCCGGGCAGCACCGTGAGCCTTGAGGCCGCGCTGGCCAAGAACGACATTCAGGTGATCGGTGAAGAGTGGGCCGGACGCAGCCCGGCGTGGGTCAAGGCCGAGGCCGAAGGCAAGGTCTATGGCCTCGGGGACATCGTAAAAGGCGCGACTGAGGGTTGGTGGGTCCCGGAATTCGTGATCAAGGGCGACCCGGAGAAAGGCATCAAACCGCTGGCGCCGGATTTGAAGTCGGTGTCCGACCTGCCTAAATACAAAGACGTGTTCAAGGACCCTGAATCGCCGGACAAAGGGCGTTTCCTCAACAGCCCGAGCGGCTGGACCTCGGAAATCGTCAACACGCAGAAACTCAAGGCCTACAAGCTCAACGACAGTTACGTCAACTTCCGCACCGGCTCGGGCGCGGCACTGGACGCCGAGATCGCTTCGTCCATCCGCCGGGGCAAGCCGGTGTTGTTCTACTACTGGTCGCCGACGCCGCTTCTGGGTCGCTTCAAGCTGATCAAGCTGGAAGAGCCGCCGTTTAATGAAGCCGCCTGGAAAACCCTGGCCGACGCCAGCAACCCCAACCCGATCGGCTCCAGCTCACTGGCCGCGCATTTGGCAATCGGCGTGTCGGAGCCGTTTCACAAGCAGTACCCGGATCTGGTGAGCTTTTTCCAGAAGGTGGACCTGCCGATCAACCAGCTGAACAAGACGCTGGGTGAAATGAGCGAGAAGCGTCTGGAGCCCTCTGCCGTGGCGAAAAGCTTTTTGAAAGATCACCCGGAAATTTGGACCGCGTGGGTCCCGGCCGATGTGGCCAAAAAGGTGACGGCAGGGCTTTAACCGGCTTTCACGCCCCCCATACGCTGCGAGGGATGGGAGGTTACGCAGGTAGCGAAAGCGCTGTGTCAGGCACAAAGCATTCGCCACCGTCGTAACCTCCGGCAGCTCCCACAGGGTATGTGCGACGCCATCACAGGCTACGTGCGATGCCATACGTGTAGGAGACGTCCGAGGTTACGAGGGCAGCGAATGAGGTGTGTCGGTCAGCGACGATGTACCTGTCCCACCGCATTCGCCACCGTCGTAACCTCCGGCAGCTCC
>Ga0308163_10003143_pt1 | contig 14150 bp, 13 predicted proteins | sample PhyTR1_FD_201037 | JGI IMG/M metagenome (GOLD analysis project Ga0308163, IMG submission 201037) | Phyllosphere microbial communities from UC Gill Tract Community Farm, Albany, California, United States - DLSLT.R1 | ecosystem: Host-associated > Plants > Phyllosphere > Unclassified | place: USA... | reverse complement strand
ATCTTGCCGTAGCCCGATAACGCGGTGACCACCACGAAGACCAGATACAGGGTCATCGCCAGCATGTAGTACCAGCCGACCGTATTGGCCGCCCAGTTTTGCGCCGCCAGCAGCCAGGCACCGGCCTGTTGTGGGATGGCGATAACGGTCAAGCCGAACAGCAGAATAACCGTGGCGGCAAAGTAGAAAACGGGCGCATTCATGCGCACCAGGCCGCTGGAAGGGGTAGACGATGCACTCATGAGCGATGCACCCCTGGGACGTGAAATGTGGCTGGGAAAAACAGACTCAGCAAATGTAAGCCTCCTGTTGTGAGCGGGCAGCGAACCACCGGTTTAACTTGAACGAACGTTCAAGTTAAACATGAATAGGTGGTTTTGGACTAATCGCAGGGCTGAGCGGTATGACGGGTGAGCAAAGGAAATCGTTCAGCGACTGCTCACGGAAATACCGCCCCGGTGTGGAATACAGTCAGTGTATCGGTGGCTGACAGGTCACTTGTGGTGAGCCTCCTCCCACAGGTGACCCGTGCAGGTTCTCTACTTCTGCGCCCCATCATCATGTTGCAGATTCGCTTGAGTGATATTCGCCCCCGCTGGCACATTGCGGGTCAGCCACACATTGCCGCCGATGGTCGAGCCCTTGCCGATGGTGATGCGCCCCAGAATCGTCGCCCCGGCGTAGATCACCACGTCATCCTCGACGATCGGATGGCGCGGGTGGCCTTTCTGCAGCTGCCCATCTTCATCGGCCGGGAAGCGCTTGGCGCCCAGGGTCACCGCCTGGTAGATGCGCACGCGCTCGCCGATGATCGCGGTCTCGCCGATCACCACGCCCGTACCGTGGTCGATAAAGAAACTCGGGCCGATCTGCGCGCCGGGGTGGATATCGATGCCGGTGGCCGAATGGGCGATTTCCGCGCTGATGCGTGCCAGCAACGGCAAACCGGCGCGGTACAAATGGTGCGCCAGGCGATGGTGAATCACCGCCAGGATCCCCGGGTAGCACAGCAGCACTTCGTCCACACTGCGCGCGGCCGGGTCGCCGTGATAGGCAGCCAGCACGTCGGTGTCCAGCAGGCTGCGCAGGGCTGGAAGCGCCAGAGCGAAATCCTGGATCAGGCGGATGGCGTGGGCGTCGATGTCACTGTCATCCTCACCGCCCTGGCGCGCGGCGTAGCGCAGCTCCAGGCGTGCCTGGGCGAGCAGGGCATTGAGGGCCACATCGAGGGTGTGGCCGACGTAAAAATCCTCGCTTTCTTCACGCAGGTCCGCCGGGCCCAGGCGCATGGGGAACAGCGCCCCGCACAGCGACTCAAGAATCTGCGCCACGGCCTGGCGCGAGGGCAACTCGCGCCCACCATGCTCGCCGCTCAGGCGGCCATTGCGGGAGCGCCACTGATCGCGGGCGCCGCGCAGTTGGCTGACGATGGTCTGCAATTGCCAATGACTGGAACGCTCACTCACGGTTTTCACTCCTGACAAAATGGCCATCACTTTACGGCAAGCGCACCGACCGACATTAAGAACCAATGGTGCGATGCTCATAACCATCGGACATAAGCGATTGACGGTTGCCCGATGAAAAGTGCCTGCCTATAGTCGGCCCATTACTTCGCCACCGTGTTTAACCATGATCAAACAACAGCTCGACCGTTTTGACCGCCTGGAACTGCTGGGCGGTGCCACCGCGCTGGAAAAACTCGAACGGCTATCGGCGTGGCTGGGCCGGGATATCTACGTCAAACGCGACGACACCACCCCGCTGGCCATGGGCGGCAATAAGCTGCGCAAGCTCGAATACCTGGCCGCCGATGCCATCGCCCAAGGCGCCGACACCCTGGTGACCGCCGGCGCGATCCAGTCCAACCATGTGCGCCAGACCGCCGCCCTCGCCGCCAAACTCGGCTTGGGTTGCGTCGCCCTGTTGGAAAATCCTACCGGCACCGACGATCCGAACTACCTGGGCAACGGCAACCGCCTGCTGCTGGAGTTGTTCGACGCCAAGGTGGAATTGGTGGAAAACCTCGATCACGTCGACGAGCAGCTCAACGCCCTCGCCGACCGGCTGCGCAGCAACGGCAAGACGCCATACCTGGTGCCAATCGGTGGCTCCAATGCGTTGGGCGCCCTGGGCTATGTGCGCGCCGGGCTGGAGCTGGCCGCGCAGATCGAGGACAGCGGCATCGACTTCGCCGCCGTGGTGCTCGCCTCCGGCAGTGCCGGTACGCACAGCGGTCTGGCGCTGGCCTTGAGTGAGGTACTGCCGCAATTGCCCGTCATCGGCGTCACCGTATCGCGCACCGAAGAGGCACAGTTCCCGAAAGTCCAGGGCCTGGCCGAGCGCACCGCCGAGCTGCTGGGCGTGGGCTTGCCCGAGGCGTTCAAGGTGATCCTGTGGGATGAGTACTTTGCCCCGCGCTACGGCGAGCCGAATGCCGGCACATTGGCCGCGATCAAACTATTGGCCAGCCAGGAAGGTCTGTTGCTCGACCCGGTCTACACCGGCAAAGCCATGGCGGGTTTGCTCGACGGTATCGGGCGTCAGCGCTTTGAGGACGGGCCGATTATCTTCCTGCACACCGGCGGCGCGCCGGCGCTGTTTGCCTATGACTCGGTGTTCAACTGAGTAAACCGGTTAAAAGTGGGAGGGGCTTGCCCCCGATGGCGGCCTATCAGTCAGAGATGCGCTGGCTGGACTATAGCTATCGGGGGCAAGCCCCCTCCCACATTAGAAACAGTTTATATTCTAAAAAAGAATATGATTTTGAATTTATATTATTTTCAAGTCTTAAAAACCGGCTTTATAGTCGCGCCGCAGGCGAAGACGCGCTTCGCGCTTTAAGGCAGGATACGCCTACTGCGTCACCTGCTTCGCTCACCATAAAAAACACAGGGGCTCTTCATGTCTATTTCTGCATTCCGTCGCACGTTACTGGTTGGCACGCTGGGTCTGGCACTCGGTGCCGGTTGGTTGGGTCAGGCTGTGGCCGGCGAACAATTGGCCAATATCAAGAAGGCCGGCGAGATCAAAATCGGCCTGGAAGGTACCTATCCACCCTTCAGCTTCCAAGATGAAAGCGGCAAGCTCAGTGGTTTCGAGGTGGAGCTGTCCGAAGCCCTGGCCAAAGAGCTGGGCGTGAAGGTCAAGCTGCAAGCCACACCATGGGACGGCATCCTCGCCGCGCTGGAATCCAAACGCCTGGACGCGGTGGTCAACCAGGTCACCATCTCTGAAGAGCGCAAGAAAAAGTACGATTTTTCCAAGCCCTACACCGTTTCCGGGATTCAGGCGCTGGTTCTGAAAAAGAATGTGGACAGCATCAAGACCGCCGATGACCTGGCCGGCAAGAAAGTCGGCGTGGGCCTGGGCACCAACTACGAACAATGGCTCAAGGACAACCAGCCCAAAGCCATCATCAAGACTTATAACGACGACCCGACCAAGTTCCAGGACCTGCGTATCGGCCGCATCGACGCGATCCTGATCGACCGCCTGGCCGCGCTGGAATATGCCAAGAAGGCTAAGGACACCGCCGCTGCCGGCGAAGCATTCTCGCGCCAGGAATCGGGTATTGCCTTGCGCAAAGGCGAGCCTGAACTGCTGGACGCCGTGAACAAGGCCCTCGACAAACTGCGCGCCGACGGCACCTTGAAGAAGCTGTCCGAGAAGTACTTCAACGCTGACGTCACTCAATAATGGAAGCAAGTTTCCAACTCGCACTGGATTCCGCGCCCTTTCTGCTCAAGGGCGCGTACTACACGGTGATCCTCAGCCTGGGCGGCATGTTCTTCGGTTTGCTGCTGGGCTTTGGCCTAGCCTTGATGCGCTTGTCGCGCTTCTTGCCGGTGCGTGGGATTGCTCGGATCTATGTGTCGTTCTTTCGCGGCACGCCGTTGCTGGTGCAGCTGTTTTTGATCTACTACGGCTTGCCACAAGTAGGCATCGAGCTGGACCCGATTCCGGCGGCATTGATCGGCTTCTCGCTGAACATGGCCGCTTACGCCTGTGAAATCCTGCGTGCCGCCATCGGCTCAATCGAGCGCGGCCAGTGGGAAGCAGCGGCCAGTATCGGCATGACCCGCGCGCAAACCCTGCGCCGGGCCATCCTGCCGCAGGCCATGCGCACAGCGCTGCCACCGTTGGGCAACAGTTTTATTTCGCTGGTCAAGGACACGGCGCTGGCCGCCACCATTCAGGTCCCCGAGCTGTTTCGCCAGGCGCAATTGGTGTCGGCGCGCACCTTCGAAATTTTCACCATGTACCTCAGCGCTGCGCTGATCTATTGGATCCTGGCCAGCATCCTGGCGCATTTTCAGAATCGCCTGGAAGACCGGGTCAACCGGCATGACCTGGAGTCTTGAAGCATGATCGTGGTTGAAAAACTGACCAAACAATTCAACGGTCAGGTGGTGCTCGCCGGCATCGACCTGGAGGTCAAGGAAGGCGAAGTCATCGCCATCATCGGCCCCAGCGGTTCCGGCAAAACCACCTTCCTGCGCTGCCTCAACTTTCTCGAAACGCCCACCAGCGGACGCATCAAGGTGGGCGATATCGAGATCGACGGCAGCCGCCCAATCAACCAACAGCAAGGCCTGGTGCGACGCCTGCGCCAGCATGTGGGTTTTGTGTTCCAGAGCTTCAACCTGTTCCCGCACCGCACCGCGCTGGAAAACGTCATCGAAGGCCCGACCGTGGTCAAAAAGATGCCCCATGAGGCTGCGGTGGCTCTGGGCCGCAAGCTGCTGGCTCGGGTCGGGTTGGCGGGCAAAGAAGACGCCTACCCACGGCGCCTGTCCGGCGGCCAGCAACAGCGCGTGGCGATTGCCCGTGCGCTGGCCATGGAGCCGGAGGTGATTCTGTTCGACGAACCCACCTCGGCGCTGGACCCGGAGCTGGTCGGCGAAGTACTGGCGACCATCCGTAGCCTGGCCGAAGAGAAGCGCACCATGGTCATCGTCACCCACGAAATGAGCTTTGCCCGGGATGTGGCCAACCGCGTGATCTTCTTCGACAAGGGCGTGATCGTGGAGCAAGGCGAAGCCAAGGCGCTGTTCGCCAACCCCAAGGAAGAACGCACACGGCAGTTCCTGAGCAAGTTTCTCGCTCACTGAGCCTGCCTGTTTGTGGCGAGGGTGCCTGCGCCCTCGCCATACCCCGCGTTCCTACAGCAACGCCCCATCGAGCCGCATAAAACGCACCGCCTCGCGCCGCCTGAAATCCCCCTCCCAGTCAGACCCTTCTGAATATCCGCAAACCCGCCGTTTAGCCTTTTGCCGCCATTGACGCTCCTTGGCCAACCCTCTTATCTAGGCTTCAGAGGATTGGATCCTATCCCGGCTATTCACTGAATCGTGCCTTTCAGCCCCCCTGCGCACCCGCGCCAAGGGGCCGGAACGATTGCTGCTGGCTGCATCAAGGAGATGACTTATGACGCCCACGCTCACCGCCCCAACGCTGCCCCAGGCCAACCGATATGGCATCAACGCTCGGGCGGCCACCCAGTTGCAGGTTGCCATTGCGCCGTACCTCGGCATGGACGAAGGCGACCTGATCGAATTGTTCTGGAACCGTTGCTTTGCCGCCTCGCGGCGGATTACGGCGTGCAAGGTCGGCACGCCTACGCACCTGCGGGTGCCGGAGAGTTTTGTGCAAGACGGCCTGGCGCAGGTGTATTACCAGGTTATGCAGGTGGGCCACGGCCCGGCGCGCTCGGCCGTGACCCAGGTGCGCGTCAAGACCAACGCCCCAGGCGGCCAGCCCCCGGCGCTGTACAGCGACGAAAACCAGAACCTGGCCCCCGTCGGCCTGCCCGATACCATTCGCCGCTACGGCGTCAACAGTCGCCAGGTACGCCGTGGTGTGCCGCTGACCATCGAGCCCTACCTGAACATGACTACCGGCGACGCCATCACCCTGCGCTGGGGCGATGTGCGCATGGATCTGCCGAAGATCCAGGCCCGTGGCATCGGCCTGGCCGTGCAGGTTTGGGTGCCGGCGACGGTGATCGCGGAGGCGGGCGACGACTGCCGGCTGGAGGTGACGTACTGCATTCTGGATCGCGTCGGTAACACCTCGCACTGGGCGCCGTCACGCACGGTGCGCATCGCGGCGTCGACGTCGTCACGGCCGACCCGGGCCGTGACGCCCTATCGCCCCAGACCGCTCGGCTTCCCGTGCGAACCGGGCTGATCGCCTTCTATGCATATTCCTAAAAGTTAGTTTATTTAAATATTTAACAAGTTTAGGGTATATGCACCGGACCACCGGACATCTCTGAATTTTTGTTTTTAATTTCATTGAATGCGAGGTCGGTATGGTCAGAATTACCCCGGTGCGCAACGCCAGGGCATTGCGTGCAGCCAAGGAGCGGCGCTGATGTCTAACTTGGCTCTTACACCCCCAGTCACTCAGCTGGACGTCGCGCCTTTGCTGTTGCCGGCCGTGGTGCTGCGCAACGACGCAGAGGCGCTCGACGCCGCCCATGAGCTGGCCCAGGCCGCGCGCCTGCAAGCCGCCACACGCGACCAGCAACGCAAACTGCCTTGGGCGCAAATCGAACAGTTCACCCGCAGTGGGCTGGGCAGCATTTCTATTCCCCGCGAGTACGGCGGCCCGCAGGTGTCCTTCGCCACCCTGGCCGAGGTGTTCGCGATCATCAGCGCGGCCGACCCCGCGTTGGGGCAGATCCCGCAAAACCACTTCGGCATCCTGCATCTGTTGCAGGGCACCGCCACCGAGCGCCAGAAAGAGCAGCTGTTCCAGAGCGTGCTCGACGGTTGGCGCATCGGCAACGGCGGCCCTGAACGCGGGACTAAAAACACCCTGGAACTCAAGGCGCGCCTCACCGCCCAAGGCGACGGTTATGTGGTCAGCGGCCAGAAGTTCTACTCCACCGGCGCACTGTTTGCCCATTGGGTTGCGATCAAGGCGCTCAACGACGACGGCAAACAAGTCATGGCCTTCGTGCGCCGTGGCACCCAAGGGCTGCGCATCGTGGATGACTGGTCCGGGTTCGGCCAACGCACCACCGCCAGCGGCACCGTGTTGCTCGATCGCGTCCCGGTGGACGCCGACCTGGTGGTGGACAACTGGCGCCTCGGCCAAAGCCCGAACATCCAGGGCGCGGTCTCGCAATTGATCCAGGCCGCCATTGACGCCGGCATTGCCCGCGGTGCGCTGCAAGACACCACCGCCTTCGTGCGTGAGCGCTCGCGCCCGTGGATCGACGCCAAGGTCGAACGCGCCAGTGATGACCCGTACGTGATCGCCGATATCGGCAAGCTGACCATCGAACTGCACGCTGCCGAAGCCCTGCTGCGCAAGGCCGGCCAGGTACTCGACCAGGTCAGCGCCGCGCCGATCACCGCGCAGTCGGCGGCACGCGCCTCGATTGCCGTGGCCGAGGCCAAGGTGCTGACCACCGAAGTGTCGCTGCTGGTCAGCGAAAAGCTCTTCGAACTGGCCGGCAGCCGCGCCACCCTCGCCGAATTCAACCTCGACCGCCACTGGCGCAACGCCCGCGTGCACACCCTGCACGACCCGGTGCGCTGGAAGTATCACGCGGTGGGCGCGTATCGCCTCAACGGCACCTTGCCCGCCCGACACTCCTGGATTTAACCGAGCGGACGTCTGGAGACCTCTATGCCTTTCTCGACCAACGTCGCGGTGATCACCAGCGACGAACATGCCCTTGTGGTGGCCAGCGACCTGGCCGAAGACTTTCGTCGCGACAGCGCCCAGCGCGACCGCGAGCGCCGCCTGCCGTGGCCTGAGCTGGATGCGTTCTCGCGCTCCGGGCTGTGGGGTATCAGCGTGCCCAAAGCCTTCGGCGGTGCCGGCGTGTCCAACGTGACTCTGGCCAAGGTCATCGCGCTGATCGCCCAGGCCGACGCCTCCCTGGGCCAGGTCCCGCAGAACCATTTCTATGCCCTGGAGGTGCTGCGCGTAAATGGCAGCACCGCCCAGCAGCAGCGCCTGTACGCCGAGGTACTCGCCGGCCAGCGTTTCGGCAATGCACTGGCGGAGCTGGGCACTAAAACCGCCCACGACCGCGTGACGGCCCTGACCCGCGACGGCGATGGTTTCCGCATCAACGGGCGCAAGTTCTACGCCACCGGCGCGCTCTACGCCCAACGCATTCCCACCTCGGTGGTGGACGAACACGGCGTGCAGCAACTGGCCTTTGTGCCCCGCGACAGCCAGGGCCTGAACGTAATCGACGACTGGAGCGGCTTCGGCCAGCGCACCACCGGCAGTGGTTCGGTGGTGTTCGATAACGTGTGGGTCGCGGCGCAGGACGTGGTGCCGTTCCAGAGCGCCTTCGAGCGCCCGACCACCGTGGGCCCGCTGGCGCAGATCCTCCATGCCGCGATCGACACCGGCATCGCCCGCGCCGCCTTTGAAGATGCGCTGCACTTTGTGCGCACCAAAACCCGGCCGTGGATCGACGCCACCAGCGACAAAGCCAGCGAAGACCCGCTGACCCTGAAAAGCTTCGGCCACCTGAGCGTGCGTCTGCATGCCACCGAAGCCTTGTTGGAGCGCGCCGGCGAATACCTCGACCGCGCCCAGGCCGACAGCAGCGCCGAACACGTCGCGGCCGCCTCGATTGCGGTGGCCGAAGCGCGCGCCTTGAGCACCGAGATTTCCCTGGCCGCCGGCAGCACTTTGTTCGAGCTGGCCGGCAGCCAGGCGACCCTGGCTGAACACGGCCTGGATCGGCACTGGCGCAACGCACGCGTACACACCCTGCACGACCCGGTGCGCTGGAAGTATCACGCGGTGGGCAATTACTACCTCAACGACGCCAACCCGCCATTGCGGGGGACGATCTGATGAGCAAAAAGAAAATCCTGCTCAATGCCTTCAACATGAACTGCATCGGGCACATCAACCACGGCCTGTGGACCCATCCTCGGGACACCTCGACCCAGTACAAAACCCTGGCCTACTGGACCGATCTCGCGCAGACCCTGGAGCGCGGATTGTTCGATGGTTTGTTCATCGCCGATATCGTCGGCGTGTATGACGTTTACCAGCAATCGGTCGAGGTGCCGCTCAAGGAGTCGATTCAACTGCCGGTCAACGACCCGTTGCTGCTGGTCTCGGCCATGGCCGCGGTCACCCGCCATCTGGGGTTCGGCCTCACCGCTAACCTCACCTACGAGCCGCCGTATCTGTTCGCCCGGCGCATGTCCACCCTCGATCACCTGAGCGAAGGCCGAGTGGGCTGGAACATCGTCACCGGCTACCTGGACAGCGCCGCCAAGGCCATGGGCCTGACCGAACAAGTCGAGCATGACCGCCGCTACGACCAGGCCGATGAGTACCTGCAGGTGCTCTACAAACTGTGGGAGGGCAGTTGGGAAGACGACGCGGTACTCAACGACCCGCGGCAACGGGTCTACGCGCAACCGGGCAAGGTGCATAAGGTCGAGCATCGCGGCGAGTTCTATCAGGTGGAGGGTTATCACCTGTGCGAGCCGTCGCCGCAACGCACACCGGTGTTGTTTCAGGCCGGCAGTTCCGAGCGCGGCTTGGCCTTCGCCGGGCAACACGCCGAGTGCGTGTTTATCAGCGGGCAGAACAAAGCCGCGACCAAGGTGCAGGTGGACAAAGTGCGCGCCAGCGCGCTCAAAGCCGGGCGCAACCCCGAGGACATCAAGGTGTTTATGGGCATCAATGTGATCGTCGGCGCCACCGAAGCCCTGGCCTGGGAGAAACACGCCGAATACCTGAGCTACGCCAGCGCGGAAGCGGGCGTGGCGCACTTTTCGGCCTCCACCGGCATCGACTTTTCCCAGTACGAACTCGACGAACCGATCCAGTACGTGAAGAGCAACGCCATTCAATCGGCCACCAAAACCTTGCAAAACAACGATTGGACCCGCCGCAAATTGCTGGACCAGCACGCCCTGGGCGGGCGCTACATCACCCTGGTGGGCTCGCCCCAACAGGTGGCCGATGAGCTGGAGTCGTGGATCAACGAAACCGGGCTGGATGGCTTCAACCTCACGCGCATCGTGACCCCGGAAAGCTACGTGGACTTCATCGACCTGGTGGTGCCGGAGTTGCAGCGGCGTGGGTCGTACAAGACTGAATATGAGCAAGGCACCCTGCGTGAAAAAGTCTTTCACGCCAGCGCCCGCCTACCCGACCAACACACCGGCTCTACGTACCGCCCCTGATCAAAAGATCTGGGAGGGCACCTCCCACCGTACAACTGCCTTGTTTGCCCTGATCCCTGATGACTGGAAACCACTATGAAAAAGACACTGATCAATAACCCAGTCAAAGCACTGGCCCTGGCCTTCGGGCTGTTCAGCTCGACGGTGTTCGCCGCCGACGCACCGCTGAAAGTCGGCACCACCGCAGCCTTTGCGATTCCGCTGGAGGCCGCCGTGGCCGAAGCCGGCAAGCAAGGCTTGAAGGTCGAGCTGGTGGAGTTCACCGACTGGATCGCACCGAATGTCAGCCTGGCGGCGGGCGACATCGATGTGAATTACTTCCAGCACATCCCGTTCCTGGAAAACGCCAAGGCCGCCGCCGGGTTTGACCTGGTGCCGTATGCGCCGGGCATCATCAACAACGTTGGGTTGTATTCGAAAAAATATAAAAGCTTCGCCGACCTGCCCCAAGGCGCCAGCGTGGCGATTGCCAACGACCCGATCAACAGCGGTCGCGGCCTGCAATTGCTGGCCAAGGCGGGCTTGATCACCCTCAAGCCGGGGGTGGGTTACAAGGCCACCGAAGAAGACATCGTCGCCAACCCGAAACACATCAAGATCCTGCAAGTGGAAGCCGTGCAACTGGTACGCGCCTATGACGATGCGGACCTGGTGCAGGGCTACCCGGCCTATATCCGCTTGTCCAAGACCTTCGATGCCGAGTCGGCGCTGCTGTTCGACGGCCTCGACCATCCCGAATACGTGATCCAGTTTGTGGTTCAGCCCAACAGCAAAACCGACCCACGAGTGATCAAGTTCGTCGACATCTACCAGCACTCGCCGGTGGTGCGCGCCGCGCTGGATAAATCCCTCGGCAAGCTCTACCAAGTCGGTTGGGAGGGCTGAACATGACCGTCGCCCACGCACATTTGCGCGACCTGGGTTTACCGCCCAGGGACGCCGAGCAGACCGAGCTGCATCCGCACCTGAACCGCGCCCATGTGCGCTTTATCAACCTGGGTAAGACCTACGACGGCAGCGTGCATGCGCTGCAAGGCGTCGACCTGGCGATCCAGCGTGGTGAAGTGTTTGGCATTATCGGCCGCAGCGGCGCCGGTAAGTCATCGTTGATCCGCACCATCAACCGCCTGGAACAACCCAGCAGCGGGCGCGTGCTGATCGATCAGGTGGACATCGGCGACTTCGACGAAGACCACCTGGTGGCGCTGCGGCGGCGCATCGGCATGATCTTCCAGCACTTCAACCTGATGTCGGCCAAGACCGTATGGCAGAACGTCGAGCTGCCGCTCAAGGTAGCCGGCGTGCCCAAGCTGCAGCGCGAGCAGAAGGTGCGCGAGCTGCTGGAATTGGTGGGCCTGAAGGACAAGCATCAGGCTTACCCGGCGCAGCTCTCCGGCGGGCAGAAACAACGGGTGGGCATCGCCCGCGCGCTGGTGCACGACCCGCAAATCCTGCTGTGCGACGAGGCCACCTCTGCCCTCGACCCGGAAACCACCCAGTCGATCCTTGGCCTGCTGCGCGAGATCAACCGGCGCCTGGGCCTGACTATCGTACTGATCACCCATGAGATGGCGGTGATCCGCGAAATCTGCGACCGCGTGGTAGTGCTGGAGCATGGGCGCATCGTCGAGCAAGGCCCGGTGTGGCAGGTGTTCGGCGATCCGCAGCATGAGGTCAGCAAAACCCTGCTGGCACCGCTGCAACAAGGTTTGCCGCCGGAGCTGCAAGCGCGCTTGCAGGACCAGCCGACCTCTGCCGAGGCGGCGGTGGTACTGCGCGTGCAGTTCACCGGCAGCGCCGCCGACGAGCCGGACCTGGCCGCGCTGTTCAGCGCACTGGGCGGGCGCGTGCGTTTGCTGCACGGCGGGGTGGAGCGCATCCAAGGCCACGCCCTGGGGCAATTGCTGCTGGCGGTGAGTGGTTCGGCCCACGGCGCCGACGCCTTGCGCCAACGCGCCGGGCGCTTTGCACAACAGGTGGAGGTGCTGGGTTATGTGGTTTGATCGTTTAGTACAGGGCGCCCTCGACACCCTGCTGATGGTCGGCGTGTCATCGTTGATCGCGTTGCTGGTGGGCATCCCGCTGGCGGTGTTCCTGGTGACCAGCGACAAGGGCGGCATCTTCCAGGCGCCGGCGTTGAACCGGGCGCTGGGGGCGTTCGTCAATCTGTTCCGCTCGATTCCGTTTTTGATCCTGATGGTGGCGCTGATCCCGTTCACTCGGCTGATCGTCGGCACCACCTACGGCGTGTGGGCCGCAGTGGTGCCGTTGACCATCGCTGCCACGCCGTTCTTTGCCCGGATCGCCGAGGTGAGCCTGCGCGAAGTCGACCACGGCCTGATCGAAGCCGCCCAGGCCATGGGCTGCCGGCGCTGGCACATCATTTGGCATGTGCTGTTGCCCGAAGCGTTGCCGGGGATTGTCGGCGGTTTCACCATCACCCTGGTGACCATGATCAACTCCTCGGCCATGGCCGGCGCAATCGGTGCCGGCGGGTTGGGGGACATTGCCTACCGCTACGGTTACCAGCGTTTCGATACGCAGATCATGCTCACGGTGATCGTGCTGCTGGTGGCGTTGGTGGTGCTGATTCAGGTGAGCGGCGATCGCCTGGCGCGGGTGCTGAACAAACGGTGAGGTATAGTCGGGACCTTTCAGTGCCCGGTATCGCTCGCCATGCCCCTCAAACCCGACGACCTCGACCAGATCACCTCCACCACCCTCGGCCACTACAACAAGGTGGCCGAGGACTTTCGCGAAGGCACCCGCGACCACGATGTGAGCCAGAACATCGACGCCTTGTTGCGGCATATCCAGGGTGCGCCGCCGTTTACCGTGTTGGATTTTGGCTGCGGGCCTGGCCGCGATCTACAGACGTTTACGCGCCTGGGCCACATCGCCGTAGGGCTCGACGGCTCCGAGCGTTTCGCGCAGATGGCGCGCGAGGACAGCGGCTGCGAAGTGCTGCAACAAGACTTCCTCAAGCTGCAACTACCCGCCGCGCGCTTCGACGGCATCTTCGCCAATGCGGTGCTGTTTCATATCCCCAAACAGGAATTGCCCCGGGTACTCAAGCAACTGCATGCCGCGCTGAAACCGGGGGGCGTGCTGTTCAGCTCCAATCCGCGCGGTGACAACCAGGAAGGCTGGAACGGGCCGCGCTACGGGTCGTATCACGACCTGGAGGCGTGGCAGACGTTGCTGACCAGCGCAGGGTTCGTGGAGCTGGAGCATTACTACCGCCCTGCCGGATTGCCTCGCGAACAACAGCCGTGGCTGGCCAGCGTCTGGCGCAAACCTCACCAATAGCTTGGCAATACATTCCAATGTGGGAGGGGGCTTGCCCCCGATGACAGTGGGTCAGTCAGTACGTCTGATACTGATACACCGCTATCGGGGGCAAGCCCCCTCCCACATTTACTGCACCTGATACACCACCGGCGCCTCCCCCATCCGCAGTGACAACCAGGAAGGCTGGAACGGGCCGCGCTACGGGGGTCGTATCACGACCTGGAGGCGTGGCAGGCCAGCGTCTAGTGTAAACCTTATTAGCAACCTGAAAAAATGCGGTTTTTGTGGTGAGCGGGCTTGCCCCGCGCTGGGGCGCGGAGCGGCCCTCTCTACAGACACTGCGGTGTGCCAGGCAAGAGCTGTTGCCAGGTTTTAGGGCCGCTTCGCAGCCCAGCGCAGGGCAAGCTCACCACAACAAGCCCCCTTCCACATTTACTGCACCTGATACACCACCGGTGCTGCACCCACCCGCAGCGTGAAAAAATTTTTAAGGGAAAGTGTGATGTTGCTGACTCACATCAACGGGACGCCAACGGCTGCCATTCGTCGCCACTGTCAATTCTGACAGTTACCCACCCCACCCGGATGGGGGTTTGATTCTCCTTGCACAACGCGCCAGTCCTGAGCGCGCTCCCAGCCAGGAGATTCATCATGTCCGACACCCCCCTT
>Ga0308163_10003141_pt1 | contig 14151 bp, 9 predicted proteins | sample PhyTR1_FD_201037 | JGI IMG/M metagenome (GOLD analysis project Ga0308163, IMG submission 201037) | Phyllosphere microbial communities from UC Gill Tract Community Farm, Albany, California, United States - DLSLT.R1 | ecosystem: Host-associated > Plants > Phyllosphere > Unclassified | place: USA... | reverse complement strand
CAGCTTTATACCTGTTGCGAGTGGTTTTGTAGAAAAAGGAAAAGATTTTGGGTCATATGTGTATCCAATTCTAACCGCGCCAAAAGTGGCTGTAGTGGCGGGCAATGATGTATCTGCGCAAAGCATTGGTCAGGTTTGGCACTTTTTTGAGCAGGACCTGGGCTATCCATTAAGTATTATACCTGAACAACGGATTACCAGTCTGGATATTGCAACTACCAATGTCCTCATCCTGCCAGATGGTTCATATATGAAGAAAAACCTGGAGCAGCTAAATAGCTGGATCAGTGCCGGCGGAAAGGTTATCTTATTGGAGGATGCAATTTCAAGTGTGATTGGTGTAAAACCGTTTGATATTAAAAAGAAAGAATTTGCGGCGGCAGATGAGAAGGAAAACTTGTCGCGTCAGTACAAGGAGAAAGATAAAGACAAGCAGGAAGATGCAATTCCTGGTGCAATCTATAAAGTAAGTCTCGATAAGAGTCACCCATTGGCCTTTGCATTGGGAGATTATTATTATACACTTAAAACCGACGACCGTATATATGAACCATTAAGCAAGGCCTGGAATGTGGGTATGCTTAAACCTAACAGTTATGTGTCGGGCATCGCCGGTAAAACGATCAGAAAGAAACTGACAGAAGGATTATTGTTCGGTGTGCAGCCCTCCGGAAAAGGTAATATCATTTATCTTTCTGGTGATGTACTATTCCGGTCATTCTGGGAAGGTGGAAAACAGCTATTTGTAAATGCGCTTTTTCTGGTGAACTAGTAACGATTAATACGATTTAGCCACACTGATGGTAGTGATCTGTACCCCAGTTGTGGGGCTGTTTTTTAACCATGTCCGAAATTTAATCTACTATAACAGCCGGTGAACGCTCAAATATTTCATTTGGAGACTGTGGGATAAAGCGTATAGATAATATGCTCTTTAAACACTAAATAAACGGTGTTCCAACGTCTAAATGATTGCACAAAAGGTGTGAAATTAACCGTGTTTGTTCAAAATATTTTGGCGTTCGTCAGAATATTGTCAAAGTAGCGTAACGTTTACATATTTATAGCTTTGCTAATCAAACATATCGTATATATTTATACCGTTAATTATTAACTACCTAAATATTTATTGATTTATGAAAAAACTTATACTAAGTTTGTTCGTATACCTCGTTGTTGCGGGAGCCGCAATTGCACAGGATCGGACTGTGACTGGTACAGTGACGGGTAAAGACGATGGTCTTCCTATTCCCGGGGTATCGGTAAAAGTTAAAGGAACAACCAATGGAGTAGCCACCGGTTCAGACGGTAAGTATTCCATCAGAGTAACTTCTGGCGCTGTTTCCTTAGAATTCACCTCTATTGGTTTTGTGAAACAAGATGTCGCTGTTGGAAGTGGTACTGTTCACAATGTCGCTTTATCTCAGGATTCACAATCTCTGGGTGAAGTAGTAGTAACAGCCCTTGGTATCAGCAAGGCAAAGAAAACAATTGGTTATGCAGAAACTACCGTAAAATCAGAAGAGATCAACAAATCAGCTTCTGTAAGTTTAGTGGGTGGTTTGCAGGGTAAAATTGCAGGTGCTACAATATCTAATACTTCTGGCGCACCAGGTGGATCTACCAAAGTTATCTTAAGGGGTTTCTCTTCAATTACAGGCAGTAATCAGCCATTATATGTAATTGATGGTGTTCCTCTGGATAACTCAACATCAGGATCAAACTCTAATTATGATTTTGGTAATAGTGCAAATGATGTTGATCCAAACAATATTGAAAGTATGAGCGTACTTAAAGGATCAGCTGCAACAGCACTTTATGGTTCCAGGGGCTCTAGTGGTGTAATTTTAATCACCACCAAAAAAGGTAAGTCAGGAAAGCTTCAGGTAGATTTCTCTACAGCGGCAACGATTACACAGGTAGCTGCATTGTATAAACCACAAGATCAGTTTGGCCAGGGTTGGGACGCAACTTATATTCCTTCAGAAAATGGTAACTGGGGTCCGAAGTTTGACGGCCAGATGAGAAGCTGGGGAGCGGTTGTAGATAATCAGCAATTGTTGAAACCCTATTCCTTTATAAAAAACAATGTTCGTGATGCACTTACCAATGGATTAGAGTTAAACAATAACATTGCTATTAGCGGTGGTAATGACAACTCAACCTTTTATTTTGCGTATGGTAACATTAACAGCAATGGATATCTGCCTACCGATGCTGACAGCTATAAAAGAAACAACGTTTCCTTAAAAGGGTCAACGAAGTACAAAAACTTCAGCATTGATGGGTCAATGAACTATGTAGGCAAAACACAAAGATTTGTTTCTGCCGGCGGTGGCGATTCTGGTATCGGATCTTCATTCTATGAAGAAATTCTACAGATACCAAGCGATATTCCTATTTCTGATTTCAGGAATTATAAAAACAAGTTCTTTAATGTAGATAACTACTTCACTCCATATGCAGAAAATCCATATTATGCCTTATATGAAAACGGTAGCCGCAATCAAAGCGACCGTGTTTATGGTAACGTAAATATGAATTATAAAGTGAACGACTGGTTAAACATCCAAATGCAGCAAGGTGCTGACGTGAGTAATTCACAAACTAAGATCTGGCACAACAAAAATGCACCAACGCCAGGCAGCTATAATGATGGTGGCAACATTGAAGGTTCTAAAAGAGCAGCGGATGTAGGTAACGTAATTGAACAGTCTTTCAAGACCTTTGAATACGATACTAAACTGAATGCTATTTTCAATAAACAGTTAAGCGATAAATTTGATTTAGACGGATTGGTTGGTGCCAACTATAATGACAGGGGCTTAAGAGCGCTGAGCACTTCAGTTGAAGACCTTGCAATTCCAGGTTTTTATGATATTAGTAACAGTTCTAACAGACCTAGAAGTACAGAGGCAGAATCGCATAGAAGATTGTTTGGTGCATATGCACAGGCTACTTTAGGGTACAACAAATATTTATACTTAACGGTAACTGCCAGAAATGACTGGTCTTCAACACTTGCAACAGGACAAAACAGCTATTTCTACCCAGCTACAAGTCTTGCATTCCTGGCGTCTGAAGCGTTTGATCTGTCTAAAACACCAATTAGTTTCTTAAAGTTAAGAGCCAGTTACGGACAAACTGGTAGTGATACCAATCCATACCGTATAAATAATATCTTAACGGCCACAAATATTGGATTAGGATATGGTAATCTTCAGTTTCCAATTAACGGTGTCCCAGGTTTTACTGTTTCAAATACCTTACGAAGTGCTGATCTAAAACCTGAAAAGGTAAGTGAGGTTGAGTTTGGTGGTGAAATCAGATTCTTCAACAACCGTATCGGTATTGATGCAAGTTATTACAACAAAATTAGAAAAGACCAGGTATTAGCTGTACCAATTGATCCGGCTTCTGGTTACACATCATCATTCTTAAACTTCGGTAAAGTTAGAAACAGAGGTGTTGAGGTAGCATTAAATGCTAAACCAGTTCTTTCTAAAGATTTCCAATGGAACTTGAATTATACTTTTTCAAGAGAAAGAAATATGGTGCTTGAATTACCTGCAGGCTTAGAAAAGGTAATCATCAATTCTGCTTATGATGCGCAATTTGTAGCAGAAGTTGGCAAGCCTTTAGGTACTATACAGGCTCCGGTAGCTACATATGACCCTCAAGGAAGGATTATTGTTGATAACACAGGTTTCCCGGTTGTTGCTAGTGCTAATGGTGACTATGGATCTATGCAACGTGATTTCTCTATGGGATTAACTAACTCATTTACCTATAAAAACTTCGCCTTAGGATTTACCTTAGACTGGCAAAAAGGCGGTGTATTCTATTCAGGAACAGCAGACTTATTGAACTTTGTTGGTGCTGATGAAAAAACCACCTGGAATGACCGTAAGCCATTTGTAGTACCAAACTCTGTTCAAAGAGTACTTGATGCTGCAGGTAATGCTACTTATGTAGAAAACTCTACAGTAATTTCAGAAGGCCAGGTTGACGATTATTACTATCCAACTACCAATAAAGGGTTAGCATACAATAACAGGATCCTGAGTAAGTCTTTCCTGAAACTGAGAGAGGTAACTTTGAGCTATACTTTACCAAAACTTATTACTGGTAAAATACTTGCACAGCGTGCTACATTCTCTGTGTTTGGCAGAAACCTGGTTACCTGGTTGCCATCATCTAACAAAACTATCGATCCAGAGGTTTCCAACTATGGTAATGATTTAACAAGTGAGTTTGGTGAGTTCAGAACAGCACCTCCGGTAAGGTTCTTTGGGGCAGCGTTAAAAGTTACATTTTAAACAACTGAAAGATGAAAAAAATGAATTTAAAATATAGTACGCTCATGATTTCAGCAGTATTGCTGCTTTCATCTGGGTGTAAAAAAAATCTGGATATCAATGTAGATCCAAACAACCCAAGAGTTGAAAATGCTACGCCAGAGGTATTGTTTCCTTCAGCTACAATGTCTACAGCAGGTACAGTTGGTGGTCAGCTTACTGTACTTGGAGGAATATGGTCGCAGTATTATACTCAGGCAAATGCGTCAAATCAGTATAAAACAATTGACTCGTACAATTTAACACGTAACGATCTGCAGATCGGCTATACTGAACTTTTCAGCGGTGCATTAAATGATTATCAGTTAACTCTTACCAAAGCCAAAGAAAGTGGCGATGCAAGATATACGCTGATGGCTACTGTTATGAAAGCATATACCTATCAGGTTTTGGTAGACCTTTATGATAAAGTTCCATATTCTGAAGCATTTCAGGGTGCGGCCAATTTACAGCCTAAATTTGACGATGGTGATTTTATATACACTTCACTGCTGGCAGAAATTGATGCTGCTTTAGCGCAGGACTATACTTCAACAGCTTTAAATGCAACACAGAAGAAAACAGACTTCCTGTTTGGTGGTGATATGTCTAAATGGGCGCAGTTTGCCAATACCCTGAAATTAAAGATGTATTTAAGAATGGTAAATGCCAAGCCGGCACAAGCGCAGGCGGGTATTGCTAAATTATATGCTGACGGTGCTAACTTCTTAACCACAAGTGCGGGTATTGCAACCTGGGAAGGTACGCCTGACAACAGTAACCCATTCTACGAAAACAATATCAGACGTTTAAATTCTACTACCAACCTTAGGGCGAGTGTTACTTTAGTAAGTTATTTAAATGAAAATAATGATCCGAGAGTTAATAAATATTTTGGTAGTTCGCCAATAGCAATGCACCAGGGCGATTATGCTGCTACTGCGGCAGAACAACCAACATATGCTAATGCTTCGGTATTTGTTCAAAGCGCAAATGATCCGGTTTGGTTTATTACGGCGGCAGAGTCTTACTTTATGCAAGCAGAAGCACTAGAACGTTACTTTGGAGGTTCAGGAGCACAGGCCGCTTATAACAACGGATTAGCCGCAGCTTTTGCACAAACAAGCGTAACATTAACTCCTGCTCTTCAGGCAAATTATGCTTATCCTACTGCAGGTACCCTGGAAGATAAAATAGAAGCAATTGTTACACAGAAATGGGCTTCTTTCCCAGGTACACATGACCTTGAAGGATTTTTTGAACAACAGCGTACAGGATATCCTAAAATGAGCGCAGTTTATTCAACTGACGAAGATTACATTCCTGGACAACTAGTATACTCAAAAAATGGGGTAACTGGCGGTCTGTTTCCAAGGCGCCTGGTTTATCCTGCTGCTGCAAGAGACAGAAATAAAAATACGCCGGCAGAGGTGCCAATTACCACTAAAGTATGGTGGGCTAAATAATCTGATATAATAAAAAGGACAAGATGAAAAAATATATAGCAATTTTAGGTCTCGGTATACTGGGACTTACATTTAGCTCTTGTGAAAAAGAGCCCTCTTTTGATTATCCTGAGGGAACTGTTGGGATTTCTAAAGTGACCACATTCCCTATATTAACCCTTAAGGGCGATGCAAGGATTGTATTAGCTAAGGGAACACCCTATGTTGATCCTGGAGTAACTGCGCTTGAAGGAACAACAGCCTTAACTCCGGTAGTTACAGGCGCACCTGATGTTAGTAAAGCAGGTGTATACACTGTCAATTATACAGCTACCAACAAAGATGGTTTTCCGGCTTCTATTACAAGAAAAGTAGTGGTATACGATACGCAGCCAAGTGCGGTTGCCAATGATTTCTCCGGAACCTATGCCAGAAATACCAATGGATTATTATCGGTATGGACTAAGATTGCTCCTGGTGTATATTCAGTGGTTAATCCAGGTGGGGCTGATTCAGACCTAACTGTAATTGTGTTTAACGCTACGGGAAACAATATTAGTATTCCTTCGCAATTAGCAAGTGATGGTACATTGACAAGTTCTTCAGCTGAATCATATGATGCGGTTGGAGGAAGATACTCATGGATTATTGTAAATGCCGGTTATGGAACAGCATCACGAACTTTTATCAAACAATAAAACAGACATAAGATGAAAAAATACTTATATATATTAACACTGTGTGTGTTGGCATTGTCTTCATGTAAAAAAGATGAAGAAGTAGGTGGTACGGCTGTAAAAGAGCTGGCTAATGAATGGTTCGTGCAAGTGCAGGAAGTAGATGCCGCAACAGGGGCAATAAAGAAACCATATGCAGGTTATACAAACATATCTACCTATAATACATCTGATAATTCAAATACACAAATGTGGATTGATGATTCTCAAAGCTTCTATGGTCTGAAAGCTAAAGTAAATGTAGATCTGGCTAATCAAAGCTTTTCAGTTACAAGTGCTGATGAATTATACTATGGTTTTAAAGTAACCATTAGAAATGGTAAGATTGTTAAAAATGGTGCTGTTGGTCCGGTTTCTAATGCTGCAACTGATGCCATCTCTTTTGAAGCTATTTATAGTGACACTCCTGGCAGCATATTCCAATACAAGGGATATGCAAGAACCAGGTTCCCTGGTGATGATCACTAGTTAACATAGATCTATCATACAAAAGCCCGTCTTTTTCTTAAAAGATGGGCTTTTGTATGATCTGGTACCCTATACTTATTACATATAGCTCAAAGTGACTTCATGTTGATGAACTTGTAGGGATGCCTTTTTGCCAAGAACCAAAGCCCTGTTATCATCGATATGACCCACCGGAAAATTAAAACATACCGGGTAATCATATTCTTTTACAATGTCCAGAACTATTTCTTCCGGAGTTTGTCCAAAGGGGATATCTTCCGGTTCAATCCCATTAAAAGCCCCGATGATCAACCCTTTTAGTTTGGCCAGTTTACCATTGCGTTTTAACTGGCGCATCAACCTGTCTATTGAGTACTCATGTTCACCTACATCTTCCAGGAACAGGATTTTATCTGCAAAATCCATTTCAGAAACTGAGCCCTGCAGCGCAATTAATAAGGTAAGGTTTCCACCAATTAATATCCCTTCTGCTTCACCAGTACGGTTAGGGAAGTCACTCTGATAAGTATAGGTAATTTCTTCTCCAAACAAGGCTTTTCTCAAACTCTCTAAAGATTCCGGAGTCCCTTCTTCAAAACTTCCAGGCATTTGCCCATGAATACTTTGGGTGTTCAATGCTGCTATGGCATGAGAGAGCAAAACCGTAATATCACTGAACCCAATCAGCCATTTTGGTTCTTCATTCAAGATATTGAAATCTAGCGCATCTATAATCCGTATAGTCCCGTAACCACCTCTTCCGGCAATAATTGCTCTAACTTGCCTGTCGTCTAAAAATCGCTGTAAATCTGCTGCCCGCAATTCATCATCTCCTGCAAATTGGTTATATGCTGCGGTTACGCTATCTCCAGACAGTACTTCCAGGCCCCAGCTTTCCAGCACAGCGATAGCCTTATCTATCGGCTTTTTCAATTTCTTGGCAGGGCAAACGATGGCAATTTTGTCACCTTTTTTTAGGTAGGCAGGCTGTTTAATCATAGGTATAAAACACTTATCTTTGCCAAAATAATAAAAATAGTTTTGGATAACAGTAAAATAAAAAGATATACCGTAACGGCTGCATTGCCTTACACAAATGGTCCGGTTCACATTGGGCATTTAGCTGGTGTTTACTTACCTGCGGATACTTATGTACGTTTCCTGCGTTCAAATCAGAGAGATGTAAAGTTTATCTGTGGTTCGGATGAAAATGGCGTTCCAATTACGCTGAAAGCAAAAAAAGAAGGCACTACCCCGCAAGCGGTAGTTGATAAATACCATAAAATTATTGGCGATTCATTTAAAGAATTCGGTGTGTCATTTGACATCTATCATCGTACTTCTTCTGCCACTCATCATGAAACAGCATCAGACTTTTTTAAGAACCTATACGACAAGGGAATCTTTACAGAAGAAGTTACTGAGCAATACTATGATGAAAAGGCACAGTCTTTTCTGGCCGACAGATATATTACCGGCACCTGTCCTAAATGTGGGAATGAAAATGCCTATGGCGACCAGTGCGAAAATTGCGGAAGCACCTTAAATGCTACCGATCTGATCAATCCAAAATCTACCTTATCTGGTGAGCCGCCGGTTAGAAGAGAAACTAAAAACTGGTTTCTTCCTTTAGAAAAGTATGAAGATCAGCTGAGAACTTACATAGAAAACCATAAAGAGTGGAAACCAAATGTATACGGACAGTGCCAAAGCTGGTTAAATGCTGGCTTACAGCCAAGAGCTATGACCAGAGATCTGGACTGGGGCGTAAAGGTTCCTGTGAAAGATGCAGAAGGTAAGGTCCTTTATGTGTGGTTTGATGCACCTATTGGTTATATTTCTGCGACGAAAGAGCTGTTTAAATATGCAGGGCAGCCGCAATTAAATCCTAAGACAGCAGAATACTACCTTTCAGAAAATAATGCTGAGGGCAACTGGGAAGATTACTGGAAAGATGAATCTTCCAAACTTGTACATTTTATTGGAAAAGACAATATAGTTTTCCATTGTATTATATTTCCTGCCATGTTAATGGCTCATGGTGATTATATCCTGGCTGATAATGTTCCTGCCAATGAATTCCTGAATTTGGAAGGACAGAAGATCTCTACTTCCAAAAACTGGGCTGTATGGTTAAATGAATACCTGGTTGAGTTTAAAGATAAACAAGACGTATTGCGTTATGTCTTAACCTCCACTGCTCCCGAAACAAAAGATAATGACTTTACCTGGAAAGATTTTCAGGCAAGAAATAATAATGAATTAGTAGCCGTTTTAGGGAACTTTATCAATAGGGTGGTAGTTCTTACCCATAAGTATTTTGATGGGCAGGTGCCCGCTCAGGGAGCTTTAAATGAGCAAGATCAGCAGGTGATAGATGAACTGGCTGCATATCCTGCAAAGATAAGTGCTTCTATAGAGACATATCGTTTCCGTGAAGCACTTACTGAAGTAATGAACGTAGCACGTTTAGGTAATAAATACCTGGCCGAAACAGAACCATGGAAAGTTATCAAAACTGATGAAGAGCGTGTTCGCACGATTCTGAATATAGGCTTGCAGATTGTGGCCAGTCTGGAAATTCTGATAGAGCCATTTCTTCCTTTTACTGCGGAGAAGCTGAAAAATATGCTTAACCACGAAACTAATCTTTGGGAAGAAGCTGGTAAAATGGACTTACTGAAAGTAGGACATCAATTGAACGAATCTCATCTGCTGTTTGAGAAAATTGAAGATGCTGAGGTAGAAGCCCAAATTAATAAGCTAAACCAAAGCAAGGCAGATAATACTTTAGCCAATGCTGTGGTAACTCCCGCCAAAGAAAATATAGATTTTGATCAGTTTAGCGCCATGGATATCCGTGTGGCAACTATTATTGCCGCAGAGAAAGTAGAAAAAACAAAAAAATTGCTGAAACTTACGGTTGATACCGGACTTGATCAGCGTACCGTAGTATCAGGAATTGCTGAGTTTTTTAAGCCGGAAGATATAGTTGGTCAGCAGGTTAGCTTATTGGTGAACCTTGCCCCAAGAGAAATTAAAGGAATTTTATCTCAGGGGATGATTTTAATGTCTGAAAATTCAGATGGAAAACTTACTTTTGTGGCGCCTCTGCAAAATCATGCAAATGGAAGTGTAGTCAGGTAATACATTGGTCCCGTAGTTCAACGGATAGAATAGAAGTTTCCTAAACTTTAGATATGAGTTCGATTCTCGTCGGGACCACAAAAGCTCGGTAGTACTTAAGTACTACCGAGCTTTTTAATTTAAATTCTCATGTGAGAATGCACATCATCAGTTAGGGAAAGACTAGCTTTCCGTAAATTTAACTACAGTTTTGACATTACGCATTCTACAAAAGTCTTTTTTGGCCTTGGGGCCGCGATTGTTTTGCAGCAAGAAGCTATCGCATTCTTAATTTCTTGTTCCGAATTGACTTTGTGTATTTTGATTTTCTTGACCAGATAGTCTACTTCCCACGGCTCTTCACATGAAAAATAACGACTGTCTCGAGAATCTCGAATTTTACGATTATCGTAATCTTCCCAATCTTCATTTAAAATTCTTTGTGGCATAATGTTTTATGGTTTAAGGAGTGAATATATTTTTGAATTTTGATATTTCGCTACGGGAAACCATAAGGTGAATTTTAGTAATAATTGTTGTATTAGATTTTATTAGCCATGTAATGGTCTTTTTAATTTTAATGCTAATATAATTTTGTAGTTAACCATTTACTTGATATATATCACAATCTTACCTTGGTTTTATTAGTATAATGAATATTATTATATCCATTATGGCTATATTTGGATATAATAATATCCATTATGAAATCAAAGCAGGTAGTTGTCTTTCCCAAATATCAGAAGATTTGGGACAAGCTTGGGGAGAATATTAAATTAGCAAGGAAACGGCGCAACATCACGGCAATTCAGCTTGCTGAACGTGCAGCAATAGAGCGGGTAACACTTCGCAAAATTGAGCGTGGTGATCCCAGCGTATCGATGGGAGCTTATTTTAATGTGTTAAGGGCTCTTAACTTACATGAAGATTTTCTTAAGCTAGCTGTTGATGACGAACTAGGCAGGAAATTGCAGGATCTTAATCTGTTATCATAATGGCAGTAAATAAAACGGACATCTGGATTTACGCACACTGGCAGGGAATGGTAGTGCCTGAATGTATAGGCATTTTATCTGCCCAACAGAGCAAAGGCAGTAAGGTTTTTAGTTTTGCCTACAATAGAGATTGGTTGGGCACCAAAAACAGATTTGTGTTAGATCCAGATATTGATTGGGTGACGGGTCAACAATATATAAGTGGTAAAAACAACTTTGGTGTATTTATGGATTCTATGCCGGATACCTGGGGAAGACGGCTTATGCAACGAAGGGCTGCTCAGAAAGCATTAGAAATACAGCAACCGGTGCCCTCTTTATATGAACTTGATTATTTGCTTGGAGTTCATGATGTCACAAGAATGGGAGCTCTCCGTTTCAAATTAGATCCTGATGGCCCGTTTCTCGATGATGATCGTGATACTCCTGCTCCACCAATAGCACATATACGAGCATTACAAGAAAGTGTGAGGGCATATGAAATGGATGAGGATGGTAAACATGCAGACAAATGGATGCACATGCTAATTGCACCTGCATCTTCATTAGGCGGTGCACGGCCGAAAGCCAATATAGTGGATACCAAAGGCAATCTATGTATAGCAAAATTCCCATCTAAAAATGATACCACAGATAAGGCCGCTTGGGAATACTTAGCTTATCGTTTAGGCCTAAAGGCAGGTCTTACTCTTCCATCTTGTGAACTCATTAAAGTACATGGAGCATATCGTACATTTTTGTCCAGAAGATTTGATCGCTCTGGAGACGAAAGGATACATTTTGCCTCTGCGATGACCATGACCGGAAATAATGAAGACTTGATCCGAGATTCAACGCCAAGCTATTTAGATATAGCAGAGTTTCTTCAGTATTCGGGAGGTAAAAATATTGAAGAGGATTTGCACCAATTATGGCGACGGATAATTTTTAATATGACAATATCAAATACTGACGATCATCTTAGAAATCATGGGTTCCTTCTGAATGCTGATGGATGGAGACTTTCTCCCGCTTATGACCTCAATCCATCGACAGATAAAGCTGGACTTGCCATCAATGTGGATTCGCACAATAATGCTTTAGATTTGGATCTTGCCAGGAGTGTTGGTCCTTATTTTCAACTTCAGGATGCCCGGATGGAAAAGATTATTGCAGAGGTAATTTCGGCGGTTAAAGAATGGAGAGCCGTCGCGAAGGATATTGGTATTTCTCGTGCTGAGCAGGAAGTTATGTCTCCTGCATTTCAACTTACAAACTCCTGAAGAATATTTCTTCAGGTTTGTATCAAAATGCTTATCCTGCTTCCGAGAGAAGCTACCTATTCACTAAATACCATGATAACAGAACTTACTGAAAAGGAATTTAAAAAACTTTCACCAGCAAGATGATAGATGTCACAGACACAGCTGAAAGAAAGATAGAAATGGTGAGCGAATAGATTTTTTTTGATAACCCATTACCTTTCAAAGATTAGTAACGCAAATTGGACAGTCCTTTACCAAGACCCAAAAGACAAACGATATTGGGAATTGAATTATCCCTAAAATCTCAATAACCATCTGCAAATCATCCACAAAATAGTTTGAAATTGGGATCTTCGCGGCCACAAACGCTCGGTAGTACTTAAATACTACCGAGCCTTTTCGTTTTTAAGGTCAAAAATCGAGCTAACCTTAAAATATAGATCAATTTAAGGTTAGCTCGGTTTCCGAGTATTATTTTAAGGTCAGCTTAGTTTGTATATTTGTATATGGCCTATACAATAAATCCTGATAGAAATAAACCCTGGAACAATCTTCCCGAGTTACAATGAAATTAGTAGGCCGGAAAGTTTGGTAGATGCACTATTTACGCAACCATATACTAAAGTAAAGCATCTTACAGACCGAAAACTCTTTGCAGAAAATACGGCGCGAAAATACCTTGATAAATTGTCGGCTATGGGTATATTAGAAAAAAGAATAATGCAGGGCAATAGCTATTATTTAAACCTCGAACTATATCGCATCCTCTCAGAATAATATTTAATATAGGTTCTCTAAATTGATTTGATCCTGACCGAACTAAACTCTGAAACGATCTTACTCAATGCCAATTGATTAAATATTATATAGAGATATAGAAGCTTTATAGTCAGCTTGTAGATTTTAAAGCTTCTTGGCAAAACTGCAGGCACGAAGTATAACTATCCCAAATTAGGATGCTTATTAATTCGATAAGTTCACAAGAGGTAAATCATCAGGTGCTGTGGAGAATATTTTTACTACAGTTGATAAATTAATACGAAACCGATAGACTATTAATAAATATGAACCCTATTTTTCCGGCAAGCTATTCAACTCTTTGTCCCAATGCATTGGCGGTGCTCATCGCTGATAAATTCAATCTAACACATGTTAGCTGCAAACTTTTGGTCAAAGGTGTCGGAGATACTTATTTAGTTGAAACACCTGCTACTCGCTTTATCCTACGGGTATATCGTTCTTCGCACCGCAGCTTGCCTCAGATAAAGGAAGAGGTCCAGCTTTTACAGGAATTAAAAAGAGCTGGTGTCTCAGTTTCTTATCCAGTAGCAGATGCTAAAGGAGGAGTGATCATAAAAGTCAATGCTGCTGAGGGAGAGAGGCATGCTGTTCTGTTCAGTTATGCCGCTGGCGCTACAGTAAAATTGTTAGATGAGAATCAGCTGCGTAATCTTGGGCAGGAAATGGCGAGGTTTCATAATGTTTCGGCAAAGCTTAGCCTGGGTGGAGAAAGATGGGTATTTGATGCCAATACAACGCTTTATAAACCATTAGAACTCATAAGGCCTGCCTTTGTAGAAGATCCGGCGGGATACGCATGGCTGGAAAAAGTAGTAAATCAGGTAAATGATAAAGTTTATTCAGCAGATAGTAGTACATTTTCTAAAGGCTATTGTCACTTTGATTTTTTACCTAAAAACTTTCATTTTGAAGGTGAAGCAATCACACTGTTTGACTTCGATTTTATGGGGCATGGTTTGCTGGTCAATGACATCATGTCTTTTTGGCAACATCTGATGCTCGACGTATATACTCAAAGA
>Ga0308163_10003138_pt1 | contig 14173 bp, 11 predicted proteins | sample PhyTR1_FD_201037 | JGI IMG/M metagenome (GOLD analysis project Ga0308163, IMG submission 201037) | Phyllosphere microbial communities from UC Gill Tract Community Farm, Albany, California, United States - DLSLT.R1 | ecosystem: Host-associated > Plants > Phyllosphere > Unclassified | place: USA... | reverse complement strand
GCTCGCCAACCCGGCATTTGATAGCTGGCCGTTGGTTTCTTCATCTGTTTTCGGCGAGGGTTGCTCGTGATTGTTAGTCCATGTAATGCACCAAAGACCCCTGGCAAGCGCCTGCGCAGCGCTCTGTTAGCCGGGTCGGCTTTGTTTTGTCTGTTCGGCGCCGGTCAGCTGTGGGCGTTCGATCTCGACGACGTGGCGACAAAGGCCAAAGAACTGGCCGGACAGAAGTTCGCAGCTCCCAAGAGCAACCTTCCAGCGGAATTCCGCGACATGAAGTTTGCGGATTACCAGAAGATTCGCTTCCTGCAGGACAAGGCTGAATGGGCCAATGACAAAACCCCGTTCAAGATCTCGTTCTATCACCAGGGCATGCACTTCGATACGCCGGTCAAGATCAACGAAGTGACGGCCACCTCCGTCAACGAGATCAAGTACGACCCGAGCCGTTTTGATTTTGGCGACGTGAAGTTCGATCCCAAGTCGACCGAGAACCTGGGCTATGCCGGCTTCCGCGTCATGTACCCGATCAACAAAGACGACAAACAAGACGAAATCATGACCATGCTGGGCGCGAGCTATTTCCGCGTCATCGGCAAAGGTCAGGTCTACGGTCTGTCGGCGCGTGGTATGGCCATCGACACCGCGATGCCGTCCGGCGAAGAATTCCCGCGTTTCACCGAGTTCTGGATCGAGAAGCCGAACCCGGATGACAACCACCTGGTGATTTTTGCGCTGCTGGACTCCCCGCGTGCGACCGGTGCCTACAAATTGACCCTGCGTCCGGGCACCAACACTCTGGTCGACGTCCAATCGCGCATGTACCTGCGTGAAAAAGTCGGCAAACTGGGCGTTGCCCCGCTGACCAGCATGTACTTGTTCGGCGCCAACCAGCCTTCGAAGGTCCTCAACTACCGTCGCGAGCTGCACGATTCCAGCGGTCTGTCGATTCAGGCGGCCAACGGCGAGTGGATCTGGCGTCCTCTGAACAACCCGAAACACCTGGCCGTCAGCAGCTTCTCGGTTGAAAACCCGCGCGGCTTCGGTCTGCTGCAACGTGGCCGCAACTTCAGCCACTACGAAGACCTGGACGACCGCTATGACAAGCGTCCAAGCGCCTGGATCGAGCCTAAGGGCGACTGGGGCAAAGGCACCGTCGACCTGGTAGAAATCCCGACAGCCGATGAAACCAACGACAACATCGTTGCCTTCTGGAAGCCGGAAACCCAGCCTGAGCCAGGCCAGCCGATCGACTTCAACTATCGCCTGCACTGGACCATGGACGAAGACTCCATTCACTCGCCTGACCTGGGCTGGGTCAAGCAGACCCTGCGTTCGACCGGTGACGTGAAGCAGTCCAACCTGATCCGCCAGCCAGACGGCAGCGTTGCTTACCTGGTCGATTTCGTTGGCCCGACGCTGGCCAAACTGGGTGAAGACCCGGCGATCCGTAGCCAGGTCACCACCGACGACAACACTGATCTGGTCGAGAACAACCTGCGCTACAACCCAGTGACCAAAGGCTGGCGTTTGACGCTGCGCCTGAAGGTCAAGGACACCAATAAGTCCGTCGAGATGCGCGCTTACCTGCTGCGTGAGACCCCGGTTGAGCCTGGCAAGGAACCTGCGATCATCACTGCGGACAAATCAGACAAGAAGCCTGAGAAAAAAGCGGACGCCAAGGCAGCTGCTGTAGCCGCGGCACCGAAGGATGACAAAGCCGAAATCGTCAAGACCGACGCTGTGAAAGCCGGTGATGCGAAAGACGCTAAAGTGGCTAAAGCTGACGCGAAAGCCGATGGCAAAGACGCCTCCGCCAAAGATGCCGCCAAAGGCGACAAGACTGAAGCCGCCAAGTCCGCTGAAGCCGCCAAGGTTGCAGAAGCCAAGTCCGACGAGGCTTCGCGTCCTGAGGCCGCTCTGGGCGACGCCGCCAAAGCGAATAAAGGCAGTAAAGACACCTCGCAGCCAGCGGTAGAGGCTGCATCCACCCAGCAGGGCCCGGCCATGAATCAACAAGTTCTGACCGAGACCTGGAGCTACCAGTTGCCAGCCGATGAGTAATCCACAAGCCGTGCCAGTGTCTCTGAACGAGTACCTGGCACACCTGCCGATGAGCGACGAGCAGCGGGCCGAACTGGCCAGCTGCACCTCGTTCGCTGAGCTGCATGAACGCCTCTCGGCGCAGACCGTCACTGATTCTGCCGAGGCCGCTCAGGCCTCGGTGGGTCGTCGGTTAACGCTGACGACCGCCGACGAACTCCAGGAAGCAGAAATGCTGAGTGTGGACGCCAGCGGTCGGGTTCGCCTGAAGGCTACGCCACCGATTCGCCGTACCAAGGTGGTTCCCGAGCCTTGGCGCACCAACGTTCTGCACCGTGCCTGGCGCCGGATGACCGGCAAGACCAACCCGCCCAAGCCGAGCAAGGAAGACCTGCCGCGAGACTTGCCCAAGTCCCGCTGGCGTACGGTCGGCTCGATTCGCCGTTATATCCTGCTGATCCTCATGCTGGGCCAGACCATCGTGGCTGGCTTCTACATGAAAGGCATCCTGCCGTATCAAGGTTGGTCATTGGTTTCGTTTGATGAAATCAGTCACCAAACCCTCTGGCAGACCGCTGTTCAGGTGATGCCGTACGCACTGCAGACCAGCATTCTGCTGCTGTTCGGAATCCTGTTCTGCTGGGTGTCGGCCGGTTTCTGGACTGCGCTGATGGGCTTCCTGGAGTTGCTCACCGGTCGCGACAAATACCGTATTTCCGGCGCAAGCGCTGGTAATGAGCCGATTGAAGCCGGTGCGCGTACTGCTCTGGTGATGCCAATCTGTAACGAAGACGTACCGCGGGTTTTCGCGGGTCTGCGTGCAACGTTCGAATCGGTTGCTGCCACGGGCGATCTGGATCGTTTCGACTTCTTCGTGCTGAGCGACACCAACGAAACCGATATCGCCGTTGCCGAGCAACAGGCCTGGCTGGATGTCTGCCGCGAAACCGGTGGGTTCGGCAAGATCTTCTATCGCCGTCGTCGCCGTCGCGTAAAACGCAAGAGCGGCAACCTCGACGATTTCTGCCGTCGTTGGGGCGGTGACTACCGTTACATGGTCGTCCTCGACGCCGACTCGGTAATGAGCGGTGAGTGCCTGACCAGCCTGGTGCGCTTGATGGAAGCCACGCCGGACGCCGGTATCATCCAGACCGCGCCACGGGCCTCGGGCATGGACACGCTGTATGCACGCATGCAGCAGTTCGCAACCCGCGTGTATGGGCCGCTGTTTACTGCCGGTCTGCACTTCTGGCAGTTGGGTGAATCCCATTATTGGGGTCACAACGCGATCATCCGCATGAAACCGTTCATCGAGCACTGCGCCTTGGCGCCGCTGCCCGGCAAAGGCGCGTTCGCCGGTGCAATCCTGTCTCACGACTTCGTTGAAGCCGCGTTGATGCGCCGTGCTGGTTGGGGCGTGTGGATTGCCTACGACTTACCGGGCAGCTATGAAGAGCTTCCGCCGAACCTGCTGGACGAACTCAAGCGTGACCGTCGCTGGTGCCACGGTAACCTGATGAACTTCCGCCTGTTCCTGGTAAAAGGTATGCACCCGGTTCACCGCGCGGTGTTCCTGACGGGCGTGATGTCTTACCTGTCGGCGCCGTTGTGGTTCTTCTTCCTGGTGTTGTCCACGGCGCTGTTGGCGGTGAACACGCTCATGGAGCCGACCTACTTCATGGAGCCACGTCAGCTCTATCCGCTGTGGCCACAATGGCACCCGGAAAAAGCCGTCGCGCTGTTCTCGACCACTATCGTGTTGCTGTTCCTGCCGAAGCTGCTGAGTATCGTGCTGATCTGGGCTAAGGGCGCGGTCGGTTACGGTGGTCGCATCAAGGTGACGCTGTCAATGCTGCTGGAGATGCTGTTCTCCATGCTGCTGGCGCCTGTGCGCATGATCTTCCACACTCGTTTCGTACTGGCCGCGTTTCTGGGCTGGGCCGCGACCTGGAACTCGCCGCAGCGTGACGACGACTCGACACCGTGGAGCGAAGCGGTCAAGCGTCACGGTCCGCAGACCTTGCTGGGCTTTGGCTGGGCATTGCTGGTGGCCTGGTTGAACCCAAGCTTCCTGTGGTGGCTGGTGCCGATCGTGGGTTCGTTGATTCTGTCGATTCCGGTTTCCGTGATTTCGAGCCGGACCAATCTGGGTCTGAAGGCGCGCGACGAAAGTCTGTTCCTGATCCCGGAAGAGCACACCCCGCCTCAGGAACTGGTCTCCACCGATCAGTACACCCATGAGAACCGCTGGCACGCGCTGAACGACGGCTTTGTTCGCGCCGTGGTCGATCCGCAGCAGAACGCCTTGGCGTGCGCTTTGGCGACCTCTCGCCATCGTCATGCCGAGCCGATCGAGTGGATGCGCGTCGAGCGCGTGCGCCACGCGATCAAAGGCGGTCCTGAGCACTTGAACAACAACGAGCGCCTGCAATTGTTGAGCGACCCTGTTGCGCTGGCTCGTCTGCATGAGCTGGTCTGGACCGAAGGCAATGAAGCGTGGCTGGAAGCATGGAGAGCTTCGGTGAAAGCCGATCCGCATGCGCCGCTGTTGCCGTTGCAGCCCGCGACCCACGTGAATGAGCGCACGCTCGCTAACGCTTGAGTGACCCGCTGAACGATAACGCCGCCGAAGAGTGATTTTCGGCGGCGTTTTTGTTTGCCGTTAGCTCCTACAGGCGGGGCTCATGCTTCACACCCGAAACTTGCCCACCATCTCCTGCAACTGTGCGCCCAGACGGGCAAGTTCGACGCTGGAGGCGGCGGTTTCTTCGCTGGCGGCCGCGGTCTGTTCTGAAACGTCCCTGACGTTGATCACGCTGCGGTTGATCTGATCGGCCACCACCGTCTGTTCCTCGCCGGCCGTGGCGATCTGCTGATTCATGTTCTGAATCGTCGAAACCGTGCGTGTGATGTGCTCAAGCGCGGTGCCGGCACGACGGCTCAGTTCCACGCTGCTGTCGGACAGGCTGCGGCTGGCGTCGAGCGTACTGACGACCTGCTGCGTTCCATTCTGCAGCGCGGCGATCAGGACCTCGATTTCCTCGGTCGACTCCTGGGTCCGCTGCGCCAGGCTGCGCACCTCGTCGGCGACCACTGCGAAGCCGCGCCCGGCTTCTCCTGCTCGAGCCGCCTCAATGGCAGCGTTCAGCGCCAACAGGTTGGTCTGCTGAGAGACAGATTTGATCACGTCGAGAACGCCTCCGATCTTGTCGCTTTCGAGCTTCAGCTCCCCCATTGCGAGGGTTGAATTGTTGACTTCAGTGGCGAGACGCTCTATCTGGCTGATTGCATCGCTCACCACTTTGTCGCCTTCTCGAGCCTGTTGGTCCGCCTGTTGGGCAGCTTCGCTGGCCTCCTCCGCGTTGCGCGCGACCTCCAGCACGGTTGAGGTCATCTGGTTCATCGCCGTGGCGACCTGATCGGTTTCGTCCTTTTGATTGTTCACGCCTGCGCTGGTCTGTTCGGTCACCGCAGACAACTGCGTCGCCGCGCTGGCGATCTGTGCCACCCCGTCGCTGATGCCCCTGATCAGCGTACGCAGACTCTGGGTCATGTCCTGAATGCTGTGCTGCAGATCGCCCATTTCATCGCGTCGCTGGACATCAAGGTCCACGCTGAGATCGCCTTGGGCGATGCGTTTAGCGGCGTTCAAGGTGTCACGCAGTGGCGCGATGATCTGCTGGGTGATTATCCACGCGGCCATCAACCCCAGCATCATGGCCAGCGCGGCAACGCTGATCAGCGCCTTGCGCGATTGGGTGGCCTCGTCGTCACGTCGCAGGCCTTGGAGGGTGCTGATCTGATGGGTGGCGGACAGCAGACTGTCGGCCATGGCTTCCATCGATTCATGTGCCGCCTCGACCTGAGTCTGCACCTCCTTGAACCGGATCAGCTGTTCACGGTAACGCTGTAACGACTGTTTGGCGGTCAGCAACCCGCTGATATCCCCGTCAGACTGGTCAGCCGTTACCTGTTCGAGCTCCTTCAACGCCTCATCAATGGCCGCCAGCGCGGACTTTTCATACGACGCCAAGCCGCTGAAGACATACGCCTGGACCTCATACCGTGCGTCCTGGATCTGTCTGCGCAACTGCATAAGGTTGGTAAATTCATCCAGTTGTTCGCTGCTGTCCGCCTCCTGGCTGACGGCTTTCAACACCTCCCGTTCGACTTCACCCATGATCTTGATCGCGGCGTCGGACAGCGACGTCAGCTGTACCTTGGCGGCGTCTTTGTTGAGAAGCGACTGACCCAGTTGGGAGAAGGTTTTCTCCAGCGAACGGACAGTGTCGCTCTGGCCGTCGATCAGCTTGAGGATGTCGACGGGCGGGTTGTCATCGCGAAGCGTCGTTAATTGCGCTTCGATCTCATCGATGCGTGCAGTGACGCGTTTGGCGTCCTCGGCGGTGTTATCCACCCGAAAGACGATGCGCTCGGCGCGCAGGTCTTTGGTCAGCTCGTTGAGCCGGGCGATGGCGGTCAGCGACTCGGAACGCTCAATCATTGTGTCCAGCCCGTGCCATCCCGTGAGGGTAATGGCCAGCGTCAATACCAACACCAGACCAAAGCCCAGCGACAGCTTGAGTTTGACGCTGGTGTTGGCCAGTGCCCTGTTGATGCCTTGCAACATGATGCGTCTCCTTCGAATGAGCGATAAACGCGCATCGGCAGGGAAGCGTGAGGCGTGACCTGAAGAGGGTGTAGGAGATTTCTGAGCGGAAACGCACAGTGATACAGTTCACACATAATCGGCATGTCGCACCGGCCGTTGCAGGCGCCGGCTTGCTGGCGAGCGCGGTGTGTCATTTGCCATTGATGCGACTGAAGCGCCGCCTTCGCTGCCCTCGTAACCTCGGACGTCTCCCACAGGGATTGCAGCGTCACCCCGATTCGCGGCTGGCGCAGTGCCGGTGGAGCGAGCTTGCTCGCGAATACGGTGTGTCATTCGCCGTTGATGTGACTGAAGCGCCGCCTTCGCTGCCCTCGTAACCTCGGACGTCTCCCACAGGGATTGCAGCGTCACCCCGATTCGCGGCTGGCGCAGTGCCTATGGGAGCGAGCTTGCTCGCGAATGCGGTGTGTCATTCGCCATTGATGTGAATGAAGCGCCGCCTTCGCTGCCCTCGTAACCTCGGACATCTCCCACCGGTATTGTGGGGTTAGCAGAGTGGGCGGCTGGCGCATGGCCTGTGGGGAGCTGGCTTGCGGCTCCCACCGGAATTGCATGGCGTTCGGCTCGTTCAAACCCTGAACCGACCGACCAGTTCTTGCAGATGATTACCGAGCCGCGCCAGTTCCACGCTCGACGCCGCTGTCTCTTCGCTGGCCGCTGACGTCTGTTCCGAGACATCGCGCACGTTGAGTACGCTGCGGTTGATCTCTTCGGCCGTTGCGCTCTGCTGCTCGGCGGCGGCCGCGATCTGCTGGTTCATGGCCTGAATCGCGGAGACCGTCCGGGTGATGCTTTCCAGCGATCCACCCGCCCGACGCGTCAGCTCGACACTGCTGACCGTCAACTCGCGGCTGTTGTCCATGATCGTCGCCACTTGCTGGGTGCCGCTCTGCAAGCCTGCGATGAGGTCCTCGATCTCCTCGGTGGATTTTTGCGTGCGTTGCGCCAGGCTGCGAACCTCGTCCGCGACCACGGCAAAACCACGGCCGGCCTCGCCTGCGCGTGCCGCTTCGATCGCTGCGTTCAAGGCCAGCAGGTTGGTCTGTTGAGCGACCGATTTAATGACGTCCAGCACGCTGCCGATTTTGTCGCTCTCGCGCTTGAGTTCGCCCATCGCTGTCGTGGAATGACCCACCTCGTTGGCCAGGCGCTCGATCTGAGCGATGGCTTCGTTGACGACCTTGTCACCCTCGCGGGCTTGCTGATCGGCAGCAAGAGCGGCCTCTGAGGCTTCCTCGGCGTTGCGCGCTACTTCCTGGACGGTCGCGGTCATTTGGTGCATGGCAGTGGCCACCTGATCGGTTTCGACCTTCTGGCTGTTGACGCCTGCGCTGGTCTGCTCGGTGACCGCGGAAAGTTCTTCGGCGGCGCTGGCGATCTGGGTCACGCTGTCGCTGATACCGCCGATCAGTGCCCGCAGGCTCAAGGTCATGCGCTGGATGCCGCCTTGCAACTGGCCCAGCTCGTCGCGACGCTGGATATCCAGGTTATGGGTCAAATCGCCCGAGGCCACGCGGTCAACGGCAATCAGGGTCTGCTTCAACGGCAGGGTGATCTGGCGTGTGATCACCCAGGCCGCGAGTATGCCGAAGAACAGGGCGAGCACGGTCGCAAGGCCGAGCATGGACTGGGCCTGGCTGCTGTCGGCATCGCGCTTGGCGTTTTGCGAAACGGTCAGTTTGTCGCTGAGGTCCAGCAGCTGCTGGCCCAGGTTGGTCATTTTTTCCAATGCTTGTCGGCTGACCTGTTGGGCGTCGCGATACTGACCCACAGCGGCACGATAGCCCTTAAGCGCCAGATTGGCCTTTTGCAGCTGCGGGATGTACTGAGACGAGACGTCTCCGGCCAGCGTGTTGACACCGACGACGGCTTCGTCGATGGCTGCATTGGCGTTCTTCTCGAAATCCGGGTTGCCGCTGAAGGTGTAACCGCGCACCTGAAACCGCGCCTGCTGGATCAATTTGCTGACCCCGACTGCGCTGTTGAACTGCAAAATGTTGTCGTGCTGGATCAAAGCTTCTTCGATCTTGTTGACCTCGTCCACGGCCGCATCGGCCGTTGTGCCCAGATTCGCGCGGCTGGTTTCGCGGACCTGAATGGCCTTGGTCATGTCGTCGAACGCGCGACGGTAATCGGCAGCGGCCTGAATCTGCGCGTCCAGCAGCTTGAGATCATCGGCGCCGACAATTTTGCTGTGGGCGTTCTTGAGGTCGATGTCGAGCTTGTCCAGCGCGGTCATGACACCCGTCGCTGTCTCGGCACTGGACTGCGTTTCATAGCGCATGCGGGCGGTGCGCAGTTCCAGGGTCTGCTCGCTGATCTGCGAGATGGTCGCCAGCTTGTCACCGCGCTCGATAAGCGACGAAATGCTCGACCAGCCGGTGGCGGTGATGATCAGGGTCAACAACAGCACCAGCCCGAAACCAATACTCAGTTTGCGACTGACGCTCACGTTTTCAAGGCGTTGGGCAGACCAGCGATACATGGGGTGATTCCTTGCACATTGTTTTTATGGACGTCTGTAGATCGGCAATCATGCCCCAAACTGAAGCACCGTATGGCGGGTGATCCTGCCAACTGTCGTAGGCATTGCCGCTGCTTTGAGCGCTGCGAGGAAAGCCGGTGGAATCCCTGGAGGAGCGATGGGAGGGGCTTAGAACAACCGGGCGAGGAGTGCGGTGACGGCGGTTTCGACGCGCAGGATGCGCTCGCCGAGCTGGACAGGGTTCAAACCCGACGCGCGCAGCAGCTCGACTTCATAAGGAATCCAGCCACCTTCAGGACCAATCGCCAGCGTTACCGGCTGCTCGACGGCACGGGGGCACGCAGGAAAATCACCCGGGTGTCCGACCAGTCCCAGTGTGCCGTCAACAATGGCGGGCAACCGGTCTTCCACGAACGGCTTGAAGCGTTTCTCGATGAGGATCTCAGGCAGCACGCTGTCGCGGGCTTGTTCCAGGCCCAGAATCATTTGCTCGCGAATGGCCGCTGGCTCCAGAAACGGGGTTTGCCAGAAGCTTTTTTCGACGCGGTAGCTGTTGACCAGAATGACCTTCGGCACACCCATCGTGGCGATGGTCTGGAACACCCGGCGCAGCATCTTCGGGCGTGGCAGGGCGAGGATCAGCGTCAGCGGTAGCTTGGCGGGAGGTTCGCGGTCAAAGACCACCGACAGCTCAGCCTCGCGAGGTTCCAGGCGCAGCAATTCAGCGCTGCCCAGCAGGCCACCCACGCGACCGACGCGCAGGCTGTCACCGACTTCTGAGCGATGCACCTCCTGCATATGCTTGAGGCGCCGGTCACGCAGGACCACGCGATCCGCCGCAATGAAGTCGGCATCTTCCAGAAGCAGCAGATTCACGGTTGGGTCGCTGGCGGCTGGTCTTGTTTGTCTTCGGCCTTTTCTCCATCTTCGTGGTCACCCCGTTTGGTGACCATCGAGCTGCACAGCACGCCGATTTCAAACAGCAGCCACATCGGCACGGCGAGGAGTGTCTGCGAGAAGATGTCCGGCGGGGTAAGGATCATGCCGACCACGAAACAGCCGATGACCACGTACGGACGAACCTTCTTCAGGTATTTGACGTCGACGATGCCGATCCACACCAGCAACACGACGGCCACGGGAATTTCAAAGGCCACGCCAAAGGCCAGGAACAGCGTCATGACGAAATCCAGATAACTGGCGATGTCCGTCATCATCGACACGCCTTCCGGGGTCACGCTGGCGAAGAAGTGGAAAATCAGCGGGAAGACCAGGAAGTAGGCAAACGCCATCCCGGCATAAAACAGAATGATGCTGGACACCAACAGCGGCACGGCCACGCGTTTCTCGTGCTTGTAGAGACCCGGCGCAATAAATCCCCAAATCTGATGCAGGATGACCGGCATGGCGAGAAAAAGCGCGACCATCATGGTCAGCTTGAAAGGCGTGATGAACGGCGAGGCCACGTCGGTGGCGATCATCGTCGCGCCTTCCGGCAAGAACTTGCGCAATGGCGCCGAAACGAAGGTGTAGATCTTCTGCGTAAAGTAGAACAGCGCGCCGAAGATTACGAAGATCGCCAGCACACAACGCAGCAGGCGCGAGCGCAGTTCGGTGAGGTGCGAGACCAACGGCATTTGCTGGTCGTTTTCCGGAATTTCGCTCATGGGGCTCGTGGTGGCTGTGACGAATCGTTAGCGGAAGGTGCGCTCTGCACCGCAGTGGCCGGCGTTGTCACCGGTGCTGGCGCAGGTGTCGATGCTGGTTGTGCCGGCTCGGCGTGAACCTGAGCAGGCGGCGAGCTGACCGACGCGCTTTCAGCCGGTGCGGCTGGACCTATATCGGCAGCAGGGCCGGGGGAGGGCGCTGCGCCCATGACCGGTTCACTGGCAGGCGGCGTTTCGGTCTGCGCGCTCGGCTGCACGACGGGCGGAGCCGGTGGCTGCTGCGGCTGCATGATTTTGCGCGCTTCTTCTTCCAGCGACAGAATGTGCTCATTGTGCAACTGGCGGCGAATTTCATCGGCGCCGATTTCGCGCTCAACTTCCTGTTTGATCGCGTTGAAGCTGCGTTTCAGACGCCCGACCCAAAGCCCGGCGGTACGCGCTGCGCCCGGCAGGCGCTCGGGACCCAGCACCAGCAGGGCAACGAGACCGACCAGCAGCAGTTCAGAGAAGCTGATACCAAACATGCGTCACGACCTAGTCTTTGCGGATGGGCTCTTCGACTTTCTGTGCCTGCGCATCGATGGTGTGCGGCTGATGCAACGGCTGGGTTGGCGGAACTGGCTGCGCAGTCGGTTGCGGCTGAACCGGTGGCTGTTCGGAAGGCTTTTCGTCGTCGTTCATGGCCTTGCGAAAGCCTTTGATTGATTCGCCGACGTCAGTACCCAGATTCTTGAGTTTCTTGGTGCCGAAGACCAGCACGACGACCACAAGAATGACGATCCAGTGTTTCCAGTCAAAAATGCCCATGTCACGTTCCTCACAAGAAATTCAGAGCCCGCAGGCCCACTGTTTATTCCGCCGAACGAGCCGCTTTTTCGGCGTGGCCGGACAGCCCGAAACGGCGATCCAGTTCATCGAGTACGGCTTGTGGATGCTGGCCCAGTGCTGCAAGCATGACCAGGCTATGGAACCACAAATCAGCGGTTTCGTAGATGACATCACTGCAATCACCGCTGATGGCGGCGTCTTTTGCAGCGATGATGGTTTCGACCGACTCTTCGCCGACCTTCTCCAGAATCTTGTTCAGTCCCTTGTGGTAGAGACTGGCGACATAGGAAGAGTCGGCAGCCGCGCCCTTGCGTTCTTCGAGCACTTGCGCAAGGCGAGACAAGGTATCAGTCATGTTCAGTGTCCTGCTTGATAAATGGCTTCTGGATCTTTGAGTACCGGGTCCACCGTCTTCCAGCCATCGTCGCCGTAGACGCGGTAAAAGCAGCTTTCGCGACCGGTATGGCAGGCGATGCCGCCGATCTGCTCGACCATCAGAATGATCACGTCGGCGTCACAATCCAGACGCAGTTCGTGCAGTTTCTGCACATGGCCCGATTCTTCACCTTTGCGCCACAACTTGCCACGCGAACGCGACCAGTAGATGGCGCGGTTCTCAGTGGCGGTCAGGCTCAGCGCTTCGCGGTTCATCCAGGCCATCATCAGGACGCGCCCGGTTTTATGGTCCTGCGCAATCGCAGGCACCAGACCGTCACTGTCCCACTTAATCTCGTCCAGCCAGTCTTTCATCCTCGGCTCCGGCCGCTCTATCGAAGGGTTAGTGTGCCAGCGGCGCCCGCCGATGGCTATCGGCGCACGACCAGATAAAGGCCTGCGACGAGCATCAACAAGGCGGGCCAGGCACTCAAGGCCATCAGCTCGTCACCCGATTGAGTATGGGCAGTGGCCAGAACCACGCCACCGGCCAGCAGTCCGGCACCGATCAGGCGCAAGGCCCAATGATCGCCGCGATTCGAGTAAGGCGGCTCTGGATCGGCGGCGTGCGGCTGTGACAGACGCTCCAGCAGGTCGCGCGTCATGTTGGCCAGATGCGGAATTTGCTCAACCTGGGATTGCAGGTTGCCGATCAGCGTCTTGGGGCTGACGCGTTCACGCATCCAGCGCTCGAGAAACGGCTGAGCAGTGCTCCACAGATCCAGCTCCGGGTACAGCTGACGGCCCAGCCCTTCGATGTTGAGCAGGGTTTTCTGCAGCAACACCAGTTGCGGCTGTACTTCCATGTTGAAGCGGCGCGCGGTCTGGAACAGGCGCATCAACACCTGACCGAAGGAAATGTCCTTCAGGGGCTTTTCAAAGATCGGCTCGCACACCGTACGGATGGCCGCTTCGAATTCGTTGAGTTTGGTTTCCGCAGGCACCCAGCCGGAGTCGATGTGCAACTGGGCGACGCGGCGGTAATCGCGTTTAAAGAACGCGAACAGGTTGCGGGCGAGGTAATCCTGATCTTCTGGTGTGAGGCTGCCCACGATGCCGCAGTCGATGGCGATGTACTGCGGATCCCACGGCGCAACGGTGCTGACGAAGATATTGCCGGGGTGCATATCGGCGTGGAAAAAGCTGTCGCGGAACACTTGGGTGAAGAACAGCTCCACGCCACGTTCGGCGAGTTTTTTCATGTCGGTGCGCTGATCGGCCAGCGTTGCCAGATCGGTGACCTGAACGCCGTAGATGCGCTCCATCACCAAGACCTTCGGCCGGCACCAGTCCCAGTAGACCTGCGGCACGTAGAGCATGGCCGAGCCTTCGAAGTTACGGCGCAGCTGGCTGGAGTTCGCCGCCTCGCGCAACAGGTCGAGTTCGTCGTAGATGGTCTTTTCATAGTCGGCGACCACGTCCACCGGGTGCAGCAGGCGGGCGTCGGCAGACACCCGTTCGGCGATTTTGGCGAGAATGAAGAGCCAGGCCAGATCCGACCCGATGACCGGTTTCAAGCCAGGACGCACCACCTTGACCACCACCTCTTCGCCGGTTTTCAGTTGCGCGGCGTGAACCTGTGCCACCGAAGCGGACGCCAGTGGGGCGACGTCGAAGCGGGCGAACACCTGGCTGATCTTCGCGCCAAGCTGAGACTCGATCAGCGCGATGGCTTTCTCGGATTCGAACGGCGGTACCCGGTCCTGCAAGAGCATCAGCTCGTCGGCGATGTCTTCAGGCAGCAGGTCGCGCCGGGTCGAAAGCAACTGGCCGAACTTGATGAAGATCGGCCCCAGGTCCTGCAATGCCAGGCGCAATCGTGCGCCGCGCGTCAGCTCATTCTTGCGTCGCGGAATCCAGCGCCACGGCAGCACGAAACGTACGGCCAGCAGCCACCAAGGCAGCGGCAGGGCAAACAGTAGGTCATCGAGGCGGTAACGAATTACGACACGCTGGATGCGAAACAGGCGGCGGACGGCAAGCAGGCTCATGCGTTATCGCTGGATTTGAGGGATTGGGCCAGACGCTCGAAGCGGGCTTCGAGGC
>Ga0308163_10003135_pt1 | contig 14176 bp, 13 predicted proteins | sample PhyTR1_FD_201037 | JGI IMG/M metagenome (GOLD analysis project Ga0308163, IMG submission 201037) | Phyllosphere microbial communities from UC Gill Tract Community Farm, Albany, California, United States - DLSLT.R1 | ecosystem: Host-associated > Plants > Phyllosphere > Unclassified | place: USA... | reverse complement strand
TTGAGCTCGCGGTCCTTGCGGATGCGGCTGACGATGCCGTACACCCCGGCCGACGTCAGGCTGACGACGACCACGGCGACCGGAATTGCCCACGCGGGATTGAGGCCCAGTCCCGATTCGACCGTGTAGGCGATGTAGGCCGCCAGCAGCACCAGCTCCCCATGCGCGAGATTAATCACCCGCATGGTGCCGAACACCAGCGCCAGTCCCAGCGCGATCAGCGCGTAGGAGCCGCCCTGGAGCAGGCCGGAATATAGCGCCTGCAGTATCAGGTCGGTCATGTGCCGCAATCCAGGTTTACCACGGCTTGCCCGGATAGACCATCTTGCCGGTGGCGTTGGACGCCGGCCAGACGATGACGATGTTCTTGCCCTGGTGCTGGGCCATGCGGTGGACGAAATTAAGGTTGTCGCCATTGGCGCCGAACTGCACGCGGCCGATCAGCGTTTCGCGGTCGGTCTTGCGCAGCTCCTCGGCCACGCCGCCTTTTTTAACCGTGCCCTTGTCGGCGGCGCGGGCGATGGCCTCGAACAGCAGCATCGATTGCACGTAGCCGAACTGGCCAAGGTAGTCGGGCTCCTTCTTGTACAGCGCCTTGTAGGCGGCCGCGAAAGCCTTGCCGTCGGCCGTATCGAAGGTGGCGGGGAAGGGCAGCAGTGCCGTGCCATAGACATTGGGCATCAGGTCCGGGAATTCTGCCGCCATCTTCGGTGTGGCCAGCGACCACACGCCGATCAGCGCCTTGACCGGCGGCTTGAGCACGCGCGCGGCGCGCAGGATGCCGACATAGTCGTTCTCGTAGCCGACCATCAGTATCACTTCCGACTTGTCCTGTAGCCGGATCTTGTTGACGATCGGCTTGAAGTCGGTGATCGCCGGATCGAATGAGTGCGCGGTGGCTTTGACGCCCTTGGCAGTCAGCGCCTTTTGCACCGAGTTTGCCAGGTCGGAGGTGGCTTCCTTGGTCGAGAAGACGATGGAGACGGCTTTCGCGTCCATCTCGGCCAAGGTGCCCAGGACGGCTTTCTCGTAGCCGGCGGTGTTATTGATGCGGAAAAAATTCTTGCGTCCGCTGTTGACCAGGCCATCATCGACGCCACCGGAGGTGATGTAGGGCAGTCCCAGTTTGTTGGCCGCGTCCGAGGCGGGAGAGATGTTGTTGGAGCCGTAGCCGCCGGTGATGGCGATGGCGCCCTCGCTGGCCAGCTTTTCGACCGCCGCCACCGCCTTGGCCGGCGCCGATTCGTCGTCGATGGTGACGATCCTGATCTTGTGTTTGCCGCTGCCCTTGTTGAAGACGTCGGCGGCGACCATCACGCCTTCCTGCATACCGGCGCCGACCCGCGCCAGTGTACCGGTCAGCGGCAGCTGCGCGCCGACGACGAATTCCTCCGCCTGTGCGCGGGACATGATTGCCACCATTGCCGCCATCAGCACCGCGATCGACGCGGCCATCGTTATTTTTCTCATGAGTGTCTCCACCTTTTTGGTTATTTTTGTGCCAGTTGCCGCAGCCGTCCTTTCAAGATCTTGCCGGTCGTTGCCGCTGGCAGTGTTTGCATCGCGATGATCTCCGACGGGCATTTGTACGGCGACAGCCGGCCCGCCAGGTACTGCTGTAATTCCATGGTCAACTCCGCCGTCAGCTCCGCGGTCGCGCCGCCATGGCGCGGATCGAGTTCGACGAAGGCCACCACCTCCTCGTTGCCGTCGCCGTGGTTCGAATCGCGGCCCACCACCGCCGATTGCGTCACCGCCGGATGCGCGTTCAGCACCGTCTCCACTTCCAGCGGATAGACGTTGAAGCCGGAGCGGATGATCAGCTCCCTGGTGCGGCCGACGATGAACAGTGCGCCGTCGCTTTCCTGGCGCGCCATGTCGCCGGTATTGATCCAGCCGCCGGGCCGCATCGCCGCCGCCGTCATTTCCGGCTCGCGGTAGTAGCCCAGCATGATGTTCGGACCGCGTACCCATAGCTCGCCGTCGGCGCCCGCCGCCACATTTGCGCCGGTCTTGTCGACCACCCGCACTTCCACTCCGGGGATCGGCAAGCCGACCGAAGTGTCGCCGCGCGGCGCGTGGAGGCGCGTCTGGCTCACCGTGGGCGCTGTCTCCGTCAGGCCGTAGCCATTGTGCAGCGCGACGCCCAGCAGTTGCTCGACCTGTATTTTGAGGCTGGGCGCCAGCGGCGAGCCGCCGGCATACGCGAAACGCAGCCGGTTTTCCAGCCGCGGCGGTTGGCCGTCGTCGCCGGTCCCGAGCTTTTCCAGCAGGCGCGCATACATCGCCGGCACGCCCTGCAGGATGGTCAGGCCGTCGTCGCGGATCGCCGCGATCAGCGCATCGGGCGTAAAGCGCGGGCACAGATACAGGCAGGCGCCCGCGTACAAGGTGCCCAGCATGACCGAGGCCAGTCCGTAGACGTGCGTGATCGGCAGTACCCCATAGGCGCGGTCGTTCGGCGTCAGGCCGCGCAGCGTACTCGAAACGGCGGCGATGAACAAGAGGTTGCGGTGCGTGAGCATCACGCCCTTGGGATTGCCGGTGGTGCCGGTGGTGTAGATCAGCGCCGCCACCTGACGCCCGGGCGAGGTGTGTGGTGCTTCCGTGGCGGCGCCGGCGTTCAGCGCGCCGATCATCCACGGATGGTCGTCGAAGGGGGGCTGCGCCGGCTCGGCGCCGTGGCGCTGGCCGTGGGCCGTGGTTTCAGGGGAGGCTGGTATCGATGTGTAGATCACGCGCCGCGCGCCGCTGTGCTCGAGGATCTGGTCCACTTCGCGCGCGGAGAGGCGGCCGTTGACGTGGACGATCCAGGCGTCGATGTCGGCGGCGGCGAAGGTCAGCACCACTTGCGCGGCGCAGTTCTCGCCGACCACCATCAGGCGGTCGCCGGCGCGCACGTCGAGGCGGCGCAGCAGCGCGGAAGTCTGGTCGACCGCCGCCGCCAGTTGCGCGTAGCTCCATAGCCGCCGGCCGTCGTGCAGCGCCGGCGCATCGGGCGCGCGCGCGGACCAGCGGCGCGGGATACCGCTGATGCGGTCCGGCAGCGTTGCCAGCATCTGCTGGACGTCGATATCGGCGTTGGCGTTTATCTTGTTCATCCGGCCCGCGCCGGCGTGTTCTGGTCTCTTGTCATGGTCTGCCTCTCGGAAGACCCCAATGTGCCGATTCGGCCAGACCCTGTCAAGCTTTGATGTCGATCAACGTGCCAAGGTTTCCGTCGGCGGCCTGTATCACTTTGGCCGACAGGTCGCAGTCCGCCTTGTACGTCAGCGGGTTAGTGGTACGGGTAGCGAAGCCGTGCAGCTTATTTATTGCCTGTGTGTACGTTAACTAGAAGGTTAGACAATATATTGGTTCAAAAAGGGCGGGTTTTGTGCTACCCTGCGCGCCTTAGTTGTTTTTGAGAAATAATCAGGGGAGTAGTAACATGGCGTTTTTTGATTTTCTGGAGAAGGACCGCACTATAGCCGGGTCCGGCTTCAACCGCTGGCTGGTACCGCCGGCGGCGTTGGCGATCCACCTTTGCATCGGCATGGCTTACGGTTTTTCCGTATTTTGGCTGCCGCTGTCGCGCGCGGTCGGCGTCACCGAGCCGCTGGCCTGCGCGGCCGAAATGGATTTGATGGCCCGTATCCTGTCGTCGACCTGCGACTGGCAGATTTCGATGCTGGGCTGGATGTACACGATGTTCTTCGTCTTCCTCGGCCTGTCCGCATGGCTGTTCGGCGGCTGGCTGGAACACGCCGGTCCGCGCAAAGCGGGCGTGGTGTCGGCGCTGTGCTGGTGTGGCGGTTTGGTGATTTCGGCGCTGGGCGTCTATCACCACCAGATCTGGCTGATGTGGATCGGTTCCGGCGTCATCGGCGGCATCGGCCTCGGTCTCGGCTACATCTCGCCGGTGTCGACCCTGATCAAATGGTTCCCGGACCGTCGCGGCATGGCCACCGGCATGGCCATCATGGGCTTCGGCGGCGGCGCCATGATCGGCGCACCTTTGGCCGACACGCTGATGAAGCACTTCGCCACCGCCGGCGGTGTCGGCGTCTGGCAAACCTTCCTGGCCATGGCGGCGATCTACTTCGTCTTCATGATGGCGGGCGCGCTGTCGTACCGCGTGCCGGCCACCGGCTGGAAGCCGGCCGGATGGACGCCGCCGGCGACCAACGCCAACGCCATGATCACCACCCGCCACGTCCACGCCAGCAAGGTGTGGGGCATTCCGCAATTCTGGCTGGTGTGGCTGGTGTTGTGCCTGAACGTGACGGCCGGTATCGGCATCCTGGGCATGGCCTCGCCGCTGCTGCAGGAGATCTTCGGCGGCCAGCTGCTGGGCGTGACCACCGCGTTCAATGAGTTGACCCTGGCGCAGAAAGGCCAGATCGCCGCCATCGCCGCCGGCTTCACCGGCCTGCTGTCGCTGTTTAATATCGGCGGCCGCTTTGTCTGGGCGTCGTGCTCGGACTTCCTGGGTCGCAAAGTCACCTACGGTATCTTCTTCGTGTTGGGCTTCACGCTGTATGCGTCGATCCCGTCGATGGCCCACGGCGGCCATCTGGCGCTGTTCGTCGGCTTCTTCTGCATCATCCTGTCGATGTACGGCGGCGGCTTCGCCACCGTGCCGGCCTACCTGGCCGACTTGTTCGGCACCCAGATGGTGGGTGCGATCCACGGCCGCCTGCTGACCGCGTGGGCCGCCGCCGGCGTGTTCGGCCCGATCCTGGTCAACTACGTGCGCGAATACCAGATTGCCAACGGCGTGCCGAAAGCGCAGGCATACGACTTCACGATGTACGTGCTGGCCGGCCTGCTGCTGGTTGGCCTGGTGTGCAACCTGCTGGTGCGTCCGATCGCCGACAAGCATTTCATGACCGACGCCGAACTGGCGGCCGAGAAGAAGCTGGCGCACGAGCGCGACGCTGCCGCATCGACCGGCGCGGCCGCCGCGGCAGGCGGTACCACCAGCCCGATCGCGGTCGCTTTCGGCTGGCTGGCGGTCGGCATCCCGATGGCCATCGGTATCTCCATCACGGTGCAAAAGGCTTCGGTCTTGTTCAAGTAAGGCAGTCGCTTCCTTGAGGCCGACGGGGCCGGTTCAGCGCGCGCTGGACCGGCCCTTTTTTTGCGCCGATGTTGCGGCCTATCATTGGTACGAAGCATTGATGCTGACGGAGAGCAAAACAGTCGGGCGAATTGCCCTGATGCGAGTACGGCGCACCTTTGATCTAGATCATGGAGCGCGGGTTGGGCTGACGTAGCCTTGTCACTCGCGCTGCAGACGCGTTGTCGAGACCGGATCGACACCATCGCTCGATTTCAAGGCGACCCTTTACTTTTCTTTTCGAGGCATACTTTATGTACCCATTTTCCCAGTCAGTCACACCGGCGGCCAGAACCCACCTGGAAGCGCAATTGTCGTTCTTTAACGACATGTCGAAGTCCTTGTTCCGTACGGCTCAACAATATAGCGAGCTGAATATGCAATTGGCGCAAACCATGTTGGAAGAGAGCACCCGGAGCGGGCATCAATTCATCACCGCCAATCGTCCGACCGAGGCGCTTGCCGCAGCGGCGGCGCACGCGCAGCCGGCAGCGGAGAAGCTGCGCGCCTACCAGCAGCACCTGTCGCGGATTGCCGCCGACACCCAGGTCGACCTGTCCAAAGTGGCCGAAGAACACGTGCAGGAAACCAGCCGCACCGCCCGGGCCCTGGCCGACGAGGTCGCGCGCGTGGCGTCCGAGCAAACGGAAAAGACGATGCGCAACCAGCAGGACGCGGTCAGCAAGTTTACCGATCCGTTCATGAGCCAGCACGACGGCGCCCGCCAGTCGCGCGGCACCGAAGCGCGCGGCGGCCAGTCGCTGCAGAGCGGTGGCCAGAACGGCGCCGACAGCCAGGCAGGCAGCATGCAAGGAGGACAAGCATCGCAGGCACAAACGGCGGCGCAGTCGGCCGCACAGGGCAGTAAGCAAACCGGAGCCCGCAAGGAAACTTGATCCCGGCAGCAATAAAATAATGTGACATTTGCCGTGTGCGGGATCGCGAATCGCCGCGCGCGGCATTTTTTTCGTCCTTGCTTTATCATGGCCGGCTGATGCCGTCTGGAGATAAGGTATGACAACTTCCACTACCGCGCAGCCGGAATCGCTGCACATCGTTTGTCCACATTGCGACGCGGTCAACCGCGTTCCGGCCGCCAGGCTGTCGGCCGAGCCGGTATGCGGCAAGTGCCAGCGCGCGCTGTTCACCGGCCAGCCGGTCGATTTGTCGAGTGCGCGCTTCATGAAGCACATCGAACGCAGCGATATCCCGGTGCTGGTCGATTTTTGGGCGCCCTGGTGCGGGCCATGCCGAACGATGGCGCCGTTTTACACGCAGGCGACCCAGCGGCTGGAGCCGCAGTTTCGTGTCGTCAAGGTGAACACCGAAGAGGCGCAGGATCTGTCGGCGCGCTACGCGATCCGCAGCATTCCAACCCTGGCGTTGTTCAAGGGTGGGCGGGAGATCGCGCGCCAGCCGGGGGCGATGGATGCGACCAATATTGTCGCCTGGGCGACGCAGAACAATCGCGGGTGATTAGTCGTGATTGCTGCGGTCCAGCCACTTTCGGATGCCGTCCAGGGTGCGAAAATCGGCGACCGACCGGGTATTGATATGTGGGTGGCGGGCCTGCAGCATTTTCGTCAGCGCCGATCCGGGACCCAATTCCAGCGCATAAGTGATGCCCGCTTCGGCGCAGGCATCCATGCACGCGAGCCAGCGGATTTTTTCCGCCATTTGGCGCGATAGTTGTTCCACCGCTTGCTGCCTGTCGTCGATCGGGGTCGCACTGATACCCGCCAGTACCGGCGCGGTAAGCGGGCCGAAATCGGCTTGCCGCAGCAGTTCCGCGAACGGCCGAACGGCGTCGCGCATGAACAGCGTGTGCGACGCCACTTCAACGGGCAGCCGCGTGCAGCGTCCTCCCGTCGCAAGGACGGCCGATTCCAGCGCCTGCGCGGTTTGCGCCAAACCGCCGGCGATACAGGCGTCGTCGCCGGTTTCTATGCTGACGTGAAAAGCGTGCGCGGTTGCCAGTTCTTCCAGTTTTTTCAAGTTCAGACCCGATAGCGCCAGCAAGGCCTGGCCCGGATGCGCCGACAGGCACCCGTCCATCAGCTGCGCGCGCCCGGTCGCCAGCCCGGTCGCCGTCGCTGCGGTAAAGGCGCCGGCCACGCCGTAAGCCGACAGTTCGCCGATGCTGTACCCGGCCACCAGCGCCGGTTGCGGTGCAAATTCCCGTAGCGCTTCCCACACGCCCAGCGTCGCGGCGACGATCAATGGTTGCGCGTTGCTGTTGGCGTATATGTCGGTGCCGTCGGTGTCCGGCACTTCGGTCGCGAGCGCGCCGCGCGCCGCCGCCGGCATCGCGGCGGACAGGCCGTCGAGCAGGGCGGCCGCGCTGGCGCTGGTGCGCGCCAGGTCGAACATCCGCGCATGCTGTCCGCCCTGGCCGGGGCAAAGCAGCAGCAGACGTGATCGGGCGTCGTACGACATCGCTACACCCGGTCCGCGTCCAGCGCGGCGATAGACTGCACGAGACAACTTGCCGCCAGCAGATCGGCGGCGCCGCCCGGGGACAGTCGCCGCTGTACAAACAGCCGATGGCTGGCGAGCGCCTGACCGAGCCAGTTGGCGCTGGCGGTGCCGCCGGCCTCCAGGAAACGTCGCGCATGCATCCTCACCGTTTGCGCGCCTTGTGGGCCGGCGCGGTGATAGACATTGCTGTCGCTGATATGCGCCATCAACGCAAACAGCGCGTCGATGCGGGCCATCGTCATCGTGGCGCCGCGTGCGCGCGCGGCCTGCAACGCCGGCACGCCGATCTCGAACACCGACGGCAGGCCAAGCGCGCCTTCCTCCCGCGCGCCGCTCGCCGCGTATTGCGCCGCCACGCGCAAGCCGTTGCTGGCCGCCCCGGCCACCGTCGGCGCCGATGGCGCGCTCGCGTGCGTCGCCAGTTCCTCGCCCCAGCGTATCAGCAGCGTGGCGCGCAGCGCGGCCGGTGTCATCGGCGTGCCCTGCGCGTGCGCGCGGCCGGCCGCCGCGCACAGCAGGCCAAGGCTGAAGATCGCGCCGCGATGCGTGTTGATGCCTCGCGTCGCCTTCAACATCGCGCTTTCCGCCGCGATGCCCAGTTGTTTCAACCTGGCGAAAGGAGCATCGTTCAATCCCGCCAGGCAGATTTCGTTGAAATAGTGACGCAGCGAGAACAGGCTGCGCATGAAGGTGGCCGCGTTCATGTCGCTATGGCTGCCGGCATCGACCAGCGACACCAGGCCCGGTTTCGGATACAGGCATAGTTCGGTGTACAGGCTGCCCACCGCAAGCCGCGCAACTTCGCGCGCGAAGCGTCGTTGCGCCAAAGCGCCTGGCGGTCGCGGCGCCGCGCGCGCAGCAGGAGCAAGGGCAGGGCAGGCGGCAAGGCTGGCGGCGCGCATCACGAGGGCTCCAATAACGCCAGCAGCGACGCGGTATCGGCCAGCCGCACGGCGCCCAGCTCCTTGACGATCACCTTGGCCGGATTGGCGATTGCCATCCGCCACTCCTTCCACGATACGGCGGCACCACCGGGGAAAGCGATTTCGCCGTCGAGTGGCAGCAGCGCGGCATGACGCGAAAGGATGGCGACGCCGTCCTCCAGCTGCCGCCGGCTGGTCGGATGAAACAGGATATCGACATCGGACGTCTCCGACACATAGGGCAGCTCGGTGAGCGCCTCCAGCGCCAGCGAGCCGTAGACGCGCAGATGCAAGCCGGCCGCATCGCGTTCGAGCGCGGCCAGCTGCGCGCGCCACGTGCTCGGCGACGAGCGCCGCACGGACGCCAGTTCCAGCGCGGGCGTCGCCTTCTTGATATTCGCCGTATGCGCCCGCAGCGAGATGCGCAACTTATGGCCGCTGTCTTCGTCGGGCGGCAAGGGCAAGCCAAGGCAGATTTCATCCGGCGCCGCGTCGGCGTCGGCGCGCCGCACGATCACCGGCCATGACTGCATCTGCCACAGCCTGAAGGCGGCCTTGTGCTGCGGCTCGTCGGTGGCCTGCGCGGCTTTCCAGCCGGCGTCATCGAGCCACACGAGCATGTGCCTTTCCAACGCCGGGTCGGTAGTCGCGGCCCCGGTCTTGCCAGCTTTGTCAGGCGGTGCGTACATCGCCGTCCGTCATCACCGCTTCGATCACCGGCTGCGCCAGGCGGCGTCCACCGCGTTCCAGCCCCAGGGCGCTGCGACGGTCGCCGGTGCTCGGCTCGGCCAGCGCCGCCTTCAGCTGCGCCGCCAGGTCTCCCTCCCAGATCGCCTGCAATCCGCCCATGCGCAGATAATTTTCCGGCCCGGGCGCGAACACGGGATTACTTTGCGCCAGCTCCGTCAAACGTTCTTCCGGCACCTTGGTGATGCGCGCCATCGCCGGCAAACCCATGACACGGATGGTGGCGTCGGGCAGGGCGTAGCAGGCGTCGGCCATCAGGCCGCTGGTGATGAAGCCGCCGGACAAGGCCTGGTCGTATACCAGGCCGATGATCTTGTGGCCTTTGCGCCGTGCCAGGTCCACGCATTTGCCCAAGTGGGCCATGTAGCTATTGATGCCCAACATTTCGTCGCGATGGCGCAGGCGCTGGCCCTGCGTATCGATCAGCATCAGGATCGGCTTGCCGGGGAATTCACGCACGGTGTGCAGTATCGCGCGCGCCTGCGCCAGGGCGATCTCCACGCCGATGGGCGTGTGGGCCGTGGTGCCGATCACCTTCACCAGTTCACCATCCACCTGGCCGCTGCCGCACAGGAAATCGTCTTTCTCGACGATCGAGTGACCTTGCGGGAACAGCGTATCCGCCAGTTTTTTCCAGTCCATGTCAGGCTCCCATGCGGCGCGCCGCGGCCGCCGCGATAAAACTGTCCACTTCCAGCATAGGCACGTTGGCCGCATCGGGTATCTGCATCGCGGTCCAGATATCGACCGGGTCGGGCAGGGCGCCAAAGCTGGCGATGCGCTCGTCGAGCATCCGCTGCTCGGTTTCCAGCGCCTCCAGCGACAATTCAGCCGGCTCGCTGGCATACTGGGCCACCGCCTCCTGCGCGGCGGTGCGGAAGGCCGCCATGTCGTCGGCGACGATGCGCTGACAGTCGCCCATCAGATAACGGTGCTTGCCGCCGGTGCTGCGCCAGACCAGCGCGCGGTCGCGCGAATCGAATTCCTCGACGCCGTTGGCGGTTTCGATCACCTCCGGACCGGACATCGCCAAGCGGCCTTCCTCCGACATCACCACCACGTTGGCGCAACGCGAGACGATGCCCATGCCGCCAAAGGCGCCGTTGGAGCCGCCCACCAGCACGATCACCGGGACGCCTGCGGCGCGTGCGTCGAGCAAGGCGCGCATGACTTCCGATACCGCGATCAAGCCGGCGTTGGCCTCGTGCAGCCGCACGCCGCCCGATTCCACCAGTAGCACCACGGCCCTGGCCTTGTCGGCGGCCGCACGGCGCAGCAGGCCGACCAGTTTGGCGCCATGCACTTCGCCCACCGCGCCGCCCATGAAGCCACCTTCCTGCGCGGCCGTGTAGACCGGCACGCCGCCCAGCGACGCGCGGCCGACGGCCACGCCGTCGTCGAACGCGACGGGTGCGTTGAGTTGACCCAGGTGCGGGCTGATGACGCGCTTATACGGCGGCAGGAATTCCTCGAAGCTGCCCGGATCGAACAGCTGTTGCAGGCGCTCGCGCGCGGTCGCTTCCTGATAGCTGGCGGAGCGGATCGGATTCACCGCGGGATTCACGGCGGGGTTCATGATACGTCCCCCGCCATGGTTTGCACGGCCTGGTCGAGCCGCAGGCTGACGACGGCCGGCGTCGCGCCCATGTCGTTGATCGAAATACGGGTGTCGGCCAGCAGCCAGCGCGCGTGGAAGTCGTTCATCACGGCTTGCCAGATCGGACCGAAGCCCACCGCCGCCGTGGTGATCTCGATGGTGCAGGCGCCATTGAGCGCGGCCGGTTCGATCAGCACTTCCAGATTGCCGGAACCGACCACGCCGACCACCTGCGGGTCGGTCTTGAGGCGTCGGGTCCCTTGCTCGTATCGGTAGTTCAGGGTTTCCATAGCTTTTCCTTTACCAGTTGCGGAAACGCTTGGGCGGCTGGTACAAACCGCCCGATGCGCGCACCAGGTCTTTCATGTTGCGGGCGGCCAGCAGGTCGCGCGTGGCCATTCGCTTATCGATGCCCAGGTCCTCGGCACGCTGGATGATGCCACGATCGCGCAGGTTTTCCACCATGCGCGCGTCGCGCCCCAGGCCCACCGGCGTATAGCCGGCCACGCCGCGTATCGCCTGCTCGCGTTCCTCGTCGGTGCGGCATAGCAGCAGGTTGGCGATGCCTTCCTCGGTCAGGATGTGGGTGACGTCGTCGCCGTAGATCATCACCGGCGGAATCGCCATTTTGGCCTGTTCCATCAACTCCCACGCGTCGAGCCGTTCCACAAAGGCCGGCTGCATATGTTCGCGGAAGGTTTCCACCATCTGCACCACCAGCTTCTGGCCGCGCGGGATGGTGTTGCGGCCTTCGCGCGCCTGCTGGCCGGCTTTCAGCCATGCCGGGCTGGCGTGGCGCCGTCCGCGTGCGTCCGCGCCCATGTTGGAGGCGCCGCCGAAGCCGGAGATGCGGCCGGCGGTCGCCGTCGACGAATTACCCTGCAAATCGATCTGCAGGGTCGAGCCGATGAACATGTCGCAGGCGTAGTGGCCGGCGGCCTGGCACATGGCGCGGTTGCTGCGCATGGTGCCGTCCGGGCCGATGGCGAAAACGTCCGGCCGCGCGTGGATGTAGTCCTCCATGCCCAGCTCCGAGCCGAACGAGTGCACCGATTGTACGAAGCCGGCCTCGATCGCAGGGATCAGCGCAGGGTGCGGGTTCAGTGCCCAGTGCTTGCCGATTTTGCCGCGCAGGCCGAGCGACTCGGCGTAGGTCGGCAGCAGCAGTTCGATGGCGGCGGTGTCGAAGCCGATGCCGTGGTTCAGGCGCTGCACGCCGTATTCCGCGTAGATGCCTTTAATGGCCATCATCGCCATCAGCACCTGAATCTCGGAAATCTGCGCCGGGTCGCGCGTGAACAGCGGTTCGATATAGTACGGGCGCGGCGACTGCACGACGAAATTGACCCAGTCGCCCGGCACGTCGACGCGCGGCACACTGTCGACGATGCGGTTGACCTGGACGATGACGATGCCCTGCTTGAAGGCGGTCGCCTCGACGATGGCCGGCGTGTCCTCGGTGTTCGGGCCGGTGTACAGGTTACCGTGGCGGTCGGCCGCCTCCGCCGCGATCAGGCAGACGCGCGGCGGCAGGTCGATGAAATAACGGCTGAACAGCTCCAGATAAGTGTGGATCGCGCCGATATTCAATTTGCCGGCGGATGCCAGCCGCGCCACGCGCGCCGCCTGCGGGCCGGAGAACGAAAAATCCAGCTTCGAGGCGACGCCGCGCTCGAACACATCCAGATGCTCGGGCAGCGCCAGCACAGACTGCAGCATGTGCAGGTCGTTGACCCGTTCCGGATTCAGATGCGCGAGCGCGTGGCCGAGGAAGTCGGCCTGTTTCTGGTTATTGCCTTCAAGGCAAACGCGGTCGCCGCACTCGATCACCGCGTGCAGCAGATCGGCGATGCGCGCGGCCGGCAGGCTTTTGCCCGTCAGGTCGGTGCCCAGCGCCGCGCCGGCGCGCTTGAGCCGTGCGGCGCGGTTAAGCTGCAGGGTGTTCCATGCGGCGACGGTCATTTACTTTGCTCCCATAATCATGTCAGGCAGCCCGGTGGCGATGGACGGGAATACGCATAACAAAATCACCGCCACGAACATCAGCACCAGGAAGGGGAACACGCCCCAGATCACATCCTTGAGCGGTATGTCTGGCGCGATGTTCTTGATAACGAATATATTGAGCCCCACCGGCGGATGAATCAAGCCCATTTCCATCACCACGGTCATTACCACGCCAAACCATATCAGGTCGAAACCGGCGTCTTTCAATGGCGGCAGGATGATCGGCGCGGTCATCAGGATGATCGACACCGGCGGCAGGAAGAAGCCGAATACCACCACCATCAGCAAAATCACCGTCAACAGCAGCCATTTCGACAGGTGCAGGCTGACCACCCAGTTGGCGGCCGACTGGCTGATGTGCAGGTAGCTCATCACGTAGGAATACAGCAGCGACATCCCGATGATCAGTAATAGCATCGTCGATTCCTTGATCGATGAGCTGAGGATGGGCGACAGGTCCTTCGGACGCCAGACGCCGTAGATCAACGCCAGCAGCACCATCGCCAGCAGCGCGCCCAGGCCCGCCGTTTCCGACGGCGTGGCGAAGCCGCCGTAGAGCGCGACCATCACGCCGATCAGCAGCACAATGAACGGCAGCACGCGCGGCAGCATTTCCACTTTTTGCTTGAGCGTGAAATGCTCGTCCTCCAGGTACGGCGACTTTTCGCCGCCGTTCTGGTAGATCGCCAGGGCCATCTTGTATTCCTTCTGCGCGCGGTAGACGGCGTAGCCGGCGAACAGCGCGACCAGCAGGACGCCGGGGCCGATACCGGCCAGGAACAGGCGGCCCAGCGACTGCTCGGCGGCGACCGCGTACAGGATCATCGTGATCGACGGCGGCAGCAGGATGCCGAGCGTACCGCCGGCGGCGATGATGCCGGCCGCGAAACCGGGCGAGTAGCCGCGCTTGCGCATTTCCGGTATGCCCGCCGAGCCGATGGCCGAGCAGGTGGCCGGCGAGGAGCCGGCCATGGCCGCGAACAGCGCGCAGGCGAACACGTTGGCGATACCCAGGCCGCCGGGAACTTTGTGCATCCACGTGTGGATGGCGGAGTACAGGTCCTTGCCGGCCGGTGATTTGCCGATGGCCGCGCCCTTCAGGATGAACAGTGGGATCGACAGCAGGGTGATCGAGGCCATCTCCTCGTAGACGTTCTGCGTTATCGTGTCGAGCGAGGAGGACGGCATGAAGAAATACATGAAGCCCGTCGCCACCACGCCGAGGGCGAAGGCGATCGGCATCCCGGAGAACATCACCACCAGGGTGACGGCGCCATACAGTGCGCCCAGAGTCAGTTCGCTCATGCCACGCGCTCCAGTGTC
>Ga0308163_10003133_pt1 | contig 14180 bp, 10 predicted proteins | sample PhyTR1_FD_201037 | JGI IMG/M metagenome (GOLD analysis project Ga0308163, IMG submission 201037) | Phyllosphere microbial communities from UC Gill Tract Community Farm, Albany, California, United States - DLSLT.R1 | ecosystem: Host-associated > Plants > Phyllosphere > Unclassified | place: USA... | reverse complement strand
CCGCGGGCGCGTGCCCCGACCTCGAGGACGCCGCCGGACGACGCCACGCGCTCCCGCATCCCGATGAGCCCGAGCCCGCCGCGTCGGGCCACCGTCGGGACGGTCCCCGTGTTCGTGACCTCGAGTTCGACCGCGTCGTCCAGATAGCGGAGCCTGAGTTCGGCCGTCGCCGTGGTACCGCCGTACTTGCGGGCGTTCGTGAGCGCCTCCTGCGCGATCCGGTACAGGTTGAACGAGACGACGGCCGGGATCGCGACCGGTGTCCCCACGAGTTCGAACCTCGTCGGCAGCCCGTTCGCCGTCGACTCGTCGGCGAGCCGACCCAACTGGCCGACGCCGACGGTCGACGGGCTGCTCTCCTCGTCGGTCGGTTCGCCGTGTGCGCGAAGGGTGCCGAGCATCTTGCGCAGCTCGTCGATCGCGCTCCGAGCGCCGAGCTCGACGTTCGTGAGCGCATCCCGCGCGGCGGCCGGGTCCGCATCGAGCACGGTGCGCGCGGCACCGGCCTGGACCCCCATGACCGAGACGTGGTGGGCGACGACGTCGTGCAGCTCGCGCGCGATCCGCACCCGCTCGAGGGCGACCGCCTGCCGGGCGGACCGGGCGCGCTCCGCCTCGAGCTCGGCCGTGCGCTGCTCGAGCGCCGCTCGCTCCCGGGAGGACTGGTACACGCGCTCGCCGAAGAAGTACGCGGCTCCGAAGTAGAGGATGTTCGTCAGGATCTGGATGAGGATGAACGCCACGAGGGGTGAGAAGAGCCCCACCCGGGAGAGGCTGGGCAAGGCGTCGGGGTCGGTCGCCTGGATGAACATGGAGACGAGCAGCCAGACGAACATGGCGACGATGATGAGCACGCGGACGAGCGCAGCGCGACGTCGGTTCGGAACCCATGCCCCGACCGTGTAGATCGCGAGGAAGAGGGCGATGTTCGTGAAGAGGACCTCGGGTACGAGCACCGTGCCGCCCACGATGAACATGACGGCGACGATGACGGCCACCGAGCACGGGAAGCGGCGACGGAACGCGAGCGGCGCGGTGATGCCGATCGCCCAGAGGACGGACGCCCACATCGGTGCGGGCTCGGGGTAGAACCCGGCGATCGTGTACAGCGTCAGGCTGAGGAGGGTGCCGACGCCGAGCGCGATGGCGAGGATGATGTCGGATCGCTGTTCCGACGGCGTCGCGGCCGGACGCCGCCACTCGGCGTCGTAGGGGTCGACCGGGCGGTCCTCCTGCTGGTCGACGGCGGGCTCGCTCATGCCGTCCACGCTAGCGCGACGCCCCGCCGGGGACATCCGTCGAGCGACGGAGCGCGGCGGTCCGGCACTCGGACAAGAGCCCGGAGCGGCACTCAGGAGAGTGCTGCTCCGGGCTCCTCCGCGGCACGGTCGGGTCAGGCCGCGGATCGCCCCGTGATCCCTGCGGTCGACGTGATGACGTCCGCCATCTTCTTGCCGAGCGCTTCGTAGAACATCGACAGGGGGAACTCGTCGTCGAGGACCGCGTCGGTGAGTCCGCGCGGCGGTCCGCTCAGGATCTCGTCGGACAGCCCACGCGCCCACTGCGACGCGGGGTGCGGCGTCAGCGTCGTCCGGACGAGCTCGTATGCGGCGAGCCAGTGCGCGGTCTTCGGACGGTCGATCGATCGCCAGTACAGCTCGTCGATGCTCTCGCCGAGCCGCACGACCACGTCGGGGACCTCGTCCCAGTCGATCGTGAGCCTGGTGTCGGTCCAGTGCAGCACGCCGTGTTGGTGCATCCACGCGAACAGCAGCTGGCCGCCGACGCCGTCGTAGTTCCGGACGCGCGAGCCGGTGATGGCGAACCGGAAGATGCGGTCGAAGATGATCGCGTACTGGACGAGCTTCGCGTGCTCGAGGATCGCCACGTCCGCCGCGTCGAGCGTCTCGGTCTCCGCGCGGGTCGTCAGCGTGCGCTCCAGCCTGACCGACTCGCGGAACGCCGTGAGGTCGCAGCGCAGCTCCTCGAGGGAGTACAGGAAGAACGGCATCCGCTGCTTGATCATGAACGGGTCGAACGGGAGGTCACCGCGCATGTGCGTGCGGTCGTGGATGAGGTCCCACATCACGAAGGTCTCCTCGGCCAGCTGCTGGTCGTCCAGGAGGGACGCGGCGTCGGCCGGGAGCTCGAGCTTGGTGATCTCGGCAGCGGCTCGGACGACCCGCCGGTACCGGGCCGCCTCGCGGTCCTGGAAGATCGCGCCCCAGGTGAACGCCGGGATCGCGCGCATCGCGACCGTCTCGGGGAAGAGGACCGCGGAGTTCGTGTCGTACCCCGGCGTGAAGTCGAGGAAGCGGATCGGTACGAAGAGCGCGTTCGTGTAGTCGCCGGCCTCGAGCGCGGCGATGAACTCGGGCCAGATGACCTCGACGAGCACGGCCTCGATGTGGCGGTCGGTCGAACCGTTCTGCGTGACCATCGGGAACACGACGAGGTGTCCCAGGCCGTCCACGCGATGCCGCTCGGGGTGGAAGGCGACGAGCGAGTCGAGGAAGTCCGGGACGCCGAAGCCGTCGCGCTCCCAGCGGTCGAAGTCGGCAACGAGCGCGTCGAGGTACTCGGCGTCGTGCGGGAAGTTCGGAGCGAGGGTGCGGACGCTCGCGACGATCGTGGCGACGTGCCCTGCCGCCGACTCGTGGTCGTTTGACTCGGGGATCGAGCCGTCCTTCACCTGGACGGCCTGCAGCGCGGTCGCGGCGGCCTTGAGGTCCGTCCAGGCCGGGTGCCCGACGAGTGCGGCGGCGTCTTCGACGACCTCCGGCTCTCCGACGATGCTCTTCGTGTGGGTGGTGGCGACGTTCGACATGGTGAACCTCCTTCCGCGTGCGCAGGCGTCGCCCGGGGTGGGTGACGATTCCTTCGAGCGTAGGGGCGGAGGGGGTGCGGATTTCTTGCGTCAGGAGCGACTTCGCTGCAACATTCGGCCGTTCGCGCTGGGGAACTGCACGGCCGACCGCGGCGGGCCGTTACCCCCAGCGGCGCTTGATCCAGCGGTCGAGGACACCGACGAGCGCGTCGGTGATCGCGCCGAGCAGCGCGAGCACGATGATGACGAAGAAGATGCGGTCGACCCGGCCGTTGTTCTGCGAGTCCACCAGGCGGAATCCGAGTCCCATGGACGAGGCGATGAGCTCCGCCGCCACGAGGAACAGCCACGACTGCGCCAGCGCAAGCCGGAGGCCGGAGACGACCGAGGGCGTCACGGCGGGCAGCTGCACCGTCCGGAACAACGCGACGCCGTTCAGCCCGAAGGCGCGGCCCGCCTCGACCAGGTGCTTGTCCACGTGGCGGAGCGCGGCGGAGACCGTCGTGTACACCGGGAAGAACGCGCCGATCGCGATGAGCGTGATCTTCGACTCCTCACCGATCTTCAGCCAGAGGATGAGCAGCGGGACCCACGCGAGCGACGGGACGGCACGGATCGCCGCGAAGGTCGTCGACAGCAGGATGTCGCCGAGGCGCGAGAGCCCCACGACCGCGCCGAGGACGAGGCCGAGGACAGCGCCGATGAGGAAGCCGATGAGGACCCGCTGCACCGAGATGGCGACGTCCTGCTGCAACCAGCCGCGCTGCGCGAGATCCACGCCGGCCGCCCAGACCTCGGCGGGTGCCGGGAGTTGCGAGGCGGGGACGAGGCCGAACGCGGTGACGAGCTGCCAGGCCCCGAGGATGACGACGGGGACGAGGAAGCCGCCGAGGACGACGACGATCCTGCGGGACCCGAGGACGGCGCGCGCGTCGCGGCCGGACTGGGTCGCCTGGGCACCCGCGGCTGCGGTGGTGCCGAGACCGGCGAACTCGGTCATGGGTTCCTCTCGGGACGGTTCAGGGGGCGGACTACTTCGCGCCGATGACGGACGGGTCCGCGTCGTCCACGAAGCTCGGGTTGAAGAGGTCGGCCAGGGCGTCGTCGACCTTGTCCTCCGACGACACGTCGCCGGACTCCACGAAGATCGGGCCGATGATCGACAGGACCTGCTCCTGCGCCTTGCCCGGGGCCGGGTCGACGTCGAGGTTCGAGCGCTCCGTGATCACCTTCGTCGCCACGGCGAGGTCGAGGCCCGCGGCGTCCGCGAGGATCTGCGCCGTCTCGTCGGGGTTCGACGCAGCCCATTCACGAGCGTGCTCATAGGCGTTCACGACGGTCTGCGCGACGTCCGGACGCTCGTCGATGAAGGACTCGGTCGCGGCCAGGATGCCGTAGCTGTTGAAGTCGACGTTGCGGTAGATGAGCTTCGCGCCCGCCTCCTCGGCGCCGGCCATGATCGGGTCGAGACCGGCCCACGCGTCGACGGAACCGTTCTGCAGGGCAGCCCAGCCGTCGGCGTGCTGGAGGTTCTCGATCGTGACGTCCGAGGCGGACAGGCCGGCCTCCTCCAGCGCCTGCAGGAGGAAGAAGTAGGGGTCGGTGCCCTTCGTCGCGGCGACCTTCTTGCCCTTGAGCTCGGCGACGTCCGTGATCGTCGAGCCCTGGCCGACGACGATCGCCGACCACTCGGGCTGCGAGAAGACGTCGATCGCCTGGATGGCCGATCCGTTCGCCCGGTTCAGGAGTGCGGCGGAGCCGGCGGTGGACCCGACGTCGATCGCGTCGGCCCGCAGCGCCTCGTTCGCCTTGTTGGAGCCGGCCGACTGGACCCAGTTGACGGTGATGTCCTGGTCGTCGAGTGCGTCCTCGAGCCAGCCCTGGTCCTTGATGATGAGGGAGAGCGGGTTGTAGGTCGCGAAGTCGATGTCGAGCGTGCCGCCCTCGGTGGTGCCGGCGGTGCTGTCACCGCCGGCCGCAGGAGCGTTCTCGCCCGCGACGCAGCCGCTGAGGAGGAGCGCTGCGGCGGCGGTCGCGGCGACGATGGCCGCGCGCCCGGCGCGGGAGGTGGTGAAGCGGCGTCGTGAGGTCATGCGTTGGTCCTTGCTGTGGATCGGTGCGGGATGACGGCGGAGGTGGTGGGTGGCTCAGTACGGGAAGTGCGGGATGGACGGCAGTCGTTGGTCGCCGCGGGCGAGACCGTGGCGGTCGATGCCGAGTCCGTCGAGGAGGCGGCCGCGCAGCTCGGCGAGCTCTGCCGACCCGCGGTCGCGCGGGCGGTTGCCGGGGACGGTCACGGTCTGGGCGATGGTCGAACCGGGTGAGGGCGTCGAGGGCACCGAACGGTTCGTCGAGGAGCAGGACGCCCGGCCGGCGGGCGAGGGCCCTGGCGAGTGAGGCGCGTTGCGCCATGCCGCCGGAGACCTCCCGTGGGCGGTGCTCGGCGAAGTCCGCGAGCCCGACGAGTTCGAGCAGCTCGGCGACGCGGGCACGTCCTTCGGTTGCGGGTGTCCGCTTGGGCAGACCGAGTGCGACGTTCGCCGCGATGGTGCGCCAGGGGAGGAGTCGAGGCTCTTGGAAGCCGAAGGCCGTGCGCGGGTCGATGCCGGCGACGGGTGTGCCGTCGATGAGCACGGAGCCGGCGGTCGGGTGGTCGAGACCGGCCGCGATGCGCAGCAGGGTGGACTTGCCGCAGCCGCTCGTGCCGAGGATCGCCACGACCTCGCCGGCCTCGGCGGTGATCGTGACGTCGCGCAGCACGGGCCGCGGGGCGTCGGTGCGTTTGCCGGCACCGCTCGCGAAGGTGCGGCCGACCCCGGCGAACGCGACCGTGGAGGCACGATCCGCCGAGCCGACGGGGACGGCGTCGCGGGTGACCGGCGAGCTCGCGGCGAGCGGGCTTGGGGCAGCGTTCGTCATGGGTCTCGGGCTCCAGGGGTGGGGTGCCCGCCATGCTACGCGAGGGTGACGGACCGCTCTCGGCCGCCGAAACAGAGCGTCACATTGGCCTCCGCCGGTGACATCCGGAGGGTTCCGGTGTTATGCGTCCGCTACCAGCTACCAGCTACCAGCTACCAGCTACCAGCTACCAGCTACCAGCTGCCGACCTGCGCGACGGCGACGTCGAGGATGGCGACGGCCTCCTCCCGGTTGACCCGGGCGAGCAGTAGCGCGCTGACCGACAACGACGTGAGCTGCCGAGCGGCCGCGGCGAGTTCGTCCGCGTCCGCCTCGGGACGGGCGAGGGCGAGGGCGTCCGAGACCGCGGTGGTGAGCTCGGCCCGGTAGCCGTCGACGACCTCGCGCAGTGCATCGTCGTGGGCCGCGAGGCCGGCCGCGCTGTTGAGGAGGAGGCAACCGCGGCGGGGCGAGTCGTCGGGCAGGGTCGCGATGACCGTCTGCACGCCGGAGAAGTAGGTGGTGAGCCCGGCTCTGCCGTCCGTCGCCAGCGCGAGGACCGAGAGGCGCGGTCGGATGACGGTGTCGAGGTAGTCCTGCACGGCGGCGTCGAACAGCCCGCGCTTGCTGTCGAAGGCGTGGTAGAGGCTCGACCGCCGCAGGCCGGTGGCCGCTTCGAGGTCGGCGAGCGAGGTCGCTTCGTACCCGCGGTCCCAGAAGACGTCGCGCGCCGCCTGGACGACGGCGACGGTGTCGAACTCCTGCGTGCGTCCCATGGGCGCCTCCTCCTCGCTCGGCATCCGTGGCGGGGTTGTGGACCGAGCGTTCTACTATTATAGTAGACCCATCGGTACAGAATGTCGCTCCGTCCGGACGACTCGACGCCGATCTCCCGGAAGGCCCGTCCCATGCTCGTCGTCAGTCTCGTCCTCGTCGGCATCGCCGCCCTCCTGCACGTCTACATCTTCGTGCTCGAGTCGCTGCGCTGGACCGAGCCGGCCACCCGCAAGACCTTCGGCACCTCCGAGCTCGAGGCCGAGACCACCCGCGGGATGGCGTACAACCAGGGGTTCTACAACCTGTTCCTCGCGATCGGCACGATCGTCGGCATCGTCTTCCTCATCACCGGCTCGACCGGTATCGGCGCGGCCCTCGTCTTCGCCTCGGCCGGCTCCATGCTCCTCGCCTCGCTCGTCCTCATCACCTCGGACCGCACGAAGGCCCGCGCCGCGATCGTCCAGGGGACCACCCCGCTGCTCGGACTCATCGCGCTCGTCATCGCACTGGCCGTCTGACCCCTCCGCGACGCCCCAGGCGTCACCCCGTCCGCAACCCGACGACGTGCTGCGCCCGCCCACCGAATCACCGCACCAAGGAAAGGCACCACATGAACACCCCCGCGCTCAGCACCCAGATCCAGCTCCTCTCGCGACCGGTCGGGTGGCCGACCGAGTCCGACTTCCGGACCGTGTCCGTCGAACTCCCGGAGCTCGCGCCGGGCCAGCTCCGGGTCCAGAACCTCTTCCTCTCCGTCGACCCCTACATGCGCGGTCGCATGAACGACGCCCGCTCCTATGTCGCGCCGTACCAGCTCGGTGAGACGATGACCGGCGGCGCCATCGGCCGGGTCGTCGAGTCGGCTGCCGAGGGCTTCTCCGTCGGCGACGTCGTCCTGCACCAGTTCGGCTGGCGCGACCTCGTCCAGGAGGACGCCAGCGGGTTCCGCGTCGTGCCTGAGCTCCCCGGCGTCCCGCTGTCCGCCTACCTCGGCGTCCTCGGCATGACGGCCCTCACCGCGTACGTCGGTCTGCTCGAGGTCGCCAAGTTCCGGGAGGGCGACACGGTGTTCGTCTCCGGTGCTGCAGGTGCCGTCGGCACGATGGTCGGCCAGATCGCCCGTCTCAAGGGCGCGAAGCGCGTCATCGGTTCGGCCGGATCGGCTGAGAAGGTCGCCCTGCTGACGGAGAAGTACGGCTACGACGCCGCGTTCAACTACAAGGACGGCCCCGTCACCGAGCAGCTCGCGGCCGCGGCACCCGACGGCATCGACGTGTACTTCGACAACGTCGGCGGCGAGCACCTCGAAGCGGCGATCGACGCCTTCAACGACGGCGGACGCGCAGCGCTCTGCGGCGTCATCTCGCAGATCAACGACACCGAGCGTGCCGGGGGCCCGCGCAACCTGTCGAACATCGTGACCCGCGGGCTGACCCTCACGGGCTTCACCGTCGGCAACTACACGCAGCACTTCCCGGCGTTCTCCGGTGAGATGGGCGCCTGGTTGCAGAACGGCGACGTCGTCTTCGACGAGACCGTCTACGAGGGCCTCGACCACACGCTCGACGCGTTCCTCGCGCTCATGCGCGGCGCGAACACCGGGAAGATGGTCGTCAAGCTCTGACGCGATCCCTCGACCTCGCCTGACACCGGCGATCGACGGCCCGTCCACCCGCTCCGGGTGGACGGGCCGTTCGTCGTCGTCAGACCGCTGCGAGGATCCCGCCGGCCGCATCGATGCGGGCCATCGCGAGGCGTTCGGCGGCGACGAGCGTCGTGACGCCCTCCGCTGCGGCGTCCCGGTAGATCGACTGCACGGTCCGCCCGATCGCCGACACCCGCTGCTCGATGGCAGCGGCATCGGCGCCCGGTTCGGACGCCATGGCGAGGTAGATCACGCCGCCCGCGTTCGCGACGAAGTCCGGCGCCCACAGGATGCCGCGCTCCTCGAGGGCCACCGCGTCGGCGCGGGAGGCGAGCTGGTTGTTCGCCGCCCCGACCACGGCGCGACACCGCAGCTGCCCGATCACCCGGGCGTTCAGGGCGCCGCCGACGCCGCACGGCACGAAGAGGTCCGTCTCGACGAGGTGCTCGTCGCCCGGTTCGATCCAGCTGGCGCCGATCTCCTCGGCGAGGGCGCGCTTCCGTGGGTCGACGTCGGTGACGATGAGGCGAGCACCCTCGGCCGCGAGCCGTCGGGCCAGACGGCCGCCGACCTGGCCGAGCCCGGAGATCGTCGCCCGGTGGCCCGCGACGAGCGGGGTGCCGAAGACCGTCTCGAGCGTCGCGGTGATGGCCGCGTGCACACCGGCAGCCGTCGCCTCGCTCGGTTCGCCGACGCCACCGCGGTCGGCCGGCAGCCCGCTGACGTGGTGGGTCCGCTCGGCCACCACGGCCATGTCCTCGGCGGTCGTGCCGACGTCCTCCGCAGTGCGGTACGCGCCGCCGAGTGCTTCGACCGCGTCGCCGAGGTCGAGCATCGCGTCGCGGCGCTCCGCGGGGTCGAGGGTCGTGCCGACGGGCAGGTGGATGACGGACTTGCCGCCGCCGTGCGCGAGACCGGCGGCCGCGTTCTTCATCGTCATCCCCGCGGCCAGGCGGAGGGAGTCGTCGACGGCCTCGAGCCAGGACCCGTACCGCCAGAGCCGCGCGCCGCCGAGGGCCGGCCCCAGGGCGGTGGAGTGCAGGGCGACGCTGATGGTCAGCCCGGAGCGCGGTCCGCGGCTGATGGAGAGGCGTTCGTGGGGGAGGGTGGTGCTGTGCATCGCGTCGCTGGACGCGACCGGGTCGAATGACGTCATCGTCGGATCTCCTCGTGGGTGATTGGTGCGGGCTCCTGGTGGGAGCGGATCGCAGGGCGATGGTGGTGCCCGGCTCTCCTCCCCAGATTCTCCACGCCGACCGCCCGCTCCACAACCGTCGGCTCGACCGGACCGCCGGACGGGCTGCACCTAGGCTGGACGGCATGGGCGGAGTGCTGACGGGGTTCGCGATCATCGGCACCGTGATCCTCGTCGGCTACCTCGCCGGGCGTCTCGAGGTCGGGGGCCCGACGACCGGGCACGTGCTCAACCGGGTGGCGTTCTTCGTCACCAACCCGGCGCTGCTGTTCACCGTGCTCGCCACGGCCGACCTGCACGAGGTGTTCAGCAGTTTCATCTGGGTCGCCCTCGCGAGTGCCCTGTCGGCCGCCGCGCTCTTCGTGCTGCTGAACGCCGTGTGGCTCCGCAAGGACCTCTCGGTCGCGACGATCGGCGCGCTCGGCTCGGGCTACGTCAACGCCAACAACATCGGCATCCCGGTGGCGGTCTACGTCCTCGGCGAGGCCGGCTACGTCGCCCCGGTCATCCTGCTGCAGCTCCTCGTCTTCGCCCCGATCGCGCTCACCATCCTCGACGTCAGACAACGCGGCTCCGTCTCCTTCCTCGGCATCGTGACGCAGCCCTTCCGCAACCCGATGATCGTCGCGTCGATCGTCGGCGTCGTACTCAACCTCTTCGGCGTCCGGCTCCCCGAGCCCGTCATGGCCCCGTTCGAGCTCCTCGGCGGCGCGGCCGTACCGCTCATCCTCATGGCGTTCGGCATGTCGCTGCACGGCATGCGGCCGTTGCAGGCCGGCAGCGGACGTCGGGAGATCTTCGTGGCGACGGCGATCAAATCGGTCGTGATGCCCGGATTCGCCTACCTCATCGCGCACTTCGGGTTCGGGCTGAGCGGCACGCCGTTGTTCGCCTCCGTCGTCCTCGCCGCCCTCCCGGCGGCCCAGAACGTCTACAACTTCGCCAGCCGGTACGAGCAGGGCGTCACGCTCGCCCGCGACACGGTCCTGCTGACGACGATCCTCTCCGTGCCGGTCCTCGTCGTCGTCGCCGCCCTGCTCGCCTGACCCCCGGAACCGGTCCGTCCGAAGCGCCGCTGTCCTCCGAAGCATGGACAGCGATGGCCGGAAATGCCGAACGTTCGCGACTACTCTTGGGCGGGCACGACTGAGATATACCACCGTCCAGTCCGGCGGAGCGCCGTCGGACCCGACCCGATGGGACGACATGACCGAAGGCACGACCCCCCGACACGAACGTTCCGGAGACTGGGCCGCATCCCGCGAGACCGTCGGCGACGAGATGCTCGCCGTGCAGGACTTCTCCGGTGAGGAGGAGGGCTACCACAAGACCCTCAAGCCGCGGCAGATCCAGATGATCGCGATCGGCGGCGCGATCGGCACCGGGCTCTTCCTCGGTGCGGGCGGGCGCCTGAACAGCTCCGGCCCGGCGCTCATCCTCGTGTACGCGCTCTGCGGGTTCTTCGCCTTCCTCATCCTGCGCGCCCTCGGTGAACTCGTCCTCCACCGCCCGTCCTCGGGCTCGTTCATCTCCTACGCCCGGGAGTTCTACGGCGAGAAGATGGCGTTCGGCGCGGGGTGGTTGTACTTCCTCAACTGGGCGATGACCTCGATCGTCGACGTCACCGCGGCCGCGCTCTACATCAAGACCTTCGGCAAGCTCTTCGGCTGGAAGGAGCTCGAGGACTTCCCGCAGTGGGTCTTCGCGCTCGCCGCCCTGGTGGTCGTGCTGGCGCTCAACCTCGTCTCCGTCAAGCTGTTCGGCGAGATGGAGTTCTGGTTCGCGCTCATCAAGGTGTCGGCGCTCGTGATCTTCCTCATCGTCGGCGTCTGCTTCATCGTCTTCGGCGGACGCACCGACATCGGCGCCGTCGGGTTCTCGGTCATCGGCGACAACGGAGGGCTGTTCCCGGTCGGCGCCTTCGCCCCGATGATCGCGATCTCCGGTGTGGTCTTCGCCTACGCGGCCATCGAGCTCGTGGGTACGGCTGCCGGTGAGACGGCCGAACCGAAGAAGATCATGCCGAAGGCCGTCAACACGGTCATCTTCCGCATCGCGATCTTCTACGTCGGCTCGGTGCTGCTCCTGTCGCTCCTGCTGCCCTACACGGCCTACCAGGCCGGTGAGAGCCCGTTCGTCACCTTCTTCTCGCACATCGGGTCGGAGCAGGCCGGGGCGATCTCGGCGTCGGTCATGAACTTCGTCGTGTTGACGGCGGCGCTGTCGAGCCTCAACGCGGGGCTCTACTCGACGGGTCGCATCCTCCGCTCGATGGCCGTCAACGGTTCGGCCCCCGCGTTCACCGGCAAGATGAGCAAGAACGGTGTCCCCTTCGGAGGCATCCTGCTCACCGCAGCGCTCACCCTGCTCGGCGTCCTGCTGAACGCGCTCTACCCGTCGAAGGCGTTCGAGATCGTGCTCGAGATCTCGGCCATCGGCATCATCGGCGGCTGGGCGACGATCATCCTCTGCCAGATCCAGCTGCAGCGCTGGGCGAAGCAGGGCAAGGTCGAGCGGCCGTCGTTCCGCTTGTTCGGGGCACCGTTCACGTCGTATCTGACCCTCGCGTTCCTCCTGTTCGTCCTCGTGACCATGGGCTTCTCGGAGACCGGGCGCTGGGTCCTCGCCTCCCTCATCGTCCTCATCCCGATGCTCATCGTCGGATGGTTCGCCGCCAAGCCGCGGATCATGGCCGCCGCGGCCGCACGCGAGGGGCACACGGGCACCTGGCCGGTGGTGGCCGAGCGCCCCGCCATCGATGCGAACAAGCGGAAGCGCGGGGGCGCACCGCGGTCCTAGCGGGAGTGCGGGTACCGGCGGGTCGGCGGTTCACGGGGAATCGCTAAGCGATAGTGATCACTTCGGGTCGGTTTCGAGCATTCCCTTGCACCTCGGGAGTCGGTTCAGCAGGATGTGGGCAACCTCTTCCGTGCACCACCGGACCCCGCTGGAGTTCCCGTGAACCGTCGTCTCCGTCTCGTCGCCGTGCTCGCCGCGTGCGGCATCGTCGTCGCCACACCGCTGAGCGCTGCGGCGCAAGCACCCGCCCCGACCTCGGCCGACACGGTCGCCTACGAGCCGAGCGACGCGATCATCGCGAATCCCGAGCGCGGCTTCGACCACACGAACAACACGCACTACTACCCCGAGGGGACCGAGGGCGGGCCGGGGTACACGCCGCTCGACGTCGCCACCCTGGCGGCCTATCGCGAGGAGGGCATCACCGAACTCGTCCGCGTCTTCTACCTGGAACGGTTCGTGGCCGAGCCGACCCTCGACCCGGCCTGGCTCGCGCTCGTCCAGGCTGACTTCGACGCGGCTCGCACCGCCGGCATCTCGATCATCCCCCGCTTCGCGTACCTCGCCGGTGGCGACTTCCCGTACACGCCGCCGTATGGCGACGCACCGCTCGACATCGTGCTCACCCACATCGAGCAGCTCGCGCCGATCTTCCAGGACAACGCCGACGTCATCTCCGTCGTCCAGGCCGGCTTCGTCGGCCTCTGGGGTGAGGGCTACTACACGGACCACTTCGCCGCGGACCCGGCGAATCCCGGTGTCCTCACGGACGAGGACTGGGCGAAGCGTCGCGCGGTCGTCGAGGCGCTCCTCGAGGCGGTGCCCGCCGACCGCTCCATCCAGGTGCGGACCATGAACATGAAGCAGAACATCCTCGGGGTGCCGTCCGGGACCGCTGGGGCCATCACCGAGGCGCAGGCGTTCGACGGCAGCGCCATCTCGCGCATCGGTCACCACAACGACTGCTTCCTCGCGGCACCCGACGACTGGGGCACGTACCTGTCGGACCCGATCTCGCTCGATCAGGACTACCTCGCGCAGGAGAGCGAGTGGGTGCCGGTCGGTGGTGAGACCTGCAACGTGAACCCGCCGCGGTCGGAGTGGGCGACCGCCTCGGCCGAGATGGAGCGGTACAACTTCAGCTACCTCAACTGGGACTACCTGCAGGACGTCCTGCAGTCCTGGGGCCAGGAGAACCTCGACACCACCGCGAAGCGACTCGGCTACCGCTTCGTGATGACGGAGAGCTCGGTCGTGGACGGCACGCTCTCGCTCACGGTCCGGAACGACGGTTGGGCGGCACCGTACAACAGCCGGCCAGCCTACCTCGTGCTGTCGAACGCCGAGCGCACGGTGCGCGTCCCGTTCGGTTCGGACGCCCGCACCTGGGGTGCGGGGGAGACCGTCACACTCCAGGCGTCACTCGCCGACGTCCCGGCCGGTCGCTACGACACGGCGCTGTCGCTGCCGGCCACGCACGAGTCGGTCGCGGCGAACCCGCTCTACGCCGTCCAGACGGCGAACGTCGGCACCTGGGACGCGGCGACCGGCGTGAACAGCCTGCAGCGTCAGGTGACCGTCGGCGCCGACGGGGTCGTCATGGCCGAACCGGTGGCCGGTGCTGCGGCCAGACTGCCCGACACGGGCGTCTCGTCGCTCGCTCCCGCGGTCCTCGGCGGTGGCGTGGTGGCACTCGGAGCCCTCGCGCTCCTGCTCGCCCGCCGGCGTCGGAACGCCTGACCGGACTCGAGTGAGGGGGCGCCGGCTCAGCCGAAGATCATCGGCGAGTCGTCGTCCTCTTCCTCGGAGAGGGTGAAGTCGAGGTCGACGACGACGGGAACGTGGTCGCTCGGACTGTCGCCCTTGCGCTCGTTGCGGTGGATCGACGCCTCGACGACGTGGTCCGCGAACGCCTGTGAGCCGTAGATGAAGTCGATCCGGAGGCCCTCGTTGCGGGGGAACCGGAGCTGCTTGTAGTCCCAGAAGGTGTAGCCCTCGGGGACGAACGGTCGGACGGTGTCCTGGAGTCCCGCGTCGAC
>Ga0308163_10003128_pt1 | contig 14189 bp, 10 predicted proteins | sample PhyTR1_FD_201037 | JGI IMG/M metagenome (GOLD analysis project Ga0308163, IMG submission 201037) | Phyllosphere microbial communities from UC Gill Tract Community Farm, Albany, California, United States - DLSLT.R1 | ecosystem: Host-associated > Plants > Phyllosphere > Unclassified | place: USA... | reverse complement strand
AACTCACAGAATTCATACAGAAACGAGTACCAGTCGGTGGCGGGCCATCATTGAAAACGTGTCCTAAATGAGATTCGCAACGTTTGCAAAGAACCTCAGTTCTCTCCATTCCGTGTGAAGAATCGCGTTTGTAAATCACACCTTCTTTGTCCGCTTCGAAGAAACTTGGCCAGCCACAAGTACTTGCAAATTTGGAATCTGAACGAAATAAATGGTTTCCGCAAACAGCGCAGTAATACTCACCGAGTTCTTCAAATTCATTGTATTTTCCTGTGAACGGATATTCTGTGTTGGCTTCTCTGGCGATGGCGTAAACTTCCGGCGAAAGGATTTTTTTCCATTCTTCGTTGGAAACATGGAGTTTAGTTCTGTCAGTTCTTGAATAATAAGGATTGTTTTTGTGAGTATTATCTTCCATTTTAGTTTGTTGTGTAGGTTGTCTGGTTAAATCGACTTTTTTCTGTGTGCACTGTTGCAAAAATAAAGTCATTATTATTAAAAAAATTAATTTTTTCATCTACTTTTTCTATTGTTTTTAAAGGTCAAATGAAAGGCGAGTGTTTCATTATTGTAAGTTTACTGAATCCTACGTTGGATTCCATTATCATAAGAAAGTTAAACAAAGGCGCTCATTCCGGTAATCGAACGGCCGACAATCAATGAGTTGATTTCCTTGGTTCCTTCATAAGAATAAATAGCTTCGGCATCGGCAACAAATCGGGCAACATCGTGTTCCAATAAGATTCCATTTCCACCCATCACTTCTCTGGCCTGTGCGACAACATCACGTGTTCTCAAACTACAAAATACTTTGGCTAATGAAGCGTGTTCGTCTTTCAGAATATTTTGGTCCTGCATTTCCGACAGTCTAAAAACCAAAGTCTGCATCGCAGTCAAATTAGATAACATCTCGACCAAATGTCCTTGAATCAACTGAAAAGACGCAATTGGTTTCCCGAATTGTTCTCTTTTTCTGGTATAATCCAAAGCGCTTTCATACGCACCTCTCGCGCAACCTGTCGCCATCCACGCAACGCCAGCTCTCGTCATTTGAAGGACTTTTGCGGTGTCTTTGAAACTGTTGGCGTGTTCCATTTTTTGAGAATCGGCGACGAAACAATCTTTCATTGTGATGAGTCCGTTTTGGACAATTCTTAACGCCATTTTTCCTTTAATTTTTTCTACGGAAAATCCTTCTGTATCTTTTTCAACAATGAAACCTTTAACTTGATTATCATCTAAATCCCTAGCCCAAATCACAGTCACATCTGCAAAAGTTGCGTTTCCAATCCATTTTTTCTGTCCGTTCAGAATCCAACCGTCTTCTACTTTTTTACAGGTTGTTGTCAATCCGCCCGCGGCGCCAGAGCCGACTTCTGGCTCAGTCAATCCAAAAGCGCCAATCATATCGAATTGTTGCATTGCTGGGAGATATTTTTGTTTCTGTTCTTCGGAACCGCACATATAGATGGAACCCATTGATAATCCCGACTGCACGCCGAAAAACGTTGCCAAAGATGCATCAACTCTTGCGATTTCCATTGCGATGACGCCTTCCATCAGGAAAGGAAGATTCGGGCAGCCGTAACCTTCATAAGTTACACCACAGAGATTCAGTTTTTTGAATTTTGGGATGAGTTCGTGTGGGAAATCGTCTGTCAGCCAATATCTGTTGACCAAAGGTTTCGCTTCTTTCTCCATAAATTCCCGAACCTGTAATTGAATTGCTCTTTGCTCATCCGTCAGTTTCAAATGCAATTCATAAAAATCGCCATTGATTGGTGGTAATTCTTTTTTCTTTTTTGCCGATGAATCCAGCATTTTGGTTAAGCTGTTGAGTTGATTTTCATCCAGTTTTGAGAATTGATTCATCAGTTTTGGAAGGTCAACTTTTTGAGAAATTTTGGAAATCTGGTCTATATCGATGTTTTTCAGAAGGTCAAAAACGCCTTTGATTTTGGAAATCGTGCTGTTCATAGATTTGTTTTTTTGTAGAATGCAATTAATATTCCTAAAAGTGTCTTACAATTCTGGATTTTGGCATTTTTCTTTGAAAATTAATTTTACAAAAAACTAAAAATCAATTTGTTAAAAATGATTATAGTTTACAATTAGTTTCAGATTGATTTGCAGAATTACTTTCATATTAGTTATCAATTTTGAGATATAAGATTCAAACAACAGACAAAACTTGATTTGGAAACTGAAATCCGCAACCCGACTTGAGTGGAGCTCTTTTTTTGCTGAGGGAAAGCAAGGCAAAAAAAGCGGGAACGGAAGGCGGAAAAGTTGCCCAAAATTTTAAAATATTAATCTCAAAAATAATCTATTATGAAATCGTCTGCGATTCCATTTTACAATTAAAAACAAATAAAAAATATTCAAAATGAAAACGAAAATCTTATCAATCAGTTTGGTTGCCATTCTTTTGATTGGCTGCAGTAAATCGGAAAGAACAGAAAGCGCTTACGATAATTCTAACGCCAAGGAAATGGTAATGGCTTCTGACAGCGTTTCCATCGCCGCATCGCAAACCGTTGAAGGCAAACAATTTGTGAAAACCGCAGAAGTGGATATGGAAGTGAAGGATGTTTATGACGCAACTATTTCCATCGAAAAACAACTGCTTTCGTTGGGTGGATTTGTGACGCAAAGCCGATTGGAAGCGCAAACAATGTCGGAAAACACATACAACATTTCGGATGAATCGTCTATGTTGGTGAGAAAATATCAGAATCAGAATAAAATGCAGGTTCGGGTCCCGACAGAAAATTTGGGCGAATTTTTGACTTTCATTAATGATAAAAAAGTGTTTCTGAATTCCAGAATAATCTCGGCGGAAGATGTGTCGTCAAACATCAAATTTTCTAAACTGGAAGCGGAAAGACAAGCGAAAACGAGTACGAATATTTCGCAATTGAAAACCGGAAAAGACAAGGTAAAACTTGATGACGAAAATATGTCCCAAGTCAATTCTCAAAAATATGCCGATGAAATTCTAGCAGACAATCTGAAATATTCAACGGTTGATATTTACATCAAAGAACCGAGCATCAACGCTGCAAAAATCCCAATTGTTAATACGAAAAATATTGATAATGAATATAAATATAATTTCTTCTTCGATGTCAAAAATGCTTTTGTGGAAGGGTTTTATCTAATTCAGCAAATTTTTGTTTTTCTGATTTCTATCTGGCCAATTGTTTTGCTTGGTGGATTGGTATTTTACTTTTTGAGAAGAAAGAAAAATATTTTCAAAACTAATATTGAGAAGTAATTTTTTGAACCACAATGACACAATAGTTTTCACAAGGGTCACAAGGATTGTTTCAGAAAAAATTATTTGTGTTCTTTGTGAAAATCTTTGTGATTTTTGTGGTTAATATAAATTTATTAATTTTGCAAAACGATGCTGAGAAAATTGCAATTGATATTAATGATTTTCTGTTTGGGAATTTTTGTGTTTCCAAAGCAGAACTTTAATGTGGAATTGGCAAAAAGTTCTTGTTGCGAATCTCAGAGTCAAAGTTCTGATTGTTGCAAAAAAGAGGAGAAAAAATCAGATTCCTGCCATCACGACACCAAAAAAGAAAAAGACTGTAAAGACAATTGCACGAGTTGCAAAACCTGCAGTTCCGGATTTGTGTTTTCTGTTGTCTTAAATAATTTTGACAACAAATTACGAACACCAATTTTCGAAATCAACAATCAGTATTCTTACTATTCTCAATCGCTATTAGCGCGAACTTTCAACATTTGGCAACCGCCGAAACTTGGTTAATTTTTATTGAATTTTATCTTTATAAAGTCTTCGAGAGCCTCAGACTGACGATTCGGTTGACAGTTTCGAAAAGACTTCATTATTCAAACAATTAAAATTAATCAAAATGAATTCTATTATAAAATCAGGAATTTTATTCCTTTCTATATTTCTATTTTCAAACTTTTCTGCTCAAACCAAAACTTTCAAAGCCCGGGTAGAAGGCAATTGCGGAATGTGTAAAGAACGCATCGAAACTGCAGTAAAAGCGGATAAAAACATAAAATCAGCTGACTGGAGTATGAGCAAAAAAGTTTTAACTGTAAGTTATGACACTTCCAAAACTGACAAAAAATCTATCCTGAAAACCGTAGCTGATGTTGGTCACGACAACGAAATGTTCCGTGCTTCTGACAAAACCTATGATGATTTGGATGCTTGCTGCCAGTACGACCGTCCTGACAACAGCAAAAAGTTGGCAAAAAATGCCGATAAAAAACAAGTCTGCGAGCTTAAGTAATTAATTTAAATTTTTTGACGATGAATTATTTAAGTAGAAAACTTATGTTTTCTGTGCTGCTCGTTTGTTCCGTATTCTCTTTTGCACAAACCGTTACAGAACAGTTTTTGGTAAAAGGAAATTGCAATATGTGCAAAGCCAGAATAGAAAAAGCAGCCTTGAAAGCCGGCGCACAGACCGCCAATTGGACTGCTGATAATCAAACTTTGACAATGACGCTTGACGAATCGAAAGTCAAATGTGATGATATCCTGAAACAAATCGCAGAAGTTGGTCACGACAACGAGAAATATAAAGCTCCTGAAGATACTTACAAAAATCTGCCTTCTTGTTGCCTCTACACAAGAGGTTCAGATTTCAAAGCTCCGAATGACAATGCTGACCACGACTCAGATTCTGATGCGAAACAAATCGAAGGTGTAAAGCTGACGAGAGAAAAAGAAGCAACCGCTATCAGCAAAAAAGAAGCAGGATTGGTTTTCAGTATCAGCTCCAAAGAATTGTTAAAAGCCGCTTGCTGTAATCTTTCTGAAAGTTTCGAAACCAACGCAACTGTTGATGTTTCGTTCAGCAACGCGGTAACTGGAACTAAGCAATTGAAAATGCTTGGACTTGACCAAAAATACACACTTTTGACCAAAGAACAATTGCCGGAAATTCGTGGTTTGGCTTCGCCTTATGGATTGAATTTCATTCCTGGAAAATGGATTGGCGGAATACAATTGACGAAAGGCGGCAGTACAGTTGTCAACGGTTACGAAAGTATCACAGGACAAATCAATACGGAACTATTGAAATCTCACGACGATGATAAAAAATCGGAGACAGAAATAAATTTGTTTTCAGATAACAATGGACGTGTTGAAGCCAATGTGACGAGCACTTCGCCGATTTCTGACAAGTGGAATCAAAGTGTTTTGATCCACGGCAACGGAACTTTTGGCGATACAGATATGAACGATGACGGTTTTCTTGACAGACCAAAAGGAAGTCAACTTAATGTAGCTTATTTATTGAATTACAATGATTTACAAGGTTCTGGCTTTGGTTCACATTTCGGAATTAATTTTGTGAAAGATGAGCGAACTGCGGGACAAATTGGATTTAACAAAAGGATCCCGCAGAAAGACCAATCGCTTTATGGCGTTGGGATTGACATTTCGAGATTTCAGGTTTGGAACAAAACAGGTTATGTTTTCAAGGGGAAGCCTTATCAAAGTCTCGGCTGGATGAACCAACTAACTTATCATCAGCAGGATAGCTTTTTTGGATTGAGGAATTATTTTGGGAAAGAAACGTCTTATTATTCTAATCTGATTTTCGAAAGTATCATCGGAAATACGAACAACAAATATAAAGTTGGAGCAAGTTTTCTTTACGATAAATATGATGAAGATTATCTTTTGGACAACTATAAAAGAACGGAAACTGTTCCAGGCTTGTTTGTAGAATATACTTTGACAGGCGAAAAATTCACTTTGGTAACGGGTGCTCGCATTGATTTTCATAATTTGGCAGGAACACAATTTACGCCGAGAATGAATTTCAAATATGATTTGACACCGAAAACGATTTTCCGAATTTCGGCTGGAAGAGGTTTCCGAACTGCGAATATCTTTGCAGAAAGTCAGGCTTATTTTGCATCCAACCGACAAATTCAAATCATCAATAATGGAGGCGAAATCTATGGTTTGAAACCCGAAATTGCCTGGAATTATGGTGTAAGTCTTCAGCAGGAATTCAAATTGTTTGGAAGAAAATCAACCATTTTAGCCGATTTTTTCAGAACAGATTTTCAAAATCAAGTCGTAACAGATTTGGATGAATCTGCACAGACAATTTTATTTTATAATCTTGAAGGCAAATCGTTTGCGAATAGTTTTCAAACACAATGGGATTTTCAGCCTGTCAAAAATCTGGAATTCAGAGTGGCTTACAAATATTATGATGTTGCTTTGGACTATTTGAGCGGATTGAAAAAAGTACCGTTTATGGCGAAGCATCGTGGATTTGCGAACTTGGCTTATTCAACCAATAAAACAGAGAAAGGCAGATTCTGGAGCTTTGACACAACTTTAAATCTGGTTGGAAAACAAAGACTTCCAAATACAAAATCCAATCCTGCGGAATTCCAAATTGGAGATTATTCGCCAAGTTATTCTACTTTGAATGCGCAGATTTCCAGGAATTTCTCTGAAAAAATCAGGGTTTATTTGGGTGGAGAGAATTTGACCGGTTACCAGCAAAAAGTAGCGATTCTGGATGCGGGAAATCCTTTCGGAAATTACTTCGACGGCGGGATGGTTTATGCACCGATTATGAAACAAAATTTTTATATTGGCGTAGATTTTAAGTTTTAAAACTGTTTATTAACCACATAGACACATAGTTTTTTGTATGAAATTAAGATAAAATAGGTAACATTGAGTTCTATTTTATCATTTTAAATTTCAATTTTCTATGTGCCTATGTGGTTTTATTATTTCTAAAAGACAGACTATTAGTTCTGAAATAAATGAGTAATTTTATAAAAATTAAAGTTTTGAAAAAAATAACAATCCTTATAGCAAGTGTCATACTGATATATTCTTGTGACAAAGCGAAAAAGAACGTCGCAGAAACCGAAGTTCCAATGAGTGATTCTGTAGTCACCAACAATACAGAAAATGTTGCAACGCCTGCGCCTGCTGAAGTTGCATCAGTTGTAAACAATGTTTCAACTTCTGGAAAACCAGCTTTGAACCCAGCACACGGACAACCTTATCACCGTTGCGAAATCGCCGTTGGTGCGCCAATTGACAGTGCGCCAACTCAGCAAAATGCGCCTGCTCCACAACCGAATGTTTCGGTTTTAAGTCCTTACACGACTTCTCCAGCAACTCCAAGTTCTGCTCCGGTTCAAGCGTTGGGACCAAAACCAGCTGTTAATCCGGCTCACGGCGAACCTCATCACCGTTGTGATTTGGCTGTTGGAGCGCCTTTGTCATAAAATTAGATTTTTATTGAAATACAAAATGCAACCAAATTGGTTGCATTTTTTTATGATTTGAAATCGACTTATGATTCTCTGTTATAGAATTCAATTACCAATTCATTAGCTTTTTCAAAGTCATTTTCCGAGACTTTCAGCTGAACACCTTCGCTGGTATTATTGAACAAATTGAAAGTGTTTGCCATAATATTCCCGAAAACAAAGGCTTCAACGCCATTGGTTTCTAAGAAAACTTTGAGCATTTCCGCTTCGATTTCTGTATTGAAAATCTTGAGTGTAACTAATTCCATAATTCATTGATTATAATCTGTTCGAAGTCTCGTTGACAGCATTTTCTTTATAATTGGACTTTTTCAGTTTACCAAAGTTGTACTTTGCCGAAAAAGATACTGTTGGAGTATTTCCAAAAAAGGTGCCAGTTGAATTGATTCGATTGTATGACATTTTTTGGATATAATTCATTTGATTGAAAACATCGTTGTAGCGAACGGTAAAATCAAAATCGGAAACAGAAGACGTCATCCCAAGATTGACCAGACACATCGCATTGTTTTCATACAAACCTTCCACACGTTTTGTGATGTACGAACCATCCAACAGGATTGACAAATATTTCCAAACATTAACCGTATTATTGGTGGAAAAATAAACATAAGGTGTCGAATTTTTCATAACAGCCAAAGAGTCTTCGATTTTATCATAATTCACGGAAAGACTGTTTTGAGAAGTCCATTTTTTCCCTTGAAAAAGAGAATCTATACCTAAAGAAACACCCATTTCTTTATCAAAATTAACTGCTGTAAACTTTGAAATATTCTTGTCATCATCATAAATCAAGGTGTAACCCAAAGTATTTTTGCTTTTATAAGCCGATGCATTGACGGTTATCTTTTTCAGATTTGTGGAAAAAGAAATCGTGTTGGTGTATGTCGGAACCAAGTCTGGATTGCCCTGATATTCCACATACGGACTTCCGTACAAACCGCCGGAAGACAAATCTCCGTAATTGGGACGGGAAATACTTTTCCTGAAATTCAAAGTATATTCGTAATTCTCATTTTGCTTGAAACTGATTTCTGCATTTGGGAACCAATCGAGATAATCTCTTTTGATTTTAGTCAGATTTTCAATTTTATCAAAACCTTTCGCATTGGTTGTTTCCGCTCTCAAACCAGCATTGATATTCCATTTGTCTGCATTAAAAGCGAGATTTGTGTAACCCGCAAGATTGGCTTCCTTGAATTGATATAGATAGAATTCCGGATTTTGATTATTTTGATAAGTCGTTTTGTTATCGTTCTTGGTTTCAGCTTTTGTGTAGCTTCCACCCAATTCCAAACTGTAATTTTCACTTAATTTTTTTTCGATATCCACTCTTCCGGAATACACATTTCCAGAATATTGCTGAACGCGAAATTGATTGAACTCATAACCAGAATTATTGGTATCATTGAAAAATTGATAATCTACATTTTTGCTCTCTCGTTTGAACTGAAATCCGGTTAAAATCTCAGCATCCCAATTCGTCAATTTCTTTTTATAATTAAAGATAGAATTGATGGTCGTGCGTTTGCTGTCTTGCTGATTGAGCGTTTTAATAAAGGCAGAATTACCATTTTCCGAGTAAAATGTATTGGTATTATTATCGCCTTTGTCGGGTCTGAAATTGCTGTTAACAGATAATGTCAAATAATCGCCGTCGTCATTCAATTCCTGATACAGACTTGCGCCAAAAATCGTTTGCGGACGTTTTGTAATAGATTTGATGATGTAATTAGAAGCAATATTTTGACTAGGAACCGAATAATCAAAACCGTTACTTTCCCAATGGTTGATTTGGTTATAGGAAGCGTTCAGTTTCCACTCGGTTTTATTTTTCTTTTGCTGAAAATTGGCTGAAAGATAATTACTGAAACGTTTCTGAAAAGTCGCTGTTTCGGTAATGCTAAGCTGTGCGCCATCTTTTCTGCTCTTTTTCAAATTGACTTTGATGACCGCTTTTCCTTCCGATTCATATTTGACAGACGGATTTCTGATGATTTCCACCGACTTGATATCATCCACAGCAATAGCGGATAATGTCGCAAAATCCACTCTTTGATTGTCCACATAAAGCAACGGCGTTCCTTTTCCGACAAACGATAAACCTTCACCATTGGCATCTACCATCACAAAAGGTAATTTTGATAGTAAGTCCGTCGAAGTCGGCAATTTGTTCAAAGCAGAATTCGCAACATCTAACGTGATATTTCCCTTTTCTATTTTAAAATTATTTTTCTTTGCTGTGAGTTTTACTTCCTCAATTTTTTGACTTTTTGGTTCAAAAGCGATTGAAAGTTCCAGATTATTTTCCAGATAAAATGGTTTTTCATTCTGAATCGTTTCATCTGATGACAACTGAAGATGATAATTTCCCGACTTTAACTGGTCAAATTCAAACTTCGAGTCCTGAGCAATTGTAGATTTAAGTAATTGATTATCATTATCCAAAAGGTAAATAACAATAGGATAAGCGTTTTTCTCTTTATCAGAATTAATTATCTTTCCATTAATCTTAAGATTTTGCTGAGCGAAAATGACAGTTGAGATTAAAACAAGAAAAAATAAAATGCTTTTTTTCATAGGAATTAGTTTTTGAAACGTTGTTTTATTCTAAAACAATTATAACGTATACTTTGTTACATCAGCAGCAAAATAATTTATTCCATTCTCAAAAATTTTCTAAATAAACAACTTATTTTCCCTGAAGAATCGCTTGATTAATTTCATTAATCAATTCCGGACCCTCGTAGATGAATCCCGTATAAAGTTGTATCAAACTTGCGCCAGCTTCCAGTTTTTCCAAAGCATCCTGTGCAGAATGAATACCACCAACGCCGATAATTGGAAACGCTTTTCCACTTTTTTCAGACAAAAATCTAATGACTTCTGTAGAACGTTTTGTCAAAGGTTTTCCTGATAATCCACCCATTTCGGATCTATTTTCTGACATTAAATTTTCTCTGGATAATGTTGTGTTGGTTGCGATAACACCAGCGATTTTTGTTTCATTAATGATATCAATAATATCCAAAAGCTGTTCATCTGTCAAATCCGGTGCGATTTTCAGAAGAATTGGTTTTTGTTTTGGCTTTTCAAGATTGAGGTTTTGAAGTGTTGATAATAATTCTGTTAATGGTTTTTTGTCTTGAAGTTCACGGAGATTTGGTGTGTTTGGTGAACTGACATTCACTACGAAATAATCAACGTAAGGAAATAATTTCTCAAAACAGATTTTGTAATCGTTAACGGCTTCTTCGTTTGGTGTTACTTTATTTTTTCCGATGTTTCCGCCAATCAGAACATTTTTGTTTTTCTTCAGACGCTCAATTGCTTCGTCCACACCACCATTATTGAAACCCATTCGATTGATGATAGCAGAATCTTCCTTTAATCGAAACAATCGTTTTTTATCATTTCCAGCCTGAGCTTTCGGTGTCAAAGTTCCGATTTCTATGAAGCCAAATCCGAGGTCAGAAAGCTCATTGAATAGTTTTGCATCTTTATCAAAACCTGCGGCGAGACCAACCGGATTTTTGAATTTCAATCCGAAAACTTCACGTTCCAGACGTTTATCTTCAATGGGTTTTGGTAGAAATAATTTGGCAAGAAATCCAAAATTCTTCAAAAAAGAAAATGTAAAATGATGAACTTCTTCTGGGTCAAATTTGAAAAGAAGCGGACGAATAAGGCTTTTGTACATCGGAGAAAAGTTTTACAAAAATACAGAAATCAAATTCAATTCAACGGTGTTTTAAACAAAAAGGCAATTTCATAAAATTATGAAATTGCCTAAAAGCTAATATTAATTCTTTTTTATTTGCTTCCTAATTTTTCTAAATATTCTCCCAACGGAATATCTAAACCTAATCCGAAAAAAGCATTGCTGCCAAAACGCTGATTTTTAACAAAAGGGAAGCCAATCAGTACATTAAAATCTAAGGCATTATAAAACCTAAGACCTGTTGCCAATCCCGCATGAGCAAAATTGAAATTTTGGTTTGTGGAGGTATTTGCTAATGAGTAAAGAAGTCCTGAACCATACAATGTAAGATACCATTCATTAATAAAAGGCGATCTTTTGTTGAGATAAACATCACTTTTGATAACATTTTCGTAACCTCGGAACTTTTTGAAATCCATCAGTTTATATTTAACTCCTATTTTTTCTGATGCAAATCCTACTGTACTTATTTTTTCATTACTATCAGGGAATTGGAATTTATTGATAAAGAAATTCTGATTTAATCCTAAGGTTAGGTATAAAGAAAATTTGGAAGGATTGTTTCTATCATAATATTGTTGCAGATCACTTAAAAAGGAAACTACATCAATTTCTACATATTCTTTTTCCGCATTGGGGTTGATAAGTGTATATTTTTTTATTCCGTTTACAAATATTTTATAGCTTTCTTTGAATGCGCCATTTGGAAGTTCTTCTGTAATTTTACCGTTATTTTCTCTTATCAGATCGATAATGCTTGAGTACGTATCTGCTTTATCGAGTCTTCCCAGGTTTCCTATGAATTCAAATAAAGTAAGCAATTCTTTATCGTAACGGATGTTACTTTTGTCGAGTTTTCTTTGTGCAAGAATTTTAATCTTTAAAAGTGGTGTTAAATTTTTTGTTAGGTCTATAAGATTTTCGTAAACATTGGGATTAGAAATATTCCCGGCTAAATTTTTTGCCTCTATTAATTTTTTGAGAAGTTGACTTTCTATATAGTCTACATCAGAGTAGCTGTAATCCTGATTTTTTCTCAAATCACTTAGTTTCCCATAAAGTTCGCTTATTGTTTCAGAAATTTTCTGGCGCTCTTCTGACAATGAGTTCGATGACAGATTTGATTGATCTTTAATATATTGATTATTTTCTATTTCTGAAATAATATAGGTAAGATAACCTCTGAAAAACAAATCGGAATCAGTGATTTTATTAATTGAAGATTTTATAGATTCGTCTAATTTCCCAGTTTCATTTCCAAATGCCGGGATACTTGTCCAATTAATCGCATTTATTTCTTCATCAATGTTTTTTTTCGCCAATTTTATCGCTAAAGTATCCGATAATTTTTTGAGTTCATTATATTGATAATCAATATTTTTATATTTATTATCATTGTTTTTAAAGTCAATCTTAATTTTATTTTTATCAAAAACATTATACTTATTATTCAGGTTTGTTATAAGAAGATAATTATCAGACATTTTTGTATAGGACTCTCTCAGGATAACATAATTACTATATTTTTTTTCGAAATCAGGATTGTTTTGAAGTTCTTTTAGATAATTCTGAGAAGCGTGAAAGAGTTTTTGGAAATCTGAATAAGCATTTTTCATTGAATTTAACTCGTTGAATTCGACAGCATAATCATTTAAAATCAGAGTATTATTATTTTTAAGAATATTAGAAATCTTGCTTCCGGAACTGATTTGGTTGCTATATTTATTTTTAAGAACAGAGAAAATATTCGGGTTTTTAACATCGATTGTATCAAGATCAGTTATAAAAGCTTTAATGATGTCATAGTTGTATACGTAAAGATCAACAGTTTGATTAATTTTATAAATTCTTAAAGTATCTTCTTTCTCGCTAATGAAATACGGCTGTTCATCTGTATAGTCTATTTTATTTTTGAAAAAGCCCTTTTTCCTTAGTTTATCATTTTTTGACAATGCAGAACTTACCAAATCCAGATTTTGTCCAAAAGTCAATATTGCATCACCAGTTTCAACAGTCTCATTTTTGGGCAAAGCTATATTTTTCTTATAAGCAATTCTTTTAATTTTATTCAATTGATTATCTCTTTTTTGCAATAATTTCTTTGCCTTTTCAAAGTCTTCCTTTTTTAGAGCTGTATTAAATTTTTGATTAAATTTCCTAAACTTATTATAGGCATCTCTGAGATACTTGTTATTATCTTCAATATTATTCATCTCAGCATATATCTGATCATAATCAAACCGGACAGCATCTTTCTCTTTTTGCTCAGTGGAATTTTTCTTATCCAGAAAACTTATCCATGCATTTTGAGAATTATTTTTGATATCTTGCTTTATCTTGTTTTGTTCGGTCTTTACAGTTATATCAGTAAATTTTTTATTAACATAAGCTGTTGTCACCCCCAAAGCGATCGCATAATTGGTCGTCAATTCCAGAATTTCTTTTTCAATTACCTGCGGGTTTTTCTCATTCAGCAGGATATTCAAACTATTCTGGACGTAAAAACGTGTAGTATAATTGGTATCCGGAAACATTTTGAACATAAAACGTTTAAGCGCCTCTTTTTTAAGTTCCTTTTGTTTTTCCATTATGATTTTGGTAAGTACTTCTACATCGATAGTACCCTTATTCATAGTTAACGTTTCCAAGCCAATTCCCAAGGTTGGGCCAACTTGACTATAGCCAATACTAAATAGAATTAGCATAAGAAAAATAGAGATTTTTTTCATGATTGTTTGGTTTTATTAAACAAATAGTATACTGAAATACAATTTGTTAAGGTTTAGTTTTTTCTTTTTAAATTTACTATAAAATTCTTTATAATTCAAAATGAATAATAATTTCTTATAAAATTTAATTAATTATTAATTATAATATAAATATAAAGACACAAACAACACTAAATCACAATCCAAATTTTCATGTTAATAATTCAATGTTTAGGAGAACAAAATCTTTATTATCTTTACTTGTTTTTATCCAAAAAATAAATGGTTTTAATCTCTTTTTATAAGAATTTTGTTTGCTTAATTTTCATTGTTTTTGTGTCATTCCAGGTTTCTGCTATGACACAGAAAGATTGCGAAAAAATGATTATTGAAGGTGTGGAAGCGATGAACAAAAAGGATTTTGCAAAGTCACTTCAAATCCTTTT
>Ga0308163_10003127_pt1 | contig 14189 bp, 12 predicted proteins | sample PhyTR1_FD_201037 | JGI IMG/M metagenome (GOLD analysis project Ga0308163, IMG submission 201037) | Phyllosphere microbial communities from UC Gill Tract Community Farm, Albany, California, United States - DLSLT.R1 | ecosystem: Host-associated > Plants > Phyllosphere > Unclassified | place: USA... | reverse complement strand
GGAATGGATCCGCCTGGCCGGCATCGAACGCCAGTGATCCGATCTTGAACGCTCCCGTCAACACCCTGGTCGCCCGGCTGCCCGAGCCCGACCGCATGGATCTCGTGCGCTGCGCGCAGGACGTGCCGCTGGCGGCGTCGCAGGTCCTGTGGCAACCCGGCGAGGCCATCGACCACGTCTACTTCCCGACCAGCGGCCTGGTCTGCCTGATCGCGCCGGGCCCCGCGCAGGCGGGCCTGGAGGTGGCCATGGTCGGCCGCGAGGGCATGCTGGGGATCCAGACGGTGCTGGGCTGCAGCAGCACGCCATTCCAGGCCATGGTGCAGGGCGAAGGCCGGGCCTGGCGCGTGGCCACGGATGTCTTCCGCCAGCACCTGGCCGGTCATCCCGCCACCAAGCGGCTGCTGGACCGCTATGCGACGTTCCGGATCAACCAGCTCGCGGTGCGGGCGCAATGCCTGTGCCAGCACGAGGTGGGACCACGGCTGGCGCGCTGGCTGCTGATGGGCCGGGACCGGACCGGCTCGGACCGCTTCCACGTGACTCAGGAGGCCCTGGGCCGGATGCTGGGCGTGCGCCGCGTGAGCGTGACCACCGCGGCGCGGGCCCTGCAGCATCGTGGTGCCATCGCCTATTGCCGGGGCGACCTGCGGGTGCTCGACCGGAGCGCGCTGGAGCAGTCCACCTGTGACTGCTATCGCAGCGACATCGAGCACTACGCGGCGCTGTTCGACCACAGCCATCGGGGCTATCGACCGTAGTCCGATCCGAGGCACCTTCGCCGCCGCATCCGCGTCGCATCCCCATCGGATCCCCGGTGCATCCCCGTCGCGCCGGTCCTCGGGCGGGGCGCCTCCCTCAGGCCGGTCCCACCTGCACCTGCGTCACCACCAGGCCCGCGCGGCGCAGGGCCTCGGCCTCGGCCGGATCGACTCCGGCATCGGTGATCAATTCGTGCAGGTCGCTCGTGGCGCAGACGCGCATGAAGGCGCGTGGGCGGAACTTCGAGGCATCGGCCAGCAGACGGCGACTGCGCGCCGCCTGCAACAGGGCCCGCTTGACGGCGGCGACATCGGCATCGGTCTCCGACAGCACGCCCCCGGTCAGCGCGTGCGTGCCCAGCAGCAGCACGTCGACCTGCAGCGCGCGCGCGCTCTCGATCACGCCGTCCCCCGTCAGCGTGTGGCTGCCGGGGCGCAGGTGACCACCCAGCACGTGGACCTTGACGAGCGGGCTGGCGCCCAGCACCTGGCCGATGGCCAGGTCGTTGGTCACCGTCACCAGCGGGATGCGGCGTTCCATGGCGGCGCGCGCGGCCTCGAGCACGGTGCTGCCGCTGTCGAAGATCACGCTCTGGCCAGGCTGCAGGGCCGCGGCGGCGGCGAGGCCGATGGCGCGTTTCTCGCGCGGGGAGAGTTCCGCCGCAGCCTGCGGATCGGGTTCGAAGGTGCTGTAGTGCTGCTGGCGGAGGATCGCGCCACCATGGGTGCGATCGAGCACGCCCTCTGCCTCCAGTCCGTCCAGGTCGCGCCGCAGGGTGGAGAGCGAGGCATCCAGGGCCTGCGCGAGCTGCTGCAGCGTGACGGCGCCGTGGCGCTGCAGGAAGGCGACGATCCGCTCGCGGCGCTGCACTGGCAGCATGCTCACGCTGGACAGGGAAACGGGAGCGACCATGATCGATCAAGGTAGAGATTGGTAGATATTGGTAGGTGTTTCCACCAATGAGGGCGCCAGATAGCAAGATGCATGTTGCTTGAAGATGATCGATTGTGAAAAAATTTGGAATGTTGTGCAAGCCGATGCCATCGGCCACCGATCGACCCAGAACGACCCATAACAAAGGAGATCTTCCATGCCCGCCCTCCGGACCTCGTTCCGCCCCTGCGATTCTCTGCCGGTCTCCCGCCGCGCCTGCGTAGCGGCGGCCGTCGCGTGGGCGCTGGGCCTGTGCGCCGCGACCGGCGTCCAGGCCCAGTCGGCTCCCTATCCGGACCATCCGGTCACCCTGATCGTGCCGTACCCGGCCGGCGGCGCCAACGACGCCATCGGGCGACTGGTGGCGCAGAAGCTGGGCGAAGCCCTGAACCAGAGCGTGGTCGTGGACAACCGGCCCGGGGCCGGCACCACCATCGGCGCGGGCATGGTCGCCAAGGCGGCGCCCAATGGCTACACGCTGCTGCTGGGTTCGCTCGCCAGCCACGCCGTCAGTCCGCAGCTGCTGCCGGGCGTCACCTACGACGCGCGCAAGGACTTCGCGCCCATCGGACTGATCGGGGTGGCTCCGACCATCGCCACGGTCGCCATGGATTCACCCTACACGACATTGGCCCAGCTGGTCGAGACGGCGCGGCGGAAGCCGGGCGAGGTGATGTACGGATCGTCCGGCAACGGCTCGCCGCTGCACCTGGCCGGCGAGCTGTTCTCCCAGGCTTCCGGCACGAAGATGACGCACGTGCCCTACAAGGGTGGCAATGCCCACACGATGGACCTGATGGGCGGACGGCTGTCGGTGATCTTCGACACTACCACCAGCGCGATGCCGCTGATCCGGGGCGGCAAGCTGCGGCCCATCGCGGTGGCCGCGCCGGCGCGCCTGGCGGAGCTGCCCAACGTGCCGACCTTCGCCGAGGCCGGCTATCCGGACTTCGCGGTCAATGCCTGGTACGCCCTCTACGCGCCCGCCCGGACGCCGGCGCCGATCGTCGAGCGGCTGAGCGCCGAACTCGGCAAGGCCATGATGTCGCCCGATGTCATCGACAAGCTCAAGGGCTTCGCGGTCACGCCGGCCTATGGCACGCCGCAGGAACTGGCCGCCTTCACGCAGACCGAGTACGCCAGGTACGGCAAGGTCATCCAGCGCGCCGACATCCGGGCCGACTGAGCGGCCGCGCCGGCGCCCGTGCCGGTGACCTCAGAGCGAAGCCCCGCCGCAGATCACCAGCTCCTGGCCGGTGATGGCGGCGGCCGAAGGCGACAGCAAGTAGGCCACCAGATCGGCCACCTCGCCGGGCTGAATGTAGCGGCCGATCGGCGGCAGGCGGGGGGGCGAGCTCACGCGGCCGGGCTGCGTCAGCATCGGCGTCTCGGTGGCGCCGGGCGCCACCACGTTGACCGTGATGCCCCGGGGCGCGAGCTCGGCCGCCCAGCTGCGCGCCATGCCGACCATGGCGGCCTTGGTGGCGACGTACTGGCTGCGGCCCGCCGCGCCGCGCGAGGTGCGGCTGCCGACCAGCACGATGCGCCCGCCCGCGCGCATTCGGGGTGCGAAGGTGTCGGCGAGCAGTTCGCCGGTCGCGACGTGGAGATGCCACAGCCGTGCGCCGGCCGCCGGATCGAGCTCGCCCAGGGGAGCCGCGTGCATGATGCCGGCGGCATGCACCAGGGCGTCGGGCACCGCCAGTCCGGCCAGGCGCGATGCGAGAGCGGCATGGTCGGCCAGGTCGACCTGGTGGCCCTGGAAGCCTTCGCCCAGGCCGTCCACCGCCGAGCGGCTGATGCCGTCGACGCACCAGCCGGCCGCCAGGAGCGCGCGGACGATGGCCTGGCCGATGCCGGAGCTGGCCCCGGTGACCAGCGCGCGCCGTGGCCCGGATGTGGGCGCGGGCGCCGGTGTCGATGCTTCCACGCTCATGCCTTGGCCCAGGCCTCGTCCGCGCGCACGTACTTGATGGCCTGGCGGAAGTAGGTGTAGGACATGTGCAGGGCGCCATCGGCCGACTGCTTGATGCTCGGATAGGAGAACTCGCGGTTGAGCTTGGCCTCGGAGTTGTTGGTCATGCAGTAGCCGTCTCCCTCGTCGAGGTGGCGCCGCCACGGCCACGTCCGGCCGCCATCGGCCGAGATCGCCAGCGTCATCGGCGCGCGCGGGGCGCCCCAGAAGGCCGCGCGCTCGACCACCGGCGCCTCGGTCAGCACGTTGGACTCGTCATTGTGGCGGTTCTCGTCCTCGATCTCGTCGTAGAGCGACTCGCGCCGCTCGGTGGCATCCGCGGCGCTGCTCGCGTTGAAGATCAGCGCCAGATCGCCATTGGCGAGCGTGGTGACCTGGATCGAGGAGTTGTTGTTCGGCAGCTCGGTGGGCACCGGCGCCGACCAGGTCTCGCCGTCGTCGTCCGACCGGCTGGCATGGATGAAGTCGGCCCAGCGGCTGCGATAGAGCGCCAGCAGGGTGCCATCGGCCAGCGGCGCGATGCTCATGTGAACGCAGCCGGTGCTCGCGGGCACCGGCACCTCGCGCCAGCTGCGACCCTGGTCCTCGGAGATCTTGACGGCGCTGACATCGTGGTTGCCGCTCCATTTCTCGCCGGGCCGGGTGCGGCAGTAGTAGATCGGCAGCAGCCACCGGCCGCTGGCCGTGACCACCGGCGGCTGGCGCACGAAGGTGCCCGGCGTCGCGAACAGCGTGCCGATCTCGCTCCAGGTCCGTCCGAGGTCGGTCGACTGGCGATGGCGCACCACCGCCGTGTCCTGGTTGCCGGAGGCCTGCGCGGTCCAGATCAACCACAGCACGTCGCCGGCCAGGAACAGGATCGGGTTCTGCTCGGAGCGGTCGGGGTCGTCCGACAGCTGCGCCGCCGGCGTCCAGCGCGTGCCGCCGGCCGGCAGGCGCGACATGAAGATGGAGATGTCCGCCACGCCTTCCTGGGTGCCCGCGAACCACACGCACAGCAGATCGCCATCGGGCAGGGGCAGCAGGTTGGAGGCATGGTTCTGCGGCCGGTCGGTCGGCAGCATCGCCTGCTGGCGGGCGATGTCGTCCGGATGGGGCGCGAGGATGCCGTCGCGTCGGATCTCTTCGGTGGTGCTCGTCTCGGTCATGGTCGTGTTCGTGGTCGTGATGCAGGGCGGCGGGCCGATGTCGCTCAGGGTTGGATGGCGCAGTCGCGCAGCACCTGACGGATGGCCTCGTCCTGCTCGGCGGAGAGTCGCACCGGGTACTTGCTGTTGCCGACGTCGAAGCCCAGCAGGCGCACCGCGCGCTTGACGACCGCCGGCGCGAAGGCCACCTTGTAGAGCGATTCGCGCAGGCGGGTCACGACTTCCTGGGCCTGGCGGGAGGCCTCGACGTCGCCGGTCCTGAACTGGCTCCAGATGGCGTTGATCTCGCGCGGCGCGACATTGGCCAGGCCCGAGACGGCGCCCGCGCAGCCCTCGACGAAGCCCTGGTGGATCAGGCTGTCGGGGCCGTTGAAGACCGCGAAGTCCTCGGCCTGCCGCGCGGCGTCGATGAAGCCCTTGAGGCTCTCGTAGGTGCCGGCGCTGTCCTTGATGCCGGCGATCCGGGGGTGGGCGGCCAGGCGCAGGGCGGTCTCGGGCGCGATCGTGTTGCCGGTGCGCGCCGGGATGTTGTAGAGATAGACCGGGAGCTCCAGGGCGTCGGCGATGGCCGTGAAGTGCCAGACCAGGTCGTCCTGCGACAGCGGCACGAAGTTCGGCGTGATGGCGGCGACCGCGTCCACGCCCATGGCCGCGATGCGCCGGCCCATGCGGATGCATTCGGCGGTGGAGTTCTCGCCCACATGGCCGACCACCGGCGCGCGGCCGCGCACCTGGTCGACGGTGGTCTCGGCCACGGCCAGCCGCTCGGACTCGGTCAGGGCGAAGAACTCGCCGTTGGTGCCGCCGCAGAAGATGCCGTTGCCGGCGGCGAGTTGGCGCTCGACCTGTTCGCGGAAGGACTTCTCGTGGAAGCGGTCGTCGGCGTCGACGGGCGTCACGATGGCGGTCAGCACGCCTTCGATCTTCTTGTTGGACATGGGGTCGTCTCCTTGGGGGTCGGGTATCGGGGTCAGGCGAAGAGACGGCGGTAGACCGCCTCGATGTCGGGCGCGGCCACCGGGCCGGGCACGTTCTTAATCAGGCGCTGGACGTCGAGCGCGCCCTGCACCAGCGTGGGCAGGTGGTCCGGGGCGATGCCCAGCTGCTGCAGGCTGGTGGGCAGTTCCAGGCGCCGCACCAGATCGGCGAAGTACGCCACCAGCGCATGCGACTTGGCCTCGACGTCCAGGCCGGTGTCGGCACCGGGCACCAGGTCGTAGGCGCGGGCCAGCTTCTCGACCGCCAGCGGGCGCACGAACTCGAAGCAGGGCGCCAGCAGGATGGCGTTGGCCACGCCATGCGCGATGTGGTACTTGCCGCCCAGCGGATAGGACATGGCGTGCACCAGGTGCGTGCCGGCATGCGCGATGCAGGCGCCGCCATAGTAGGAAGCCCAGAGCATGTCGAGCTTGGCATGCAGGTCGCCCGGCTCGGCGACCGAGCGCTCGATGCTCCCGAACAGCTTCCTCAGGCCGATCATGGCGTAGTTGTCGCAGACCGGATTCGAGATGTTGGAGGTGAAGCACTCGATCAGGTGACACAGCGCGTCCACCCCGGTGGAGGCGGCGATGCGGTGCGGCATCGAGGTCGTCAGCTCCGGCGCCAGCACCACGAAGTCGGGCAGCAGCACCGGCGAGATGATGCCGACCTTGGTCTCGCGCTCGGGAATCGCCAGGATCGCGTTGGGCGTGGCCTCCGAGCCGGTGCCGGCGGTGGTCGGCACCAGCATCGAGGCGATGCGCCGCGTGACCTTGACGCCGCCGGCCAGCAGATCGTCGAGCGTGGGCGAATCCGGGGCGGCGAGCGCCGACAGCAGCTTGGCGACATCGAGCACGCTGCCGCCGCCCACGCCGACCACCAGGTCCAGGCCGTCGAGGTGGTAGTCCCGCAGGATGGCGCGCACGTCGGCGTCGCTGGGCTCGGGCGGCACCGAGTCGATCACCTGGACCTCGGCGGCCAGGCCGCGCACCTGCTGCAGCAGGCGCTGCACGCCGTCGATGCGGATGATGTTGGCGTCGCTCACGAAGAGGACGCGCTGCTTGCCACGGATCAGGTAGGCGATGTCGTCGAGGACACCGACGCCGGCGAGGACGGTGCTGTGGATGTGCATGATGGAAAGGCTCCGGGAGAGTGGGGTGCGGGGGATCAGCGGCGGGTGGCGAGCTCGGCGCCCTGGCGCAGGGCCTCGAGCAGGCTGCGCTCGTCGGCGATGCCCTTGCCGGCGATGTCGAAGGCGGTGCCGTGGTCGACCGAGGTGCGGATCACGTCGAGGCCGACGGTGATGTTCACGCCCGCTTCCAGGCCCATCACCTTCACCGGGCCGTGGCCCTGGTCGTGGTACATCGCCACCACCAGGTCGAAGTCGCCCCGGCCGGCGCGGAAGAACAGGGTGTCGGCGGGCAGCGGGCCCTCGATGTCCAGGCCGCGCGCGCGCAGCACCTCGATGGCCGGCAGGATCTTCTCCTCCTCCTCGCCGTAGCCGAACAGGCCGTTCTCGCCGGCGTGCGGGTTGATGCCGCAGACGGCGATGCGCGGGTTCTCGATGCGGGCCTTGCGCAGGGTCTCGTAGCCGCGCTCGATCGTGCGCTGGACCAGGCCGGGCTCGATCCTGCGGATGGCGTCGATGATGCCGATGTGGGTCGTGACGTGGATCACGCGCAGGTTCGGCGCCACCAGCATCATCGAGACCTCCTCGACGCCGGTCAGGTGGGCCAGCATCTCGGTGTGGCCGGGAAACTTGTGGCCGCCCGCGTGTAGTGCTTCCTTGTTGAGCGGGGCGGTGCAGATGGCGTCGATGCGGCCGTCCTTGGCCAGGTCGACCGCCTTCTCGAGGAAGCGGAAGGCGGCGTCGCCCGCCACCGCCGACAGCTTGCCGAACGGCAGGTCGTCGGGGATCAGGTGCAGGTCGAAGCAGTCGATGACGCCCTGCGCGAAGCGGGCCTCCTCCATCGAGGTGATCGCATGGACGCGGACGTCGAGGCCGAGCAGGTCGGCCACCTTGCGCAGCCGGCCGGCATCGCCGATGACCACGGCGCGGGCCATGGTCGAGAGGTCGTGATGGGCGAAGCTCTTGACGATGATCTCGGGGCCGATGCCCGCGGCATCGCCCATGGTGATGCCGATGGCGGGGACGTAAGCACTCATGGTGGTCTTTCGAAGGGGTGATTCAGGAATGGGCCGGCGCGTCGCAGGCGAGGCGCGAACGCAGGGCCTGCCGTGCTCGCTCCAGCGAGCCGGCATCGCCGAACGCGCCCGCCTTGGTGGCGATGCACTGCGGCCGGTCCGCCATGCTACGCAGCAGCACCACGCCAGGCTCGCTCTCGCCGAGCACCTGCAGGCGGGCGATGCCCAGCTGCTCGAGCATGATGCGCGCCGTCTCGCCGCCGGTCAGGACCAGGCCGCCGGCGGCGCGCAGCGATGGCGCCAGCCGCAGCGCCAGATGGCGGGCCAGCAGGGGGCCTTCGGCGGGGTCGAGGTCGGCATCGGCGCCGATGCACGCCACCGGATCGAGGCCGCGCGCGAGGTCGGCGTGGACCGCCTCGGCCCAGGACGGCGCGCCGGCGCCGTCGACCGGCGCGGTGCGCAGCAGGCGAGCGGGAATGGTGTGGATGGAACAGCCGGGCCGCGCGCCCAGGCAGGCGATCTGTTGCGTGGCGATGGGCGACAGGCTGCCGACGATGGTCAGCACGCCGCGGCCCGCGACCGGCGGCGCCAGCGCGTCCCGGGCCGGCCGCGCCGGCGTGACGCAGCGGGCGATCTCGTGGGCCAGGCCCGCCGACGCCACCCAGAACACCTCGGCCAGGTCGCGCGTCGCGCTGGCGAGCGCCCTCAGGTGGGCCGGCTGCTCGGCATCGACGACCAGTGCCTGACAACCCTGGTCCCGGGCTCGCGCGATGTGCCGCAGCAATGCCTCCGGCGGGCCCTCCAGAAGTTCCGCCGGGACCGAGCCGGCGCGCAGGCCCGCAGCTTCCAGCATGCTCGCCGGACGTGATTCGCGGCCCGCGTGCTCCAGTTTCCAGGTCGATGTCTGTGCCAGCGGAATGCCATCGACCCGCACCATGCCGTCGCGCACGATGCGGCCCAGGCCGGGAAAAGCGGGCGCCACCAGGGCCAGGCCGAGCAGGGGCTGCAAAGCGGCGACTTCCGCCGCCCAGCCGCCGCGCAGGGTGGAATCGATCTTCTTGATGACGCGACGCCCCGCGCCATGGTGCTCGAGCGCGGCGCGCGCCTTCGCCGCCGCCGCCGCGCCGGGATCGCGCCGACTGTCGGTGTCCACCGTCACCACCGCCGCCGAGGGCGTGGGCTCGCGCACCGCCCCACCGAGCAGGACGGCGCCGTCGAAGCCGGCCGAGACGAAGCCGGCGGCGCAATCGGCGGCACCGGACAGGTCGTCCGCGATGATGAGGAAGTGGTGCGTCACGGGATGGGTCGAGCGGGGCGGGTGGAAAACCGTGGAAAGACTGTCGTTTTGATTGAATCGATCATACATTGCGACTGAATCGATCATGTTCAGGGTTTGTACGATGAGGACGTGGTTTCGCCCGCCGTCGCGCCATGGAAAAAGGCCGGGAGCACCGGCCTACGTTCCAACGGATCGATCGCGTCGGTGCCGGGCATGCCGCCCGGATCCGCGCCTCAGAGCTTGATGTCGGCTTCCGTCACGATCTTCTGGTACTTGTCCATCTCGGCCTTCTGGAACCGGATGAAGGCGTCGACCGACTGCGGTTCGAGTTCCAGCCCCTGGGCGGAGAACTTGGCCATCGCCTCGGATTTCAGGGCGACGTTCACTTCCTTGTTGAGCAGCGCCACGACGGCCGCGGGCGTGCCGGTTGGCGCCCACAGGCCATACCAGCTGAAGAATTCGAAACCTGAAATGGTCTCGGCCACGGTCGGCACGTCGGGCAGCGAGGCGACGCGGCTCTTCGCCGTCGTCGCGACCACCTTCAGCATGCCGGCCTTCTGGTACTGGAGCGAGCCCAGCACCGGATCGACGAAGGCGTCGATCTGCCCGCCGATCAGGTCCTGAAACGCCGGGGCGGTGCCCTTGTACGGAACGATCAGCGCGTTGATGCCCGCAGAGCGTTTGAGCTGCTCGGTCGAGAGGTGACCGGCTGAGGCGATCGAGCCGACGGCGAAGGTCATCTTGCCGGGATTGGCCTTGGCGTACTGGACCATGCCGGCAATGTCGTTGAAGGGCAGGTTCTTGTTGACCGCCACTGACAGCGGCGCCTTGGCGACCAGGGCGATCGGCTGGAAGTCCTTCTCGATCCGGTAGGGCACGGCGCTGGAGATCATCGGGCCGCTCAGGAACGTCGAGGCGTTGAAGAGCAGGGTGTAGCCATCGGCCGGGGCGCGCGCCACGGCGACCGGGCCGATGGTCGCGTTGCCACCCGGGCGGTTGTCGACGATGACGGGCTTTCCGAGCTGTTCGGACAGGCGCTGCGCCAGCGCGCGGCCGACGGCGTCCAGCGTGCCGCCGGGCGGGAACGGGATGATGACCTTGATCGTCTGGGCCGGGTAGGCCTCGGCGGCGACCGCGAACGGGGCGGCCGAGGCCAGCGTCGCGGCCAGCGCGAATTGGAGTCCCGCCGAGAGGAGGCGGCGCTTCGAGGAGCGGTTCGGAGTCATGGTGGATGGCTGTTGGAAAGGATCTCGGAACACAGGCCCGCCCTGAGACAGGAGCGGCGAGGGTCGGGCCACGGCTCATGGATTGCTCGTCGAGCGCTGCAGCTTTCGATCAATCAATGATTGCATCGATCAAATCATGAGTTATTCGAGCAAAAAATCCGTAGTTTCCCTTCCTTTGATGATCGAACCGATGAAAGCGAGCCGATATGACGACATCGAGCGTCAGCGACGTGCAGGAACGCGCGGCGCTGTGACAATGCACCCACCACGCGGTCGATCGCCCGCGTTCCACATTCCACCGAAGCCATCCGAAGCATGAAAGTCGCCAACCGCCGAGAAGCCATCCTGGACGCCGTCCATCGGGGCATTTCCGACCTGGGATCGCTCTGCGAGAAGTTCGGGGTCTCCGAGGCCACGGCACGGCGCGACCTGCAGGTCCTGCAGCAGGAGGGCCGCCTGCTGCGGACCTATGGCGGCGCGGTGGCCAACCGGATCCAGCACGAGCCGGAGGAGTCGCTCGAATCCCGCCAGTCGCACCACCACGTGGCGAAGGCGGAGATCGCCCGCCAGGCGGCCCGGCTGGTGTCCGAAGACGACACGATCTTCATCGACGCGGGCACCACGGCGCAGTTCCTGGCCCGGGAGATCAGCGCCGACTCGAAGGCCAGCATCTTCACCAACAACCTGCTGGCGGTGCAGGTCTTCGCGGCCCGCAACATGTCGGTGTCGCTGCTGGGCGGCGACCTGCGCGCAGGCAGCATGAGCGTGTTCGGGCCGCTGGCCGACCTGTCACTGGAGCGGCTGACCTTCGACAAGGTCTTCACCAGCGCCGATGGCGTCGATGCCGAACTGGGACTGTGCGAGGGCTCGGCCGAGCAGGCCTGGTTCAAGGAGAAGGTGTTCCGCCGGGCGCGTGAACTCGTGGTGCTGGCCACCGCCGAGAAGCTGAGCCGGCGCTCGCAGATGTACTGGACGCCCCTGAACCGCAGCTGGACCCTGGTCACCGATGCGCCGCCGCAGCATCACCAGCTGCAGCCGTTCATGAACCACGTGCTGATCCAGGTGGTGGCGGGGCAGGCGCCGGTAGGCGGCGGTTGAGCCCGCGCTGCGGCTGGCGGCGCGATCGCCCGTGCCGACCATGCTTTTGAATTAACATAAATGTTATTGTGTTGCAGTTGGCGAGACGTATCTTTTCCCGCTTTGAGGCGGGATCGCGGCGATCCCGGCGGACTTGCTGGTGTAATGCTGGCCAGGATTGCAGTCTGCGCCTGGATACAGCCCTGGCCGCCGCCGCGGGAGCGGACCCTTCCGGGCCTGTCGCGCAAGTCCGTCGGCATTCGCCGCGGCCATGGCACCGCCCGGGCCACGCCGGATCGTCGTCCCGCGTGGCGACCCGCGCCGGGACCCCGCCGGCCATCTCCGCGACCCGGATCGCGCCCACGTCCACGACGACGACCACGACCACGACCACGATTTCCCCTCGACATGAAGATTGCCCTGTTCGTCGACTTCGACAATGTGTATTCGGGCCTGCGGCGCCTCAGCGCCGAGGCGGCCGAACGTTTCTCCCGCCAGCCGCTGCGCTGGCTGCAATGGCTGACCGACGGCCTGGGCTCCGACGTGGCGGGCGACGTCGGGACCGACCAGCGCCGCGTGCTGGTGCGGCGCTGCTATCTGAATCCGGTCATGTACCAGACCTATCGCCGCGCCTTCCAGGAAGCCGGTTTCGAGATCGTCGACTGCCCGCCCATGACGGCCACCGGCAAGACCTCCACCGACATCCACCTGGTGCTCGACACCATGGATGCCTTGCTGGACGCCACGCGATTCGACGAGTTCATCGTCTTCTCCGCCGATGCCGACTTCTCGCCGCTGCTGCGCCGGCTGCGGCGCCACGACCGCCGCACGGTGGTCTTCGCGGCGGGCGCGATGTCGGAGTCGTACAAGGCCTCGGCCGACCGGGTCGTCGATCTGCAGACCTTCCTGCGCGATGCCCTGGAGATCGACGTCATGGCGGATGGCGACGATGGCGACGCGGCGCTCGGGCCGGATGGTGTCGGGTCCGGCGCCGGCCGCGCGGGCGAGGATCTGCGCCAGCAATGCGGCGACGAGGTCCATCGCATCGTCACGCATGCGATGGCGCCGGTGCCGCTGCCCTTCCTCGCGCAGGCGCTGCAGCGCCGGATCGGCGGTCTGCGCGAGAGTCGCTGGGATGGCATGGGATCCTTCGCCGGCCTGATGCGCCAGCTGGTCATCCCGGGCGTGGTGTTCGATTTCCAGCAGGACGTGGCGATCGACTCGCGACGCGGCGCCGACCGCCCGGCCGCCGGATCGCCGCCGCCGCCGATGGCGACGGCGCCGACGTGGGCGGAGCGCGACCCGGCACGCTCCGATGCCGCGACCGAGCGCCACCCGCCCGACACCGCGCCGGCATCCGGATCCGGACCCGGGTCGCTCGACGAGGACGCCGGCCGCATCGTCCGACGCATGGTCGAGGGCGCGCCGGAGCCGGTGCATCTCGCCACCATCGCCCAGGTGCTGCGTCGCGAGATCCCGGCGCTGCAGCATGGCTGGGCCGGCGCGCCGACCCTGGCGGCCTTCCTGACGCGGCTCGACCTGGGCACGCTGCGGCGCGCGGTGCTGGAGAACGGCAAGACGGCCGTGCTCTACGACCCGGCGCGCAACGAGGTGCCGCTGGGCGTGGTGGGCGATCGGCTGGTCGTCGGCATGCTGCGCGCCGCCGAGCTGCCCGAGCTCCAGGGCGCCGAACTGGTCGGCCTGCTCGCCGCCGTGCGTCCCTTCATGGGCACGACCGATCGCTTCGAGATCGCCAGCGTGACGCGCGCGGTGGTCGAGGCGATGGCGGCGCGGGACCGGGGCATCTCGCCGCGTCGCGTGGCGGTCATCCTGCAGGCCCTCATCTTCGGCGGGCTGGATGCCAACCGGTCCTATGCCGACGATGCCGACCTGTTGGCGGCCGCACTGGGCGTCATCCTCTCGGCCTGGGAGCGCGAGACCCTGACGCCACCGGACGAGGACACGCGCCATCGCCTGGTCGAATGGCTGGGACTGGACGCCTGAAGGAGCCTTCGGCCGTCGCCGGCCGCCGCGCGATGCGCCGGCCGACTCGCCGGACGTCCTACAAGGGCGGGCGGACGAGCCGGAAAGAATGATCCGGTTCCAACTCCAGACAGGCAGACATCATCATGAATCGCAATCCCACGGACCAAGGCCAACGCGTCGACGACCCCTCGGTGGTGTCCGGCGAGGCCGCCGAACTCGGCGAACCGGATCCGCAGCAACTCAAGGACGGGATGTCGCAGGCGAGCCGCGGTGTCGACACGCCATTGAAGCAGCGCGAGAAGGACGCGGAAGAGGATGTCACCGCCGTGAAGCCGGATCATCGCGAGAACGACGCCGGCCAGTGAGTCCATGGGCGCGTCGCATCGCGCCGCGCCACGCCACGCTGGTGTCCATCCGGGGACAGCCATTGAACAGTGGCTGTCCCTTTTCCTTGAGGACGTCGGATCGACGCATCCGATTGCTCATTCGGGACTCCCGATGACTCCCGGACTTGTAGTCTGCTAACGGGATTGGCACCAGGAATTGATTCAGGGATTCAGGGATTCAGGGATTCAGGGATTCAGGGATTCAGGGATTCAGGGATTCAGGGATTCAGGGATTCAGGGATTCAGGGATTCAGGGATTCAGGGATTCAGGGATTCAGGGATTCAGGGATTCAG
>Ga0308163_10003126_pt1 | contig 14190 bp, 16 predicted proteins | sample PhyTR1_FD_201037 | JGI IMG/M metagenome (GOLD analysis project Ga0308163, IMG submission 201037) | Phyllosphere microbial communities from UC Gill Tract Community Farm, Albany, California, United States - DLSLT.R1 | ecosystem: Host-associated > Plants > Phyllosphere > Unclassified | place: USA... | reverse complement strand
GCTTGATTCGTGAGACGTAAATTTTTGCTGCTGCTGGAAACCGGACTGGTTCTGGCAGGGCTGCTGTTGGGCGCCAGCGCCTGGAAAATTCATTCGGCGCTGGAACAGCCCCTGAACATCCCGCAGGAACAACTGCTGGATGTGCCGAAAGGCTCTACACCGACCCGTACCTTCCTTGAACTCGAAACCGATGGCGTCATCAAGGACGCGTTCTGGCTGCGCGTCTACTGGCGCTTCAATCTTGCCGGCACACCGATTCACAGCGGCGAATACCGCATGCAGCCGGGCATGACCGTCAACGGTCTGATCGATTCGTGGAAGCGCGGCGACGTGGTTCAGTACAGCCTGACCCTGGTCGAAGGCTGGACTTTCCATCAAGTGCGCGCCGCCCTGGCCAAGGACGACAAGCTCGAGCAGACCCTCAATGGTCTGAGCGACAGCGACGTCATGGCGAAGATTGGCCACAAGGGCTTGTTCCCCGAAGGCCGGTTTTTCCCGGACACCTACCGCTTCGTACGTGGCATGTCCGATGCCGAGCTGTTGAAGAAAGCCTTTGACCGTCTCGACGAAGTGCTCGCCAAAGAGTGGGCTCAGCGTTCCGCCGATGTACCTTATAGCGAACCTTATCAAGCGCTGATCATGGCCTCGCTGGTCGAGAAAGAGACCGGTGTTCCGCAGGAGCGTGGGCAGATTGCCGGGGTGTTTGTGCGGCGCATGGCGTTGGGCATGCAGTTGCAGACGGATCCGACGGTGATCTATGGCCTCGGCGACCGCTACACGGGCAAACTGACCCGCGCGCATCTGAAAGAACCGACGCCCTATAACACTTACGTGATTCCCGGTTTGCCACCGACGCCGATTGCGATGGTCGGACGCGAAGCGATTCATGCTGCGCTCAACCCGGTGGAAGGCAGCAGCCTGTATTTCGTCGCCCGTGGCGATGGTAGCCATGTGTTTTCCGATGATCTGGATGCGCACAACAACGCGGTGCGCGAATACCAGCTCAAGCGCCGTGCCGATTACCGTTCCAGCCCGGCACCGGTGAGCGCGCCGGCAAACGATGAGGCCATTCCGGCGGCCTCGCCGAACACCGCGCCCGAGGTGCTGCCCGAAGTGCCATCGAAAGCGCCGCCGCAAGATCCGGCGCCAGCCCAAGAACCGGACGCCGCTGCACCACAGAACGCGCAATGACTTTGATGAAGGACTGCCTGTGACTGGCTTGTTTATTACCTTGGAAGGCCCGGAAGGCGCGGGCAAGAGCACCAATCGCGAATACCTCGCCGAGCGCCTGCGCGCCGCCGGTATCGAAGTGCTGCTCACCCGTGAGCCTGGCGGTACGCCGCTGGCCGAGCGGATTCGTGATGTCCTGCTGACCCCGGCCGACGAAGTGATGCACCCGGACGCCGAGCTGTTGCTGGTGTTCGCCGCGCGCGCCCAGCATCTGGCAGAGGTGATTCGCCCGGCGCTCGCTCGTGGCGCTGTGGTGCTGTGTGATCGTTTTACCGACTCGACATACGCCTACCAGGGCGGCGGTCGTGGTTTGTCGCTGGAACGCATCGCCAACCTGGAAACTTTCGTGCAGGGCGACTTGCGGCCCGATCTGACACTTATTTTCGATCTGCCCGTAGAGATCGGTCTGGCCCGCGCCAGTGCCCGTGGCCGACTGGATCGTTTCGAACTCGAAGGCTGGGCGTTTTTCGAGAACGTGCGCAATGCGTTCCTGAAACGCGCCGAAGCCGACCCGTCGCGCTACGTGCGCATCGATGCCGGTCAGCCATTGGCCAAGGTGCAGCAATCGCTGGACACCTTGCTACCGAATTTGCTGGAGCTGGCCCGTGGCTGAGGCCTATCCATGGCAGGACAACCTCTGGCAGCAACTGGCCGGACGCAGTCAGCATGCCCACGCGTATCTGCTGCACGGTCCGGCCGGGATCGGCAAGCGTGCGCTGGCCGAACGCTTGATGGCCAGCCTGCTGTGTCAGCGCCCTACGCCTGAGGCATGCGGCGAGTGCAAATCCTGTCTGCTGCTCAAGGCCGGCAGTCATCCGGACAATTACATCCTGGAGCCGGAAGAGGCGGACAAGGCGATCAAGGTCGATCAGGTTCGTGATCTGGTCAGTTTCGTCGTGCAGACCGCGCAGCTCGGCGGGCGCAAAGTGGTGTTGATCGAGCCGGTCGAGTCGATGAACATCAACGCTGCCAACGCCTTGCTCAAAAGCCTTGAAGAGCCGTCCGGCGATACTGTTCTGCTGTTGGTCAGCCACCAGCCCAGCCGTTTGTTGCCAACCATCAAGAGCCGTTGCGTGCAGCAGGCCTGCCCGCTGCCGGGCGAGGCGATGAGCCTGCAATGGCTGGCTCAGGCGCTGCCGGATTGCGCGGAAGAAGAACGCGTCGAACTGCTGACGCTGGCCGCCGGGTCGCCGCTGATGGCGGTCAGCCTGCAATCGCAAGGTGTGCGTGAACAGCGCGCGCAAGTTGTCGAAGGCGTGAAGAAGTTGCTCAAGGGCCAGCAATCGCCGACGCAACTGGCGGAAGAGTGGAAAAGCATTCCGATGCTGCGTCTGTTCGACTGGTTCTGCGACTGGTCGAGCCTGATCCTGCGCTATCAACTGACTCAGGACGAAGCCGGCCTCGGCCTGGCCGATATGCGCAAGGTTGTGCAGTACCTGGCCCAGAAAAGCCCGCAGGGTAAAGTGCTGGATATTCAAGACTGGATTCTCGCCCAGCGGCAGAAAGTGCTGAGCAAGGCCAACCTCAATCCGGCCCTGTTGCTGGAAGCATTGTTGGTGCAATGGGTGGGATTGCCTGGTCAAAAATAAGAATGTGTACCTAGACTCTGAAGATCAGCAGTGGAGGTGAGCATGATTGAACCTGTCAGCCCGGGGCCGCGTAACGGCATCTTGTCCCTGACCATCAAGGACAAGTCGGTGCTTTACGCCGCCTACATGCCGTTCATCAAGAATGGTGGCCTGTTCATCCCGACCAACAAAAGCTACCGGTTGGGCGACGAGGTGTTCATGCTGTTGCACCTGATGGATGAAGCGGAAAAAATTCCCGTCGCCGGCAAAGTCGCCTGGATCACTCCCAAAGGCGCACAAGGCAATCGCGCCGCCGGTGTCGGCGTGCAGTTCAACGACGGCGACGACACCGCGCGCAGTCGCATCGAAACTCATCTGGCCGGAGCGCTTAAATCCGACCGTCCCACTCATACGATGTAAGTTGCAGTCCTTTTTATGCTCGTAGATTCCCATTGTCACCTTGATCGTCTCGACCTCGCCGCCCATGACGGCTCGCTGGATGCCGCACTCGCTGCGGCCCGCGAGCGTGGGGTCGGACATTTTCTGTGCATCGGCGTCAGTGCTGACAACGCCGCCGACGTCAAAGCCCTCGCCGAGCAGTATGCCGATGTCGATTGTTCGGTCGGCGTGCATCCGCTTGATGTGCAGCCGGGCGCGGCACCGGCGCTGGACTGGCTGCTGCACGAACTCGATCACCCGAAAGTGGTGGCTATCGGCGAAACCGGTCTCGACTATCACTACGAGCCGGAAGCCGCTGAGTTGCAGCAGGAATCGTTTCGCCTGCACCTGCAAGCGGCGCAGCAGACCGGCAAACCGGTGATCATCCACACCCGTGGCGCCCGTGCCGACACCCTGGAACTGCTGCGCGAAGCGGCGCTGCCCCAGGCCGGCGTGTTGCATTGCTTCACCGAAGACTGGGACATGGCCAAAGCGGCGCTGGACATGGGCTACTACATTTCCCTGTCGGGCATCGTCACGTTCCGCAATGCCGACGCTCTGCGCGATGTGGCGAGCAAAGTGCCGGCCGATCGCCTGCTGGTGGAAACCGACTCGCCGTACCTGGCGCCGATTCCGTATCGCGGCAAGCCGAACCTGCCGCAGTACGTGCGCGAAGTGGCGGAGTTTCTGGCGATGCTGCGTGGTGAGAACTACGAGCGCTTTGCCGAGCAGACCACAGAGAACTTCAAGCGTCTGTTCCCGCTGGCGAGTGTTAAATCTGCCCTGTGACCGCTGGCCAAATCGCAGGCAAAAAAAACCCGGGTTCTGGGGGGTGAATCCGGGTTAAGACCATTAGGAGTAAAACAAAGGCACGCGGTCCGTTGGTACCTTTACCGGCACGACACTTGGGGGAGATGTCGCCCGACAGTTCAAGTATTGATCAGTCTGGCGTGCAGTCCAGTGAGCCGGTCGGGGTTTTTAAACAAATTTGGAATACGTTTGCTTCAGTTGAGTTCTCATTGCACCTGAATCGTTCTCGAAATGAACAAGAAACACAGATTTGGTCGATGAACCGTGCTTTTTTGCGCAAGTTAGGCATAATACGCGGCTTCGAATTTTGACCCTTCAGACCTTTTTCTTATGCATAAAGAACCTCGTAAGGTCCGTGAATTTCGTCGCCGCGAGCAGGAAATTCTCGATACCGCGCTCAAGCTGTTCCTCGACCAGGGTGAAGACAGTGTCACCGTCGAGATGATTGCTGATGCCGTGGGTATCGGCAAAGGCACGATCTACAAGCACTTCAAATCCAAGGCCGAGATCTACTTGCGCCTGATGCTCGACTACGAGCGCGATTTGAACGAGCTGCTGCATTCGGCGGATGTCGACAAGGACAAGGAAGCGCTGTCGCGCGCCTACTTCGAATTCCGCATGCGCGACCCGCAGCGCTATCGCCTGTTCGACCGTCTCGAAGAGAAAGTGGTCAAGGGCAATCAGGTGCCGGAGATGGTCGAGGAACTGCACAAGATCCGTGCCTCGAACTTCGAACGCCTGACCTTGCTGATCAAGGGGCGCATCAGCGAAGGCAAGCTCGAAGACGTGCCACCGTACTTCCACTACTGCGCATCCTGGGCGCTGGTGCACGGCGCGGTGGCGCTGTATCACTCGCCATTCTGGAGCAATGTGCTGGAAGATCAGGAAGGCTTCTTCCAGTTCCTGATGGACATCGGCGTGCGCATGGGCAACAAGCGCAAGCGCGACCCGGAAACCCCGAGCACATAAGTCATTCAGCGGGCTGATTGCGCCGTGTTTTCACAACATGGCGCAATAGCGCAGGAATATACTCAGGCATAGGGCTTGCTAAAACCTGATTTCTCAGTCAAGTTTTGCTCGCTCGATTTTCTTTCGCCGGAGTGTTTCATGATCGTTGACCGTCAAGGCAGGCGTTTTCGCAATCTGCGCATCAGCCTGACCTCTGCCTGCAATTACGCCTGTACCTACTGCGTGCCCAACGGCAAGCGGTTGGTCGCTGCGCAGGATGAACTGTCGGCCGAAGCCATGGCGCGCGGCGTCGAATACCTGATCGAAGCGGCCGGCATCGAGCGCCTGCGCATCACCGGCGGCGAGCCACTGGTCAGCCCCAAGCTCGAATCGTTCATGACTGCCGTCGGCCAGATGGGCCTCGACGACATCAGCCTGACCACCAATGGTCAACTCCTCGCGAAAAAACTGCCGCTGCTGGTCGATGCCGGTCTGCGTCGAATCAACGTTTCCCTCGATACTCTCGATGCCGCGGCTTTTCGCAGCATCGCCCGTGGCGGCGATCTGGCCAGCGTGCTCGATGGCATGGATCAGGCTGCCGGCGCCGGGATGAAGATCAAGGTCAACATGGTGCCGTTGCGCGGGCAGAACCTCGATCAGGTCATGCCGCTGCTCGACTACTGTCTGGAGCGCGGCTTCGAACTGCGCTTCATCGAGCTGATGCGCATGGGCCACCTGGCCAAGGATTCCAATGCCTTCCTGCAGCAGTTCGTCAGCCTTGAGCAGTTGCTCGGCCTGATTGGCGAGCGCTATGAATACGCCCAGACCGACGCACCGGTGGACGCCACGGCTGTGCGCTATGCGATTCCCGGTCGCGGCAATTTCGGGGTGATCGCCAACGAAAGCGTGCCGTTCTGCCGCACTTGTTCGCGCTTGCGCCTGTCGTCGACCGGTTGGCTGCATGGCTGTTTGTCGTCGAGCAACCGCCACTATGTCGGCGATCTGCTCGACAAGCCGCGCCACCAGGCTTTGCCGGCGCTGCAACGTTTGCTGGTCAAGGCGTTGGGTGACAAGCAGGAGGTGGCGTTCTCTGGCGGCGCTACTGTCATGAAGATCATTGGTGGCTGAATAATCGCTTTCGCGAGCAGGCTCGCTCCCACATTTGGAATGCATTTCAATTGTGGGGGCGAGCCTGCTCGCGAATGCCTTTATCACTGAATTTGCCGAGCTGGCGCAAAAGCTGCATCCAACGGCCATTCGCCGGTTTTCCGACACCGGCTTCTGGAGGAATAGGATGCGTAGCCTGGTTTTGCTGCTGGCCGTTTTGGCGCTTGGTGGCTGCATGAATGTCAGCGATATGGCCGAAGGCACTCGCTATCACATGAGCGATGCGGGGCTTCTGGACCACAGCGACAGCCGCCGGGTGAACAATATCCGCATTCAGCCGGACTCGTTCATCTTCATCGCCCAGGGTGCGTTCGCACCGCCGGGTGGTTCCTATCCACGGCCAAACGTGGTCGCCGAAGAAGCCTTCAAGGGCTTTGTCGAATATTTCCCGATGGTCCGCCGCGCCCGTGCGCCGGAAGGCCTTGATCAAGCCATGGGCGAAGCCCGTGATGCCGGCGCGCATTATCTGCTCTACACACGTTTCGCCAAGGCTGACGACCGTATTGGCAACTCCGACGAGTGGCTGGATCAGGAGGCGGTGGATCGCCTCGGTATCGATGGCGGCGTGATTCAGATCATGTTGATCGAGACCAGCACCCAGTATTTGATTGATACTGCACGGATCAAGAGTCGTGGCGGTTTACTGACGTTCCATGACTCCAAACCCGAAGACCTCATCGGTCCGCCGCTGGCGCAATACGCACGCAGCCTGCTGGGGATCGGCGATCAGTAATCAAGGAGTACGCCATGAGTGACCCGCAAACAGCCAATGACCTGCTGGGGCAGATCCCCAAGACCAAAGGCCTGCCACCGGTGCATTTGTGGAACCCGGATTTCTGCGGCGACATCGACATGCGCATCGCCCGCGACGGCACCTGGTACTACCTGGGCACGCCGATCGGGCGCAAGCCGATGGTCAAACTGTTCTCCACCATCATCCGCCGCGACGGCGATGATTACTTCCTGATCACCCCGGTCGAGAAGGTCGGGATCAAGGTCGATGATGCGCCGTTCGTAGCGGTTGCCGTGGAAGTGCAAGGCGAGGGCGAGGCGCAGGTTTTGCGCTTTACCAGCAACGTCGAGGAAACCATCGAGGCAGGGGCCGAGCATCCGATCCGCGTCGAGATCAATCCTGAGACCCAGGAGCCTGCGCCTTATGTGCATGTGCGCAGCAACCTTGAAGCGCTGATTCACCGCAATGTGTTTTACCAGTTGGTGGAACTGGCGGTGAGCCGCGAGATCGATGGTCAGCGCTGGTTGGGCGTGTGGAGCGGCGGCGAATTCTTTCGCATCGGACTGGAACCCTGACACAACATCAAAATGTGGGAGCGAGCCTGCTCGCGAACGCGGTGTATCAGTCGCCAGCAATGTTGACTGACACGGCGCTTTCGCGAGCAGGCTCGCTCCCACAATGGTTTGTGCAAGCTGAAAAAAATCCGATTGACTGTTATTCGTATGATGATTAGCGTAGGCACCCATCGCGATTCGCCTTGAGGTGTACATGTCCAGCAGCTTTCATGCGTCGACCGTTGACTGGCTGGGCAGTTGGATTGCTGCCGGTCAGGTCAAGCCGGGGCAGACCATCAAGGTCGAGGCGGATCTGGGCGAACAGCTTGGTGTCAGCCGCACGGTGATTCGCGAAGCCATCAAAACCCTCGTCGCCAAAGGTATGCTCGAAGTCGGGCCGAAAGTCGGCACGCGGGTATTGCCGGTCCGGCGCTGGAATCTGTTCGATCCGCAAGTGGTCGGTTGGCTATCGCGCAACGGCTTGCCGGAAAACTTCGTCGATGATCTGCTGGATTTGCGCCGCACCATCGAGCCGATGGCGGTGCGCTGGGCCTGTGAGCGCGCAACGCCGGAGCAGATCGAAGCGGTGCAACTGGCTTTCAATGCACTGGAACGTGCGGTCGACAGTGGCATCGACTACAACCGTGCCGACCAGGCCTTCCACGAATGCATCCTGGCCGCCAGCCATAATCAGTTCATCGAACAAATGGTCCCGGCCCTCGGCGCGTTGCTGGCGGTGTCGTTCGAAGTCTCCGCCGCCGACCCCGATGAACTGCGCCGCACCTTGCCGATCCATAAAGACATGGCCGATGCCATCGCCGCGCGCGATTCGACCCGTGGCGTGTGGGCGTGCATGACCTTGATCGACAACGCCGACCTGGCGATAAAACGCTTTTACCCGAAAGTCATGGCGGACCGCAAAGCCAGCTGAAACCCAGCCCCCTGTATGAAAACAACAAGAACATGAAGGATTCCAGATGACCTGCACCGCCCTGACCCAACATCGCGCGCAACTCGGCGAGGGCCCGTTCTGGGATGCGCCGACCCAGGCGTTGTACTGGGTCGATATCGCTGGCAAACAAGCGTTGCGCCTGATCGGTCAGAACGTGCAGATCTGGCAGATGCCCGAGCACATCTCCGCCTTCATTCCCTGCGCAAGCGGCGATGCGTTGGTCACGCTCAGCAGCGGTGTCTATCGGCTGGATCTCGATTCGCCCGGCCTCGAGCCACGCTTGACGCTGTTCTGCGTCGCCGACCCGCAACCGGGCAACCGCCCCAACGAAGCCCGTTGCGATGCCTTGGGCCGGTTGTGGTTGGGCACCATGCAAAACAACATCGGCGAGCACGGCGAGGATCTGCCGCTGGTGCGCCGTTCCGGAGGCCTGTTCCGTATCGATCCCGATCAGCGCGTGACACCGCTGCTGCTCGGTCTGGGCATTCCCAATACCTTGTTGTGGAGTGATGACGGCACCACGCTGTTGTTTGGTGAAAGCCTCGACAGCACGCTCAATCGATATTTCATCCGCACCGACGGCAGTCTTGATGCGCCGCAGGTGTTTTACTCGTCCGATCAACACGGTGGTCCCGATGGCTCGGCGATGGACGCCGAAGGCTACGTGTGGAATGCACGCTGGGACGGCAGTTGCCTGTTGCGCCTGACGCCGGACGGGCAGGTCGAGCGCAAAATCGATTTGCCGGTCAGTCGCCCGACCAGTTGCGTTTTCGGTGGCGAAGACTTGAAAACCCTGTTCATCACCAGTGCCAAGAGCCCGCTGAATCATCCTTTGGACGGTGCGGTGCTGAGCATGCGCGTCGACGTTGCAGGAAAACTCTGTACGCGTTTTGCTGGTTAAATCCCAAAATATGGGATGCAAAATTATATATTGAGATTATTTGGCGGTCGGGTTTATAGTCGGCTCCAGCAGTAACACGCACTCACACTTAAAAAGAACAAAATAGGTGAAGTGATGCAGCGAATTCTTCTCGCCCGCGCAAGCGGGATCCGCCTTTCGCCGCGGCTCAATGCCGGCGGCGACGCTTGCCTGTTTGTTTTCCCCAGCCGTCAGAACCGGACATCGACCGATGCCCGGTTTTTTTGCGCCTGCGTGCAGGAGGCCTGAGCCATGGCTGAAGCGCTGACATTGCCGGCAGTGCCGCCGCCGCCGAAAGGCGAGCGCCTGAAAAACAAGGTCGTGCTGTTGACCGGGGCCGCGCAGGGCATCGGTGAAGCCATCGTCGCCGCGTTCGCCTCACAGCAAGCCAGATTACTCATCAGCGATATTCAGGCTGACAAGGTCGAGCAGGTCGCTGCCCATTGGCGCGCACAGGGCCATGACGTGCAGGCGCTCAAGGTCGACGTATCGAATCAGCAGGATCTGCACGCCCTGGCCCGACGCGCGGTGGAATTGCATGGCCGCATCGATGTGTTGGTCAACTGTGCCGGGGTCAATGTGTTCCGCGATCCTTTACAGATGACCGAAGAAGACTGGCGCCGCTGCTTTGCCATCGATCTGGACGGCGCCTGGTATGGCTGCAAAGCGGTGCTGCCGCAGATGATCGAACAGGGCGTCGGCAGCATCATCAACATCGCCTCAACCCATTCCAGCCATATCATTCCCGGCTGCTTCCCGTATCCGGTAGCCAAGCACGGTTTGCTCGGCCTGACCCGCGCGCTCGGCATCGAATACGCGGCCAAAGGCATTCGCGTCAACGCGATCGCGCCGGGCTACATCGAAACGCAGCTGAACGTCGATTACTGGAATGGCTTTGCCGATCCGCACGCCGAACGGCAGCGCGCCTTTGACCTGCACCCGCCCAAGCGCATCGGCCAGCCGATCGAAGTGGCAATGACGGCGGTGTTTCTGGCCAGCGATGAGGCACCGTTTATCAACGCTTCGTGCATCACCATCGATGGTGGCCGCTCGGTGATGTACCACGACTGAATAAAACGGATCTCCAGCGCTGAACTACGCTTGAAATCCAATCATCATACGATATGACTATTTTCAACCAGCTTCACTGAGAACACGCTTCAACGCTTTTCAAACCTTGCTCAAAAAAAATAACAAGGAGTCATCTGATGAAACGTCGTTTCGGGATTCGTACCCTGTGCAGCACTGCCCTGGCGGTCACTGCGTTCAGCCTGAGCAGCGCGCTGCTCGCCGCCGACGCGGTGAAGATCGGTTTTCTGGTCAAGCAGGCCGAAGAACCGTGGTTCCAGACCGAATGGGCTTTTGCCGAAAAAGCCGCCAAGGACAAAGGCTTTGAACTGATCAAGATCGCCGTGCCGGATGGCGAGAAGACCCTCTCGGCCATCGATAGTCTGGCCGCCAACGGCGCCAAGGGCTTCGTGATCTGCCCGCCGGACGTGTCCCTCGGCCCGGCCATCATGGCCAAAGCCAAGATCAATGACTTGAAAGTGATTGCCGTCGACGACCGTTTTGTCGATGCCAGCGGCAAGTTCATGGAAGACGTGCCGTACCTGGGCATGGCCGCGTTTGAAGTCGGCCAGAAGCAGGGCGCCGCCATGGCTGCCGAAGCGAAGAAGCGTAACTGGGACTGGAAAGACACCTACGCGGTGGTCAACACCTACAACGAACTCGACACCGGCAAGAAGCGCACCGACGGTTCGGTCGATGCCCTGAAGAAGGCCGGCATGCCCGAGGACCACATCCTCTTCGCCGCGCTGAAAACCCTCGACGTACCGGGCAGCATGGACGCCACCAACTCGGCGCTGGTGAAACTGCCGAGCGCGGCGAAAAACCTGATCATCGGCGGCATGAACGACAACACCGTGCTCGGCGGCGTGCGCGCTACCGAAGCGGCAGGCTTTGCCGCTAGCAACGTGATCGGCATCGGCATCAACGGCACCGACGCCATCGGCGAATTGAAAAAGCCTAACAGCGGCTTCTTCGGTTCGATGCTGCCAAGCCCGCACATCGAAGGCTACAAGACCGCCGAGATGATGTACGAGTGGATCACCGCCGGCAAAGAGCCGCCGAAGTACACCGCCATGGATGACGTCACCCTCATCACCCGCGAAAACTTCAAGCAAGAGCTGGAAAAAATCGGCTTGTGGAACTGAGGCAGCGACGGCCCGGGCAGCCGGGCCGTTTTTCGGTGTGAAGAGGTGGCTTTATGCACGCGCAAGTACAGACACAAGAACAACACGGCGCCAGCGGCAGCCTGCGCTTCAACGGGATCGGCAAGACCTTTCCCGGCGTGAAAGCGCTCGACGGCATCAGCTTCGTCGCCCACCCCGGCCAGGTTCATGCCTTGATGGGCGAGAACGGCGCGGGCAAATCGACCCTGCTGAAAATCCTCGGTGGCGCCTACATTCCGAGCAGCGGCGAGCTGCAGATCGGCGAGCAGGCGATGGCGTTCAAGTCAACCGCTGACAGCATCGGCAGCGGCGTCGCGGTGATTCACCAGGAACTGCATCTGGTCCCGGAAATGACCGTGGCCGAGAACCTGTTTCTCGGGCATCTGCCGGCGAGTTTCGGCCTGATCAATCGCAGTGAGCTGCGCCAGAAAGCCTTGAATTGCCTGAAAGGCCTGGCCGACGAAATCGATCCGCAAACCAAGGTCGGACGCTTGTCGCTGGGGCAGCGGCAGTTGGTGGAAATCGCCAAAGCGCTGTCGCGCGGCGCCCACGTTATCGCTTTCGACGAACCGACCAGTAGTCTCTCGGCACGCGAGATCGACCGCTTGATGGCGATCATCGGTCGTCTGCGCGACGAAGGCAAAGTGGTGCTCTACGTGTCCCACCGCATGGAAGAAGTCTTCCGTATCTGCGACGCCGTCACCGTGTTCAAGGACGGCCGCTACGTGCGTACCTTCGACGACATGAGCCAGTTGACCCACGATCAACTGGTGACCTGCATGGTCGGCCGCGACATTCAGGACATCTACGATTACCGCCATCGCCCGCGTGGCGCCGTGGCGTTGAAAGTCGACGGCCTGCTCGGCCCGGGCCTGCGCGAGCCGATCAGTTTCGAAGCGCACAAAGGCGAAATCCTTGGCCTGTTCGGGCTCGTCGGGGCAGGGCGCACCGAGCTGTTTCGCCTGCTCAGCGGCCTGGAGCGCAACACCGCCGGCCGTCTCGAATTGCGCGGTCATGAGCTGAAACTGCGCTCGCCCCGTGACGCGATTGCCGCCGGCATTCTGCTCTGCCCGGAAGATCGCAAGAAAGAAGGCATCATCCCCCTGGCCAGTGTCGCCGAGAACATCAACATCAGTGCCCGTGGTGCGCATTCCGGGCTCGGCTGCCTGATTCGCGGCTTGTGGGAAAAGGGCAACGCCGACAAGCAGATCAAGGCCCTGAAAGTAAAAACCCCGCACGCCGGCCAGCAGATCAAGTTCCTTTCTGGCGGCAATCAGCAGAAGGCGATTCTCGGCCGCTGGCTGTCGATGCCGATGAAAGTCCTGCTGCTCGACGAACCGACCCGTGGCATCGATATCGGCGCCAAGGCCGAGATCTACCAGATCATTCATAACCTCGCCGCCGACGGTATTTCGGTGATCGTGGTGTCCAGCGATCTGATGGAAGTGATGGGCATTTCCGACCGCATCCTGGTGCTGTGCGAAGGCGCCCTGCGCGGCGAAGTCAGCCGCGACCAGGCCAATGAATCCAACCTGCTGCAACTGGCTTTGCCACGCCACCGCGCTGACGGCGTGGCGAACTGAGAGGTGACTATGATGACTACGCAAAACGAAACCCTGCCGACCGAGCGCAAACCGCTGGACATGCGGCGCTTCCTCGATGACTGGGTCATGCTGCTGGCGGCGATCGGCATCTTTGTCGCCTGCACACTGCTGATCGACAACTTCCTCTCGCCGCTGAACATGCGTGGCCTGGGCCTGGCGATTTCCACCACCGGCATCGCCGCGTGCACCATGCTTTATTGCCTGGCATCCGGGCACTTCGACCTCTCTGTCGGCTCAGTGATCGCCTGTGCCGGCGTGGTCGCAGCAGTGGTGATGCGTGACACCAACAGTGTATTTCTCGGGGTCAGCGCGGCATTGGTGATGGGCCTGATCGTTGGTTTGATCAACGGCATCGTGATTGCCAAGTTGCGCGTCAATGCCCTGATCACAACGCTGGCGACCATGCAGATCGTGCGCGGCCTGGCCTATATCTTTGCCAACGGCAAAGCGGTCGGTGTGTCGCAGGAATCGTTCTTCGTCTTCGGCAACGGCCAGCTGTTCGGTGTACCGGTGCCGATCCTGATCACCATTGTCTGCTTCCTGTTCTTCGGCTGGCTGCTGAACTACACCACCTACGGGCGCAACACCATGGCCATCGGTGGCAACCAGGAAGCGGCGTTGCTGGCGGGCGTCAACGTTGACCGGACCAAGATCATCATCTTCGCCGTGCATGGTTTGATCGGTGCGCTGGCGGGTGTGATTCTGGCCTCGCGGATGACTTCCGGGCAGCCGATGATTGGTCAGGGTTTTGAACTGACGGTGATCTCGGCTTGCGTACTGGGCGGGGTTTCGCTGAGTGGCGGCATCGGCATGATTCGCCATGTGATTGCCGGGGTGTTGATTCTTGCGATCATCGAAAACGCGATGAACCTGAAGAACATCGACACGTTTTATCAGTATGTGATTCGGGGTTCGATTCTGCTTTTGGCTGTGGTCATTGACCGCTTGAAACAGCGCTGACACAAGCACTTCCCTGTGGGAGCGAGCCTGCTCGCGAAGGCATTGGCACATCCAGCGTTGATGTGTCAGGGATACA
>Ga0308163_10003121_pt1 | contig 14213 bp, 14 predicted proteins | sample PhyTR1_FD_201037 | JGI IMG/M metagenome (GOLD analysis project Ga0308163, IMG submission 201037) | Phyllosphere microbial communities from UC Gill Tract Community Farm, Albany, California, United States - DLSLT.R1 | ecosystem: Host-associated > Plants > Phyllosphere > Unclassified | place: USA... | reverse complement strand
AGACTGCAAGAAAGCTTGCGAAAATCAGGATTTTGTTCTGCACGAAGCGGCTCTCGGCTCCGTCCCAAGATCCATCAATGATCCTATTACTTCTAATGATGTAAATGTTGGCGGTTTTCTCAATATGTTGATTGCGGCAAGAGATTCTGGAGTAAAAAGATTCGTTTACGCAGCAAGTTCTTCCACTTATGGCGACTCCGAAAGTCTGCCAAAAGTTGAAAATGTGATCGGAAAACCATTGTCGCCTTACGCCATTACAAAATATGTGAATGAGTTGTATGCGGACGTTTTTAAAAGAACATACAATTTTGACACTATCGGCCTGAGATATTTCAACGTCTTCGGTAGAAAACAGAATCCAAATGGTGCTTATGCTGCCGTCATTCCAAAGTTTGTAATGCAGCTCATGAACCACGAATCTCCGGTCATCAACGGTGGCGGAGAATATTCCAGAGACTTTACTTACATTGATAATGTCATTCTGATGAACCTATTAGCACTGACTTCAGACAATGCAGAGTCGCAGAATGAGGTCTACAATACGGCTTTCGGGGAAAGAACAACATTGAACGATCTGGTAAAATATCTGAAAGAATACCTTTCCGACTTTGATCCGAAAATTGCAGATGTAGAAATCATCTACGGAGACTACAGAAAAGGCGATGTACCGCACTCGCTTGCAAGCATTGATAAAGCAAAAAATCTATTAAACTATCAGCCAAAACATTCCATGAAAGACGGATTGAAGGAAGCTGTAAACTGGTATTGGGAAAACTTAAAATAAAAAAAATGAGTCATAAAATTACAATTATAGGTCTGGGTTACGTAGGCTTGCCACTGGCCAGATTATTTTCAACCAAATATGCTGTCGTAGGATTTGATATTAATGAAAAAAGAATTTCTGACCTCAATGCCGGAAAAGATGATACTTTGGAAGTTTCAGACGAACTTCTGAAATCAGCTCTTGTTTCCGCCAATCCAAAACAAGGAGAAACGGGTCTTTTCTGCTCCAATAAATTAGAAGACATTGCGGATTCCAATATCTATGTGGTGACAGTACCTACTCCGGTGGACAAAAACAACAGACCGGATCTGACACCGCTTTACAGAGCCAGTGAGACAGTTGCCAAAGTCCTTAAAAAAGGAGACATTGTCATTTATGAATCAACAGTTTACCCGGGCGTGACAGAGGAAGAATGTGTGCCTGTCCTGGAGAAAAATACAGGAATGAAATTCAATGTTGATTTCTTCGCCGGATATTCGCCGGAAAGAATCAATCCCGGCGATAAACTTCACACGGTAGAAAAAATCCTTAAAGTAACAGCAGGTTCCAATCCTGAAATCGGAAAAATTGTAGATGATCTTTACAATTCTGTCATCGAAGCCGGAACTTATCTTGCTCCTACAATCAAAGTGGCCGAAGCGGCAAAAGTGATCGAAAACTCCCAGCGGGACATCAATATTGCGTTTGTCAATGAGTTGGCAAAGATTTTCAACCTGATGAATATTGATACGCACGAGGTTTTGAAAGCTGCAGGTACAAAATGGAACTTTCTTCCATTCAAGCCAGGTTTGGTAGGCGGTCACTGCATTGGAGTAGATCCTTATTATCTGGCTCAGAAAGCTCAGGAATTTGGTTACCATCCGGAAATCATCCTTGCAGGAAGAAGAATGAATGATTCTATGGGACAGTATGTTGCAAGCGAAGCCGTAAAGCAGATGCTGAAAAAAGATCTGAAAGTAAACGGCTCTGAAGTCTTGGTTTTAGGATTTACTTTCAAGGAAAACTGTCCGGATGTAAGAAACACGAAGGTGGTAGATGTTGTGAGAAATCTTGAAGATTACGGCATCAACGTGAGCATTTATGATCCTTGGGCCAATCCTGAAGAAGTGATGCACGAATACGGCCTCGAGACCTCTACCAAAACACCGTTCAAAAAGTATGAAGCTGTAGTCTTAGCCGTCTCTCACAAAGAGTTTGAAACCCTGAATATCAAAAATCTACTTACCGAAAACGGTGTAATTTACGATGTAAAAGGCGTTTTGGAACAGGATGAGCAGGTAAACAGACTCTAAGAAAGAGATGAACAGTCCTTTAGTATCTATCATCACAACCTATTACAATTCTGTGCAGCTCGGCGGATTTGTGAGGACCTCTATGGGCTGCCTGCTGACACAGACTTACAAAAACATAGAATTTATATGTGTGAATGACGGTTCCACCGATTCCACATTGATGGAACTAGAGGCGTTTGAAAAACAGGATTCAAGAATTAAAGTTTACACAAAAGAAAACCAAAAATACGCACAATATTCAAAGTCATTTGGTCAGGAAAAAAGCAATGGAGAATTCATCTTTCTTTTTGACCACGATGATATTATTGATGTCGATGCCATAGAGAAATGTCTGGCCGCATTTGAAGCAGACCCGTCTTTAGATGTTGTAACACCTATTGTAGCCACAAAATTTACAGATGGGAAAACGAAATATATTGCCAATCTGGATCAATACATCAAGGACGTTTCTGAATATTCTATCAGAAAAATTTCCGGAAAAGAAGCTATAAAAAAAACAGTTGGCAGGTATGACATCCATGTCAGAGGACTTTATAAGAAGAATGTTTTCAAGTCCCATTCTTTTCAATTTTCGGAGCCACTTCTGAATGCAGACGAAATAGTAGAACGTCTTATTTTTGAAAATGCGAGGTATATTGGCAGCTGTAATGCAGTCTATACACATTATATCCACCCGGATTCTTCTGCAAAGTTGCCGTCACCAAAAAAAATAGATGTTGCACGGACAGATTTTTTGTTGAGACACATTTTCCAGCAAAAGGGCATCTACGATAGCAGAAAAGCTTTATTTGAATTGACTGCGTACAAAAACCTTGTCAGCAGTGTCAAAATTTTTCATTTATTTTCACATGAGATGACGACAGAAGAAAAGGCTTTGCACCAAGAGAGACTCTACGAATCCTACACCGGAATTGATAAAAGTACGGTTGTTGCACACTTCAAAGGAGTTACAAAAATATACCATACTATTCTGCTTTCTCACTTTCTCGTATTGACCACATTTTACAAATACCGAAAATAACTTATTTTATCTCTCAAAGCGCCAGATAAATACTTTCGCAGCAAGACCGGCAGGGAGGTTCTGAAAGAAATTTTTCTTCTTGAGATCTGTTGTATATAAATTCGAAAAGTAGTCTGGCAAAGAAAGTTTTGGCATTTTTGACATTCTCAAAATGTTCTGTTCGAGGTAATCTTTCTCCTTTATAGTCTTCCATTGTACAGCCAGTACCATTTCTTTGAATTTTACAATTTTTTGTTTCAGCAAAGGTCCTTTTTCTGCTGATTCATATTTATGAAATTCATCTGAAAAATGTTCCAGAATAGTCATGTAATTTTCAAAATTAATCTTCGTTCTGTTAAAAATGATAGACTCTCCGTGCAGGTAATAGATGTAGGTCGTCTCCTCGGTAAGAGCTATTTTATTGGCTCGGAGTGCCCAGTGGAAAGCCCAGAGCTCGTCTTGCGAAAAGAGGTCTTTTATAAATCGTATCCTGTTTTCATTGATAAAGCTTTTCCTGTATAATTTATTGGGCGCTATAATAGGCCATTCTCCTTTGACAAAAGATTCAAAAACAGATGAGTCTTTTATGATTGTTTTCTCTGTATTGATTGGGAAAATAAGTTTTTCCTCACTGGTTTTGGAATCGAAACACATTGTTTGCCCGATGACCACTTCTGCATCAGTTTTTAACGCCAGATTTACCAATATCTCGATGCTCTTTTCAGGAATGTAGTCATCACTGTCCAGCATATAAATATAATCACCGGACGAGGCCTCAATGCCGGAATTTCTGGTGATGGAAAGCCCCTGATTCGTTTGGTGATGGATTAATTTTATATCCAGTGCCGGATTCATCCGTATAAATTCCTCAGCAATAGCAACACTGTTATCCGGAGTACAATCATTGATCAGGATTATCTCCAGATTTTTGTAGCTCTGATTTTTCACTGAATCTAAGCATCTGGCAATATATTTTTCGCATTTATAAACCGGAATGTTTATGCTTACCAGAATGTTATCGCTGAGAGTCATCAAGTTATTTTTAATAATATTAGTTGCAAACTTATAAATAAAATTCAATACTTTTGAACGAAAAAATTACAGATGATAAAGATTTTAGGCTACGTTCTGCTGGAGCTGAAAAAAATTGCCAATCGCTGCATTGCAAGAAAAAACAGAGATTTCTTTTTCACCAGCAAAAGTAAGATCCATCCATCGTTCCGTGTTGGCAGCAATAATATGATAGAAATATCGCCTGACGCCAGCTTCTTTATCGGTAGAAACGTCACCGTCAACCAATCCAATTTTATTACTGTAAAACCAAATGCAAAAATGATTATTGGTGATAATACCTATATTACCAGATCCACTATTTCCTGTCTTGGCGAGATCGAAATTGGAGAAAACTGTATTCTGGGAGAAGGAATGAAAATATTTGACCACAATCATCAATATACTAAAGACCCATTTTCAGTTTCAAAAACAGATTTTAATATCGGAAAAGTAAAGATAGGAGACAACGTCTGGACAGGAGCCAATGTGATTATCCTCAAAGACGTGACCATTGGAAGCAATGTGATCCTTGGTGCAGGATGTGTCATTCATAAGGATGTCCCGGACAACGCTGTTATTGTTAATAGCCAAACCCACAGAATGCTGAGCATTTAGCAGAAATAGATAAAGATAATTGTTCCAAAATAGTATCAAATTTTCATACAAATGATGTTTTCAATTCTTATTGCCCACTATAACAATTATGCTTATTTCAAAGATTGTTATGCTTCTATACTGAAACAGTCTTATCAGGACTTTGAAGTCATTATTTTAGATGACTGTTCTACAGACGGCTCATTCGAAAAGATTGAAAATCTGGTGCGCGACGACTCTAGAGTGAAATTACATCAAAATAAAGAAAACAAAGGTGTAGGATTCACCAAAAAGAGATGTGTGGAATTGGCAAATGGAGATATCTGTGGTTTTGTGGATCCGGACGATGCCATTACTGCAGAAGCATTGGAACTGTGCGTGAGCCAATATACTAATCCTGCAATCATAGCTACATACTCTAAAATTAACGTCTGCGATGAATCGTTGAATCTGCAGAAGGTTTTTGAAAACACAAGGAAGATTAAAGGTGGTAATCCTCTGTTTTTCAATATCAGATTTGAAATATCTCATTTTTTCACCTTTCGTAAAAAAGCTTACAATCAGATTCGCGGAATCAATCCGGGATTGACTGTGGCAGAGGACATGGATTTGTACCTGCAGTTATACGATTTTGGAAGGATTCAGTACATTCCGTCGGCGTTGTATTATTACAGAGTACATAAAAAGGGGCTCTCCCATGATCCCGAAAAAGAACTCATCAAAGTTCAAAACTGGCATCAAGTCCTTTTGGAAACACTGCAGAGAAGAAATATCAGCGAGCTTTATGGCAAAAAGACAGATGCTATAGAAAATCTGCCTGAGTTTATAAGCACTAAGCAGAATACACTGATGTCAAAAATTGTCCGAAGATTTTTCCACTCATGATGGTTAATCAGAAAATATGAGAATCAGAAAAAACACACGAATACATACTAATTTCGGAAAAAATGCGGTCGGAATACAGAAAGGTGTATTTGCCAAAATTATATAGTGCATATTAAAGCAAGCATAAATATTAAACTAAACCAAATTAATATTTCAAATTTCAGAATATGATGTTCTCAATTCTCATTGCCCATTATAACAATTATGAATACTTTACGGACTGCTACGCCAGTATTTTAAAACAGAGTTTTCAAGATTACGAGATTATCGTGGTAGATGACTGTTCCGATGACGACTCTTATGAACAGATAATAGCACTCACGAGCAATGACCCAAAAATTAAAATTTTCAGGAATAACGGGAATCAAGGTGTTGGATATACAAAACGACAATGTGTAGAACTCGCTGCAGGAGAAATCTGCGGATTTGTTGACCCAGACGACGCTCTGGCAGAAGATGCGCTTCAGGTCAGTGTAGAAAATCATAATAAAAACAATATAGCAGCCTACTCTTCTTTCTATATGTGTAATGATCGACTGATGCCTATCAAGAGATTTAAACATTCGAGATCTGTCCAAAATGACAATAGATTTTTTTTTAATATTTTTTTCGAAGTAAATCATTTTTTCACATTCAAAAAGGAAGCTTATTTTGAAACGGTCGGTATAAACCCGGCTCTTACGTCTGCCGTAGACCAGGATTTATATCTGAAACTTTACGAAAAAGGAAATTTCAGATTTATCAATAAGCCTTTGTATTTTTACCGTTTACATGATAAAGGTGTGTCACAGAAAACTTCCAGAAAAAACAAACTCCATTCAAACTGGCACAAGGTGATCCTGGATGCCACAAAACGCAGGAATATAGATTATCTGTATAAGCAAAGGGTCGACAGCATAGCAAATCTTCCGGAATTCCTAAAGGCAAAGCAGAATAATTTATTTGCCAAAATACTTAGAAAACTCGCGTAATAAAAAGGTGGCAGCTTGTGTCTCTATTTTTTATAACTTCAGCATAATGCCTCTAAATCTCATAGAATGAAGTTTCACGTTTTAGTTTTAATAAATCTTTTATCCTGAAAATTTGTTTTAAGGTGCAAAAAAAAATATTTACATAAACAATCTTATCTTTGTTTTCTAGAATTTAATTTTTCATAACACAATGCAGAAAAAAATAAAAGTACTCTTTCGACACAGATCAATGGAGATAGGAGGTGTAGAACGACTTCTTATCGACCTTTTAGAAAATCTGTCTAAGGATATTTTTGACATCACATTTTTTTTATCGCTGGATCAGGGCGAGCTCCGACGCAGCATACCAAAGGGGATCAAAGTAATCACCCTTCAAAAAGGCAGAGAGGATATGAGCAAAAATAAATACCTCAGAACCCTGCAGCTAGTCAAACGAAATCTCATTCTCCTATTCTACCGGAAAAACCCCAAAATACTGTACAAAAAAGTGATCAAAGAAGACTTTGATCTGGAAATAGCACCGGGTTATACGGAACTTGAGAACATTTTGTCCAGCCCGCTGAAATCACGAAAAATAGCTTGGTTTCACACAGATGTCAGCTATGATCCCAATAGGGAAAGGGTTCTCAACAGAATCAATAACCTCACAAAATTTGATTGGGTTATTTTTGGATCCAAACAGACCAGAGAAGTCATCAAGGATCTTCATCAGATAGAATATCCCAAAAGTTCTGTGATATACAACGCTATAAAAATTGATGAAGTTATAGAGAAATCCACAGAATTTCCTGTGGACTATGAGACCCGCCCCGTTTTTTCATCCATGGGAAGATTGCACAGCCGCAAGAATTATCACACGTTAATGAAAATTCACAGAAAACTTCTGGATGAGGGATTTGTGCATTCCGTCGCAGTGATAGGAGGCGGCGCAGAAATGGAAAATTTAAAAAAACAGGCGAAAGAACTTGGGGTTACAAAGACCTTTCTGTTACTTGATTCACAGATTAATCCATATCCGTATATTAAAAATTCCGATTATTTTGTGATGCCTTCAGAGTCAGAATCTTATCCTCTTACGATTGGCGAAGTGATGGGACTGAACATTCCTATTATCAGCACCAATGTTGGTGGGATACCGGAAATGATCAGCCATAACTTTGATGGATATCTTGTAGCGCCTGATGAAAACTCTATCTATGAAGGGATGAAATTATTTCTTACTAATCGTAGCATGACCGAAAACATCAAAAAAAATACAGAAGGAGCAGTCGGGAAATTTGATAACCAAAAGATATATGATGATGTAACTTCTGTATTTCTAAGCCAATATAAAATGAAATAATGGGCAAACCAGCTGTAACTATTCTCACGCCTACCTATAACCGAGCGCACACTTTGACCAGAGTCTTTGAATCCTTACAAAAGCAGACTTTGAAAGATTTTGAGTGGCTTGTAATAGACGATGGATCTACAGATCAAACAAAAGAGCTGATCGAAAACTTCATCAACTTAGCGGACTTTAAAATCCGGTATTATTATCAAGAGAACCAACATAAATTTTTGACTTTCTTCAGAGGAATTTATTTGGCAGAAGGCCATTATTTTTCTCCGCTTGATTCTGATGATGCCTTGGCAGAGGATGCTATAGAAATCCTTGTCAATACCTGGAAAAGCATTCCCGAGAGTCAGAATATCGTTTTCGTATCCACATTATGCGAGGATCAATTCGGTAATATTGTGGGCGATCAGTTTCCTGTAGACCCTTTGGTATGTACCATTTTTGACATGCGTTACAACTTCAAGATTAAAGGCGATAAATGGGGAATGGGAAAAACAGAAGTTTATAAGAAAATGAAAGTAGATCTGGGAGATCTCTCGGGCAAAGGCTTTATTCCTGAAGGCGTTTTTCAATTCCAGTTTGACACGTTGGGACTGCATTACTGCATCAATAAGGTAGGAAGGATCTACTATCGCGATCAAGATGACCCGGAATCTCTGGCAAATCAATATTATGATAAAAAAAACGCTTTCGGTTTGGCAGAAAATTATAAAGCTTTTCTAAACACTTATCACAGCAGAGTTTCTAAACATCCAAAAACACTGATAAGAAATCTGGGCGGTTATTTAAAATTTTCAGCATTGGATAAAAGATCTTATTCAAAAGTTTACCGAGAAATAGATTCTCCATTGTTTAAATTAATGTCAATCATATTCTACCCAGTCTTCAAAATGAAATTTTAAAATGGGAAAGAAACTACTATTTGTCTATTATCAAAATATAAAATCGGGCGGAGTAGCAAAAGTGCTTTCCAATCTTGTGAATCAACTTGTGAATGAAGTATATGAAGTTGATATCCTCTTCCTGATGCAGAAACACGACGATTTTTATCCCATTGACGACCGCGTAACAAAATATTATTTGGATTCATTTTCCTATTGGACTTGGTCTATTTGCAAGTTTAACAAAAAAAGATTGGGATTTGTCCCAAAGATTGATAATGTCAACACTTATATTTATCAGTTAGGAGTAATGCTCCTGATGAACCAATGGCTTAAAGAAAATCACAAGAATTATGACAACATCATATCCTGTTGGTACAAGCTTTCCTGTACATTATCTCTTAATAAAAAATTACGCCACAAAACTATTGCTTGGGAACATACAAATCACCTCGTAGGTGGTGCACTTTATAATAAATTAAAAAGAAATTATAAAAATCTTAAGCAAGTCGTCTGCTTAAATCAGGACGACTTCAACTACTATAAAACCATCAACCCGAAGAGCACTGTCATCGCCAATATGATGGGAGATGAGACAGAAAGGCAAACCTTTACGCCAGTGGGCAGCAAAGAAAATCTTATTACCATGGTAGCAAGACTGGATCAAGACAAAAATGTCCTGGAGTTTCTGGAAATTATTAAAACTACAGACTTGCCAAAAGATTGGAAGGTAGAGATCATTGGCGACGGTCCTGAAATGCCTCTTTTGAATAATTATATCACAATCAATTCATTGGAAAACGTTTCCCTGCTTGGACAAATGAGTTCTGAAGATGTAAAACAAATCCTTTCCAAATCCAAAATCAATTGCCTCACCTCTCTGAGAGAGGGTTTTGGCGTCGTACTGATTGAGGCGATGTTTGCCTCCAATGCCCTCATCTCCTATGATTGCCCAAGCGGTCCTTCCGAAATCGTAAACAGCAAAAACGGTTTTCTTATTCCACTAAAAAATAAAAATGAATTTGAAAATAAACTGAAATACCTGATAGAAAATCCCACATTCCTAGAAAATCTAATGGAAAGTTCTTTTAGAGAATCAGAAAAGTGGAGAAAAGAATCTATCATTGATAAATGGAAAGCCATCTTTGATCATTAATAAACTATAAAATAAAAAAAAATTACCACTTAAATTTTGATAATTTTTTTAAGCATCATACAAACTGCATTGTATACGTGACATTATTTTAAGATGCTTATCTTTGCAAAAATTTTACCCCACGCTAATATGATCAACATTGCAGCGATAGAATACTATCTGCCCAAAAATATACTGACCAACGAAGATATCGCGAATGAATTCCCGGAGTGGAATGCAGATAAAATCAAATCAAAAATTGGCGTAGAATCCCGACATTTTGCAGATGAATCTGAAACAGCGCTGGATCTGGCTCAGCAAGCCTGTGAAAAGCTCTTCACGAGATACGATAAAAGTAAAATAGATTTTATCCTGTTCTGCACGCAGAGTCCGGATTATTTTCTGCCTACCACAGCCTGCATCCTTCAGGACAGACTGGATCTGCCAAAGAATATCGGCGCACTCGATTTCAATCTTGGATGTTCCGGATTCGTTTACGGATTAACATTAGCTAAAGGATTGATCTCTATCGGATTGGCCAAAAATATTCTTTTGGTGACTTCTGATACTTACACCAAATTTCTCGATAAAAATGACAAATCCAACCGAAGCATCTTCGGTGACGGAGCAGCCGTTACAATTGTGGAGAAAGACGACTCCAAAGCGGATTTCCAATATGTTGTAGGGACAGACGGAAGCGGATTTAATAATCTGATTGTGGAAAACGGTGCTTCCAGAAACACATCGGAAAAGCCTGTTCTTTTTATGAAAGGTCCCAAGATTTTCACATTTGCGCTGGAGAATATTCCTGCGCTTATTACTGAAACTCTTGAGAAAAACAAACTGACGCTGGACAAAATTGACCTGTTTGTCTTCCACCAGGCCAGTTCCTATATGCTCAATTACCTCAGAAACCTTTGCAACATCCCGGAAGAAAAATTCTTTCTGGATATGAAAGATATCGGCAATACCGTCTCTGCAAGTATTCCGATTGCTTTGAAACTGGCTATAGATCAGGGGAAAATCAAGGAAGGCTTCAAAGTAATGGTGGCAGGCTTTGGCGTTGGCTACTCCTGGGGAGCAGGGATTTTAGAATTTTAAGCGCTGCTGTATTTGAAAAAGAAGATCCTTATCAGAATTGGCTCTTTGCGTCACGGCGGCGCAGAAAAAGTGCTGGTTACATTCCTCAAAAACCTTCCGAAAGACAAGTATGAGATAGATCTTTTATTAAATCTCTATTCCGGAAAATACCTGACCGAGGTACCCGAATGGGTAAATGTGATGTACCTCAACCGCGGCGAAATGATCACGACCAACCGCCCAAAAGATATTCCTACAAAGATCTACCGCGTTGTCTATCAAAGACTTTTAAAGAAATACCCGAAAATTCTTTACAAGAGAAAACTCAAAAATAAAATCTACGACATCGAGTTTGCTGCCATCCATGGTTTTATGGATGAGGTGCTGAACAGCCCACTGAGAGCTTCCAAAAAGCTGATGTGGATCCATAACGACCTGACTGAGGTCAGTGGTTATACGCCGGAAAAAATAAGGCACTTTTTCCGTTACGACAAAGTGATGGTGATTTCTGAAAAAATTCAGCAGACTTTTCTTAATTTGGCAAGAGATGAAGCTGAAAAAAGCAAAATCGTAAGAATATATAATCCACTGGATACCAATGAGATCCTTAACAAAGCCGAGAAACCGGTCATCAATTATACCTTCGACAAGGAAATTCCGACGTTTATATCCGTGGGAACTGTCTTTCCTCAGAAAGGATTTGACAGGCTTCTGAAAGCTCATAAAAGACTTTTGGATGAGTGTCTTAATCACAAGATTCTGATCGTGGGCGATGGCTATGATTTCGAGAATGTGAAAAAGCTGAAAACCGAGTTGGGCGTGGATAATACTGCTTCAATGCTGGGTTTTACAGACAATCCTTATCCTTATTTCAAAGCCGCAGGTTTTTATATTTTAAGTTCAAGATACGAAGGTTTTCCAACTGTTTTGTTTGAAGCTATGACGCTTAAAAAAAATATTATAGCAACCGACGTTTCCGGCGTTACAGAAATGCTGGAAAATGGAAAACTCGGCTTGATCACAGAAAATTCTGAAGAAGGAATCTATCAGGGAATGAAAAAAGCTTTGACCAATCCGGAACATTTCGAAACCTATCAGGACAATCTTGAGCATTACGAAATGCCTTTCAACCTGAAAAATTCTGTGGATAAGATTATGGAAATCATTGATGATCTTTAGATAGACGTTAGATTAAAATAAATCTGTCAGGTCTGGGTAATCTGCGAGAAAAATTTTTACTAATTAAATTTTCACCTTTGAGGTATTTTTCAAATTACTAATTTTACAAAATGGCCTACAGTATTCTTCAAAAAGATTTTTACAGGGAAAGCGGGAAATATCTGTCCCATTTTCAGATTGTGAAGAAATGTTTCAGTCCCAATCTGCATTATATCTATTGGTTCAGAAATGCTCAGAAGCATTCCAAATCGTCATTAACAGGCAAATTCTACCGCCTGATTCTCCGCCATTACCAAATTAAGTACGGCTTTCAGATCTATGCGGAAACTGAGATTGGCGAAGGTTTTTATCTCGGCCATTGGGGCGCTTTGGTCATCAATCCGAAGGCTAAGATTGGAAAAAACTGCAACATTGCACAAGGCGTAACCATCGCACAGGCGAACCGTGGCAGAAATGAGGGTGTTCCTATCATCGGCAATGAAGTCTGGATTGGCCCAAATGCTGTGATTGTTGGCAACATCAAAATTGGAAACAATGTTTTGATTGCGCCTAATGCTTACGTAAATACCGATATTCCAGATCATTCGATTGCTTTGGGAAATCCTGCTGTCATTACTGCGAAATTAAATGCTACCGAAGGCTATATTAATAACAAGGTTTAAAAAACTACTAAGCTGACATTTCTCAATATTAAACTTTGTTAAAAAATTGTTTTTTTTAATTTTTATAGCATATTTTTGTTGTGTTATTGATTTAGTCTATCAATTTTAAAAATAACTTTAGCGAAACAAATAATCATAAATCTCTTTATTTTATCATTATGGCCAATTCTTACGAAGGTATTTTTGAAAACAATAAAAAATGGGTAGAAGGAAAATTAGCGGACAATCCGGATTATTTTCACAATCTTGCCAAGACGCAGCACCCAGACTATCTCTATATCGGATGTTCCGACAGCCGCGCAACGGCAGAGGAACTGATGGGTCTCGGCCCGGGCGAGGTATTTGTCCACAGAAACATTGCCAATGTGGTCAATACTCTGGATATGAGTTCCACTGCGGTGATTCAATATGCTGTTGAACATCTGAAAGTAAAACACATCATCGTCTGCGGACATTATAACTGTGGCGGCGTAAAAGCGGCAATGACTTCTCAGGATCTGGGACTGCTGAATCCCTGGCTCAGAAATATCCGGGACGTCTACAGGCTGCATCAGGAAGAGCTGGACACGGTAGAAGAAGATAAAAAATACGATCGCCTTGTAGAACTGAATGTTCAGGAGCAATGCATCAATGTGATCAAAATGGCCTGCGTGCAGGAAAGATATATTTTAGACGAATATCCTATCGTTCACGGTTGGGTTTTCGATCTGAGAACAGGTAAAATTATCGATCTGGAAATCGATTTCGGGAAAATTCTGAAAGACATCCAGAAGATATACAACCTGACAGATTCTGATTGGGTGATGAGCAAGAAGAATAATAAAAACCTCATCTAAAGCTTTTTATGAAGTACTGGAGTATTATAATATTAACGATTTTTCTCAACTTTACGGCTCTCCCTGGGATTGCTGCACTGTGCGGCTGGGAAATACCGAGAACGAATGTTATAGTCAATGAAGAGGAAACGCACGCTAACTCTCTGGTTCTCTACGAAAAAACAATTCCTAAAACGCTGAACATTCATGATTTTCTTAAATTCTATGAATCTGTTCCACAAAAAAATACAGCTGTAAACAGGAAATCAAATATCTATTTTTCCCCGTTTCTAAGCATCTTTTCTCCTCCACCGGAAGCCTGATTTCAAATTTCGTTTTTCTAGAAACGTCATGACATTGCTGTTTTATATGGCAGCGTGCTTTATTCGATATCAATTCAATTATTATCCAAAGAACAACTGATCAAATCTTGTCAGTGACTTCTGCTATTTTATTGTGCAATTGCAGTATCATTTTTATCTGTACAGATATCAATCACTGCTGCGGTTACATGAGATAAATAACTCATTTTTAATTTCTTAT
>Ga0308163_10003119_pt1 | contig 14217 bp, 10 predicted proteins | sample PhyTR1_FD_201037 | JGI IMG/M metagenome (GOLD analysis project Ga0308163, IMG submission 201037) | Phyllosphere microbial communities from UC Gill Tract Community Farm, Albany, California, United States - DLSLT.R1 | ecosystem: Host-associated > Plants > Phyllosphere > Unclassified | place: USA... | reverse complement strand
TTGTCCTTCATCGACAGCAGGTGTTTTTCGTAGGCGATCACCCCACCCTTTTCGTCTTTCAGGGTGTACGGCAAGCGGCACGCCTGGGAGCAGTCGCCACGGTTGGCACTGCGCCCGGTCTGTGCGTGGGAGATGTTGCACTGCCCGGAGAACGCCACGCACAGGGCACCGTGAATGAAGAACTCGATGGCGGCATCGGTTTCGTCGGCAATGGCGCGGATTTCTTTCAGGTTCAGCTCACGGGCCAGCACCAGTTGCGAGAAACCGGCCTGATCGAGGAACTTCGCCCGCTCCAGCGTGCGGATGTCGGTCTGGGTACTGGCATGCAGCTCGATCGGCGGGATATCCAGTTCCATCACGCCCAGATCCTGGACGATCAGCGCGTCGACACCGGCGTCGTACAACTGGTGGATCAGCTTGCGCGCCGGCTCCAGTTCGTTGTCGTGCAGGATGGTGTTGATGGTGGTGAAAATGCGCGCGTGATAACGGCGGGCAAACTCCACCAGCTCGGCGATTTCGCTCACCTCGTTGCAGGCGTTATGGCGCGCGCCGAAGCTCGGGCCACCGATGTACACGGCGTCGGCGCCGTGCAGGATGGCTTCACGGGCAATGGCCACGTCACGGGCGGGGCTGAGCAGTTCCAGGTGATGCTTGGGCAAGGACATAGTTTTTTTAGTCAGGCGGTCACGGTTAAGGCGCGCATTGTAGCTGCGAAACGCCCGGCCGGCACGCCTGTGCTGCCAAGTGGCAACTCAATCCGCCTCTGTAGGAGCTGCAGCACGCTGCGATCTTTTGACTTTGATTTTCAAGATCAAAAGATCGCAGCCTCGTTGAACTCGACAACTCCTGCACAGAGATGCGGCATTACATCAGGCCTTGGCGGCCATCGCGGTGACTTCCACACGCATGCCTTCAACCGCCAGCGATGCCACGCCCACAGCGGCGCGAACCGGCCATGGCTTGGCGAAGAAGCGCTTGTAGACTTCGTTGAACGCCGCGCGGTCAGCCATGTCGGTGAGGTAGATGGTCAGGTGCATGACCCGATCCATCGAACTGCCCGCCCGCTCCAGCGCCACTTTCAGCGCCTGCAAGGTGCATTCGCTTTGCAGGGTGATGTCGCCCAGCTCCAGGCTGCCGTCGGCGCGGGTCGGGATCTGGGTCGAAACCAGAATGCCGTTGAAACCGACAACGTCGGAGGAAATCGAATCCACATCTGGATCAGGGGTGAAGCTGAGGTCTTGATTAGCCATGTAAGTCTCTTGTCTGGAGAGAGTGAGGGTCGCCGGCGAACAACCTGCCGGGACTTTTCGCGGGGGAGTTTACATCACCCGGATTCACCCGATCGAACGTCGCACAGACGCGTCGCAACCGCTCAGGTAATATCGGAATGATGACTATGCGCCACCATTGTTGCGTTCGGATGTTGATTTAGCAGGATTCAAGGAGAAACACATGCTTTCGGAGGGTGCGCTTCGCGCAGAACGGATTTGTCGCGAGCTTGCAAAGTTCTCAAAGAGTAGTGGCTTTGGGGAGCTGGAAGCTTGGGATATCGCTTATGTCTTGCTCGGGGCCTTTTGCCTGCAGGTCGACTCCCGATTACAGGTTTATCTTCCACCGGCGCGGGCCGCTCAGCTGCAGGAACTAACCTACGAACTGCTGAATGTCGCTGACCCGGACAGGTCAGAGCGACAACTTCATGAACTGAGGCACCTGCTGGCACTGGCAATGAATTGCGAATGGGTCGGGGTCAATCGAGGTACCGGCGTCCTACCGCATGCAGTCTATTACATCAGTGGACTGCTCATGTATGAACTAAGGGAACTTGATCAAGACGTGCGAAGGCATGTTATCGATGCCTTGTTCTACAAATTGTTTGCTCGAGTGATCCCTTCTGCGCAAAAACATCACCGGCAGATCGCAATGTACGCCCTTCCCCTCGCGCAGTTTTTTGGTGGTATTGCCGAGCTGCAACCAGGCTCCGGTGAGGTTTTCACTCAGTCAGGCCTGCCTGAGCGAGCCGATCGTCAATTCGACCATAGACCCGGCGACCTACCTCCCGAACTGCGTGATCGACTACGTTTTCTTCGCAATCTTCGACTTGCTGTGCATGACATTCCATTTGAGGGCCATAGTGTAGACGGAAGAACTCTGAATTTATGGCTCTTTGATAAAAGCCTCGAGATCAGCAGGGACGCCTATGGCGACAGATCTATGCTTTTTTTGAAAGAAAGCAAGATCAAGAGCCTGGTAGATGTTCGCCGCAAAGGCGACCCTCCCATGTTCGTCGTCTTTACCGGAAAAGATAGACGCACGTATAACAAAGATGAATACCTTCGTCGCGAACTTATCTTTCACCACGACTTGCGTGCAGTCATCGACTTCACCAGCTTCACTGCAAAAGGCACGGGACTTTTCAGCCTCTGGTATTTCGGCCCGCCATTCCCGGAATACCGGGATCAGGTCGCTCTAATTGACGTCAGGCAACTGAAGTTGAACATCAACTCCGAAGAAGTGTTCACCTGCGCGTCACTGGTCGGATCATTGCTGCGTGCCTGGACTGAAGGACGCCCGATTGATCATTCGGTATTGGAAGAATCTGGTGCTCCAAGGCGTGTGATCACCTTCATTGAAGAAGCGCTAAGCACCCGTATCGCCGAGATCCCCGGATTTCTCCGCTTCATTCACCGCGATCAAATGCAGGAACAAGGTTATTCGTTACGTGCCGAGGATTACGTCAAAAGGTACAAAGATGATACGTGGCGCGCGGAAGTGGAAATCGATCCAATTCTGGTGAAGCTTCGTCCTGACACCCACGGTCAATCGGTATACCTGATAGGCGACAACGGCGCGGGCAAAAGCATTGCGTTGCGCGACATTGCGACAGCACTTGCCTTGCAGGGGCGTTACACCTTCGGTGTGTCATTCGGCACGACCGACAGGTTCGACAGATCAGCGAATGCCAAACCGCTCAAGTCATACTTCACTTATGCCGGCGCCCGCAACGTCCGCGGCGGGCCGAACATGAGTCGCTTCCTTGGCGAATTGGGAGACATGGTCAAGGACATTTTTGATAATCCCATGCGTCTGGGCTGTTTTGAAACAGCACTGGATCAGTTGGGCTTTCAGCCAAGACAGTATCTGGTGCCCATCACCATGAAGTCCACTTCAGACCATTTGGAACGGGTATTGGCCGACATTCATCCGCTCTCCGACCTCGGCACGACAGAAAGAGAGCTGGAACAGCTGAAGCAGCGTCGAGCACTGCCAAAAGGCGCATACAAGATTGCTGTCATGCGTCATGAATCCCCCGAAATTGTGGTTTTCGATACCTTGAGTTCGGGAGAACAACAGATTTTGACAATGGTGATCAAAATCGTCGCCAATGTACAACGCGGTACCACGGTGCTTCTGGATGAACCCGAGATCAGCCTGCATGTGGCCTGGCAACGTCAGCTCCCGCATGTACTGCGAGAATTTTCCAGAGTTCTTGGCTGCTCATTTGTGGTTGCCACGCACTCGCCTATCGTCATCGCTTCGGCCAGCAATGTGCATGACCATTGCTTCGTGATGACAAAACGTCGACTGGAGGAGTTGAGCCCTCATGCACGTAAATCTGTAGAGGCGAGCCTGTTCGAAGGGTTTCAGACCTATACGCCCTACACTCACCATATTCAGGAACGTTGCGCAGAGATCATCTCCAGAATCGTTGACGAGTCTGATGAACAGGGACAAATCTGGGGTGATGAAAACCGCTTCTTGGGTGAACTCGAGTCACTTAAAGAGAAGCTGAGCGAGTCCATGGTGCACGGAGTGGCATCGGATCGAACACTTGTCGAAAAAGCCATCGCTGCCGTGCGTGAGATTATGACGCCATGACCCCTTCAAACCACGGCGACGCAATCCGTATACGTTTGCGCAAGGAGCTTGCCGATTATCTGGCACGCCCACATCGAACCAAAAAACTTCATACGGAAACGCGCGATTTGCTGCGCACGCTGTTTCGCAAAACAAGAAGAGGCCTGGCTGATGGCTGGGCGCTGCTTGATGCGCTGGACCTCAAAAAAGACGTCGCTACAGGATCCCAACTCAAGGCAGCGTTGCGCGATCAGTTGGTCAAACTGCAAGCAAACCGTTGCTGTTACTGTCGGCGCTGGTTGGTCAACACAGCGTATGCCCGCCCCATTGAGCATGTATTGCCAAAGGCTTCATACGCGCAGTTTTCGCTTCACTTCTGGAATCTCGCAGTTGCGTGCACGGACTGCAACACCAAAAAGAGCGACAAAATCTGGGGAACCATCGATCCGAAACGGATGAATTATCCGCTTCCCGCCAGTATTGATGACTGGTTTCACCCCCGATTCCACGACTACGATCAACACATACGCTATGTCCGTCTGGAGTCCAACGGAACGACGGTCATCGTTTACCAGGGCAAGACCGTGCAAGGCGTGGCGCTGTGCGAATCCCTGCTAAGGCATATCGCCGCCAAGGAGATGCTGATTGCCAACAACCCCGCATTGAGCTCTTTCGTCGCAACCCTCAATGAGTGCGGTGATCGATTCGAATCGGCAAAAGCGCAAAAGCTGCGAGATTTCCAGGATGAGCTGGGAGCATCCGTCATGCGCATGATTGAAACATGAAGCTGTCGGGCGAATCCTGCCGTTTCGCCCGTTTTTAGCAAAACCTGAAGCTGCTCCAAACGCCCTGATGACGAAATACACAAATCGCACGCATAAAAAAACGCCAGCCCTTTCGGACTGGCGTTTTTCTTGAATATGGCAGGGGCGGCTGGATTCGAACCAACGCATGGCAGGATCAAAACCTGCTGCCTTACCGCTTGGCGACGCCCCTGTATCTCAAGCTCTGTAACAAGCTCTGCGAGAATGGGCCGCAATTTACCAACCTTTTTCTGATCTGGGAAGCCCCAAATGCAAAAAAAATTGTTTTAAAACAGCCAGTTATTTCTGAATCAGGGCAAACGCCGCGTTTCACGTCGACAAATTCAACGCAATCGCCTCGCGAATCAGCGCTTTCAAGGCCTGCTCATCGAGCTGATCGCCCTCGTGCAAATCAATCGCCCGTCGGGTGTTGCCCTCCAGGCTGGCGTTGAACAACCCCGCAGGATCGGTCAGCGCCGCGCCCTTGGCGAAGGTCATTTTCACCGCGGCCTTGTAGGTCTCGCCGGTGCAAATGATGCCACCCCGCGACCACACTGGAACCCCCCGCCACTTCCACTCCTCCACCACCTCGGGATCGGCCTGATGAATGACCTTGCGAATCTCGCCGAGGATGGCGCCGCGCCAATCGGCCAGTTCAGCGATTCGTGCGTCGATCAGGGCCGAGGCGTCGGTGAGCGGTGTTTCGGGTTTCATGGCGGAGGTTCTCCATGGCGTCGTTTGAATCGGTTCGATTACAAGCCGATTTGCTTGAGTCCCTCGCGCATTCCCTGATCCGCTTGCTCGCACCATTGCTTGAGGCTCAGATCCGGCGGGAGGTTACCTTCCAGGCTCTTGTATTGACCGTCGGCCAACACTTCGCCCTTGCGCCCGAAACCTTCGTTCTTGTCGCCATCGGCCTTGTCGAACTCGCCCGGCATATTGGCAACGAACGCCACCATTTTGTTGGCGTTTTCAGTGCTGTCCGCTTTCAGATAGCCCTTGTCGACGCAATGCTTGATCAGGCCGGACATGTTGCGACCGGTGTCGTACATGCCTTTCAGGGTAGCGGGATCTGGCGTTTCTGCGCGAGCCAGGCCGGAAAGGCCGATAGTGGTGGTCAGTGCGAGGATCCAAGAAGTGGCTTTCATATTTATTCCTTTAAGATTAGAGCGATTTAAGTTCCATCATGGCGTCAATTACTTCTTACTCAACCAACTCATGGGCTGAGCACAGCCATCCTATTGTCTTGCCGTTTTCAAACTCTTCTGATCCCGGACCATTGAACGGAGTCTAACGGATTGAACTCAACACCTTTGAATCCCTCCGCCAACTTTTTGAATGTTTCAGAGCAGACCAGACTGTCGCTACCAGAAATCAGCCGTTTATATTTGAACAGGTCCAACTTCCAATCATCAGGAAGAACCAGCTTTTTAAAACTGATCGGCTTACTATTTTCCTCTACAAATGTGGATCTCGGATCACTGTTAGCCCGCACATCCAGTTCCTCAAACAACACGGCATGGTAATCCTTTTTCGAGATCCTCTCACCCGCCTCTGACAGAACCTGGATTTTCACGCTGTCGACAATATTGACTTCAACCTGACGACAGGCAGCCAGAAACTCGTCACTCACGACATAAAAGAACTTTGAAACGCTACGGACATCGAAGTCATAAAACTTGTCCTTGGATATAAGAACCATACCCTCCGGAAAAGGAGTGCGTGACCCGAATTTTCCTCTTTCTGCGTACCAAGGGAAAAAGCCGAACTCCACACCCTTTGTATCTGCATAGAATTTATCAAAAAGATCGGCATATAAAATCCCTGACGGGCAACCCGGCGCTTCTTTCTGAGACAGAACATAATAATTCATCGTATTGCAATCAGCCATACTCAAACTGGCTTGATAGCCGACCAAACCACATCTTCCAAAGGCGTAAAGTTCACCCCTTTAATATCTTTTGCAAGCGCCTTGAATTCACCCGAGCAAATAAGTGTATTACTTCCTGAAATCAACCCCTTGAATTTGAACAGGTGACGTTTGAAGTCGGTAGGCAGCACTAACTTCTTGAACCTGAAAATCAATCCATCCTCTTCTATAAAAGTAGAAGCAGGATCGGTCTCCGAGCGCGTATCCAGCTCTTCAAAAAGTACGGCATTGTAATTTTTTGATGAGATTTTTTCCCCGCCCTTGGAAACCACCTGAATGGCTACAGCATCAGTAACGCCTACGTCTAAATCGCTGCAAACAGACATGAAGTCGTCACTAACTATGTAAAATCGCGCCACGCTCCTTATATCAAAGTCATAGAATTTGTCTTTAGAGATAAGCACCATCCCTTCAGGATAGGGCGTGTGTGTTTTGTAATGAATTTTCTCCGCATACCACGAAAAAAAACCATGCTCGACTGCTTTGGTATCCGAGTAAAATTTATCGTAAAGATCGGCTTGCAAGAAGCCTGTCGGGCAACCAGGCTCTTCCTTTTGAGAAAGCACATAAAATTCCATATCAACTCTCCCTGCTTATCGAAGTCGGCGTTGTCTTGTTCCGCGCACTGACAGACTTGCTCTTAATCTTGTCTGAATCGCGGATATCTGAGCTCGCGCCTGAGCTTCATCGATGACACCAGCCTCATATTTGCTCCTGACGGTCGTCACCATGTTGTTAACCATCGGGCTATAAACCTTACCATGCGATCCGCAATGATAAAAAACGCGCTTGGTTTGTTTCGCCTTATCCGCACTGTCAGGCATCAATAACCCGTTTGCCTTTTTATCGCGGTCTGCGCCCATCCCGATATCCGAGAAGAAGCTGGCTTGCCTTCCCCACACTTCCTCAGGAATGAGGTGATGCGCCTGCATTTTGTCATGGGTTGTGCCGCCGAGCGCTCGATTGAGCGCAGTACTGCACAACCCGTTCGGGTCGACCCACTGCGTCGGGCTGACCGCATACTGATAGAAATTGATCCCCCCGGCGTAGCTGATCGGATCGCGAGAAATGAAGCGACCGACCTCCGGGTCATAGTACCGATGCCGGTTGTAATGCAGACCGGTCTCATGATCGTGGTACTGCCCCATAAAGCGGATCGGGTTAGTCAGCCCTTGTTGATGAGCTGAGGGCGAGTGATGCTCGAATGCGCTGCCCCACGCTTTATATTGCGCGCTCCACGCCACTTCGCCTTGCTGGTCGGTAAGTTCCTGCGGTGTGCCGAGGTGGTCACACTGGTACCACGCGATGGCATCAAAGGCTTGCGCAATCGGCTTGTGATTCCACAGTGGATCATCTTCCTGAGCGTAGGCATCATCATAGGTTGGTTGATTGGCAAGACTGATCGGCCTGTGACTCAATGCCTGGGCAACGGGAGCGAATGTCGCCGGCTCGAATACATAATGGACAGTACGGCCCGTATCACCATCATGTTGAACCGGGCTGCTTTCCCATGCCAGATGGTCACCATCCCAGCCAAACAGCGTGAAACCGCAGCCCAATTCACGCTGTTTGCGGGCATGCTCATTGCGGTTCCAGAGCGAACCGGCCTCTGGACGCTGTTTGTAGTGAGCGCTGGAGTTTTTATGCAAGCGGCGACCGAGTGGGTCGTACGCATAATCCACCACCAGGCGGTCGTCTTCGAAACGCACCAGACGATCGAACAGATCCCATTGCATCTGACTATGACGGCCGTTTTGCCAACGTTTGATCTGGTTTCCACGCGCGTCGTATTCATAGTGCGTCCCGGCATACTCACGCAACAGGTTGTCGAGAAGTTTGCTGCGGGGCGCCGACTGGTCCAGCGGCCTGATGATTTCAAAAGCCGTGTCATCCAGAAGATTACCGGCCGGATCGAATGCGAAGGTTTCCACGCCAAGACGGGAAACAGCACCGATCAGCCGACCGACGGGATCGTAACGATAGGACAACGGGCCACGGCGACTGTCATTGATATCGGTCAGTTGACCAGCAGCGTCATATTTATAGTCTCGTTTGAGCAGCACAGATTTATCGTCGCTGCGCCCGAGCAACTGTTCGAGCAGCCGACCTGCCGGATCCCACTTCTGTGTTTGCAACACGTGATTGCCTTGATGTCGTGCCACCTCACGATGTAAATCGTCTCGCTCGTAACCGATCAACTCGTGGTCGTCCAGACGCATCCCCAGCAAGTGCCCACTGCCATAGGTGAGCCAGCTGACGCGATGCCCGTCAGGGCGGATAGTCGCAACCCGCTGATTGAGCACATCGTACTCATGCTGCCAAACCGCGACTTTCGGACGCTCCAACTGCAGATAGTGTTGATGTTCACGCACCAGGTTGCCAGCCAGGTCATGGAACCATTGCAGACGGCTATCGGCATTGCTCGCAAAAATGAGGTGACCGTTGCCGTCATAGGCAAAGGTCTCGCTCTGCTGCTGATCACCCAGAGTGGCGCGACGCTCAATCACGCGGTTCATCGGATCGTAACGCAGCTCGATGCACCGCTCCCCGTTGTACATACTGGCCAGGCGTCCGGATTCCGGCTCATACACATAGCGAGTGGAACGGCCATCGAAACCGGTTTCTTCAAGCAGCCGGCCGATCGGGTCGTAGGTGAAATGCGCGCGGCGTTCGTTTTCGTTTTCCAGGGCGACCAGACGACCAAGCTTGTCCCAGCGATACCGGACCGCATGCTCCAGCGCATCAACCCGTTCAGCAATCAATCCTGCGGCGGTGTAATTCCAGGTGGTGCAACGATCCAGGCCATCGACATGAGCCAGCAAACGGCCTTCCGCATCGCGCTCAAAACGCTCTTCGGTCTTGTCCGGGTGCTTGATCAACATCAGTTGCCCGGCGTTGTACGCGTACTCGGTGCTCTGACCGGCGGCATCTGTGAAGCAAACCATTTGCCCACGTTCGTTGTACTCCCAAGCACTGGTCTTGCCTGAGCAGTCGACGTACTCCACCAGTTGCCCGGAAGTATTGTAGGAAAGCTTTTTTTCGTTGCCGTTGGAATCTTTGACGGCGACCAACAGGCTCGCCGGGCTGTAGGCGTATTCGGTCTTGTTGCCCAGGGGGTCGACACTCTCGACAAGATTGCCTTTATCGTCGTAAGCCCTCACCCACTGGCCGCCCTCGGCATCGCTGATCTTGATCAGGTGGTCGAGATCGTCGTAGGCATAGTGCACCACCGTGTCATCGGCACGAATGTGCTCGAGAAGATTGCTTCGCTCGTCGTAGCTGTAGCGTTCAGAACGCCCATCAGCGCGAACGTGGCGAATGACGTTCTTGGCGTCATCGCGGAAGAACCAATCGGAGCGATCATCGGCGTGCCGGATGCGGTAGGTATAACCAAGGCTGTCAAAGTAGTGCCAGGTTTCGTGACCGAGCGCGTCTGTGACATACACCAGACGAATGTTTTCATCCCATTCCAGACGCGTATCGAAACTGCCGTCATCAGCCCACTCGCGAACAGCCTTCGCGTCGGCGCCGTCGCCTTGCCACTGCAAATTCATACCCCGGCCAGTGCGGTCGGTGTAACGGGTGATCAGGTGGTGTTGATACTGATAACGCCAGGCAGCACCATTTTCATCCTGGGCCTGAACCAGATCGCCTGCCGAATCGTACACATAGGAACAAAGCTGACGCAGAGGTTCACCGTCACGAATCTCCCAGAGCCCGGTCAAACGCCCCTGTTCGTCAATCATCGTGCCGAGATGCAGATGCACCTTGCCCGGTTCACCTTCATACGTGATCAGGTCAGACAGTACTGTCCGGTCACCCTGCTGGTGCTCGTAATGCAACATGAGGCCGGCGCCGCTTCGCAACTCCACACCGACCAGCAAAAATTGTTGACCACGACGCACATAGGTTTCCTTGCGTTCGAAACCACGGCAGAGCAGCAACTTGTCGTCACTCACCCGAACAACGGTGAGATTTTCAATCGCATCGTAGTGAAACAGCCCGATTTCAGGCAGCGGATAGTCATGGCTACGCCCATCCGCATCATGGAACTGCAAGGCACCGTCGACGAGGTCGAAGCGTGTTGTGAATGACGTAATCCATCGTGCACCCAGATCGCCCTGGTCATAGGCCTGCAGGTCTGAACTATAGATGCGCGTCCACTCGATCGGGAATGGGCCGGTCAGGTTGAAATCCGTGTGAGCAATACTTTCGGAACCGACCGCAAAGCTGATGCTGTCGCAAGTACCCGGACACGTACCATTTTTTTCCGCATTGGGTTTCTTCTTCGCCGGTACTTCCGTTTTCCTGACTTCGGTTCTGCCCTCACCCGCCCGGTGTTTGGCTTGGCTCGTACCCCCCACCTTCACGTGCCCCGCGACACCACGCCTGTTACGCAGATGCCAGGCTTTCACAGCCTTGGCCAATACGATCAAGAGCGCACCGATGGAAAACGGCATGTTCGGATCGCTGAGTTTTTTTAACTGGGTCCGTAACTCCGGCCCCATGGCAACCAGAATTTTTGTCTGATCGTGGACGAGTTTCTTGGCCTCCTTAGGCAACAAGTGCTTGGCAGCACTGTTCACTACGCCCTTCCCGGCCGCTTTATAGACATCGCAGGCAGCATCAAAAATATTGCTGATAGCTTTGCTGGGGTCATGCAGGAGTTGTCCTCCCACACCGTCCATTTTCTTCCCTGCGCGCTTGAGGTCAACGCCCGAATCAAGATCAGCGTCTACGACCGCGTTCAACCCCGTGGCAATCTGCTTCAGGAACTCCTCACCCTTTTGCCCGGCTTTATCCAGTAAATCCGGCAAGGCGGATTGGGCCGTCTTAACGAAATGATCAATCTCGCCAACAATCGTCGCGTTCAGGTGACCGGCAATCACGTTGATCAACGCATCGCCCAAGAGAGCCTTGCCAGCGACCTTCATTTCCTGCCTGACCAGGTAAAGCGTCGGTCGCAGGCTCATGCGTGCGGCAGCCATATTCGCCGGCACAGGTATGACGCCGATAAGGTCGATGCCAAGACTGACCCAATCCAGCGGATCACGCTTTTGACTACGCGATAAAACGGCAATGTCATTCAATACATCGACCAGCGCCATGATGTTGCCGACTACGGGCAGGGCTCCGGCGAAATACTTGATCCGTTCAAGCGTTACATAACCACCACTGACTTCCTGCAGCCATGCATCGAACCTGGCAGCATCGCGTCCGACGTCCGCTACTTGAATCTGATTAAGCGGTACAACAGCGACCTGGGATTCTCGTTTTACCGCAGCAGTTTCAGTCGTCATGACAACATCCAACAGACCCGAGGTCTCTTCGGGTGGTTATTGAAGGCGCAGACCTCTGGCGACCAGGCGATACAACGCCCCTGATCGGAGATCCGGTTCCCTATCGAAATTCAGTGGCTCAGCTGACAACCGCCCCTTTCGGGCCGCTGGCAATGAGTGCCGCACCGCAGGCGGTTTTCATGCCGTCGAGCGCGATGGGCACGCCATCGACGGTGTAGGTGCTGCTGCCCTCGGCAATCGGGAAAATCCCCTTGCACAACGGGCAACTGACCTTGTGACCGAGCCCGGCAATCGGCTTGCCGTTGAGATCGGTCCGGGAGAACGCTTCGAGCACCTTGCCACCGTGAGTGGTGGAGTCGCCCAAGCGAATGGCGTCTTTCATGTTGTCACTCCTTTGACCTTGGCCTGTCTATTGGCACGGATGCACGATGCAGACATTCAAGCGCTGTTCAAACAATACCCTTGATGCGAAATGCTTCCTTGAGCTGCACCTCTTCATCTTCCTCACCATCCTCGAGACATCTATAGGCGCTGTCACCCAGCGCCGAAAGCATGATCTGGTACAGGCTCAATGATTTGAAATTGACCTGGAGCCACAGAACGCTCTCGTTTTCATGGATCAATCGAGCGTCATAATCAGCGCTGCTGTTGAGCGACCGATCTTTCAAGTAGAGATCACCGGGCTGCACGCGAACACACGCGTCGCTGCCCTCTACTTCGCTCATTACCTTACTGGCAGAGGTGGTGTCGTCGAACACCAGTTTGTATTCGTAACTCATGATCCGTGTGGCCTGTTTCGAACCGTCGGTAGGTCGGCAGGATTGCGCATGCCGATGTGTGTTTTGTTTGGATCGGTGGATATTGATCCACGATCGTCCAGCTGATTTCCGGATGGATCTTCTTTATGGATATGCGCGTTATTGCCTGACTTGTAAGGGCAGGGATTCTGGTTCCCGTACTTATGAACCCTGACCTCGGACCCGTCGGGATGCTTCCACTTTTGATTGACACCATTGTCGTTGGTTTTTGTGAACCCGGCATTAGTCAATGTAGTGCCTGCGCGACGGGTGTTCGTGCCCTTCATGCGAGGCAGATCCGAAGATGCCGAGAGACCCAGCGGATCGACCCAACTCAATGGGTTAAGCACGTATTGATACAGGTTCAAACCACCTGCAAGGCCAATCGGATCCTTACTGATGAAACGGCCCGTTTCGGGTTCATAGTAGCGATAGCGGTTTAAATGCAGCCCAGTCTCATGATCATGATACTGACCCTGGAACCTTATCGGATTCTTGATCCCGTTCTGTCGCGCCCATTCTGAACGCTGCTCACTGGCAGCCCCCCAAACCTTGTACTGCGCGCTCCAGGCAATCTGGCCCTGAGCATCCGTCAGTTCCTGCGGTGTGCCCAAGTGGTCACACTGGTACCAGGCCAACGCATCAAACGGTTTCGCGGTGGGTTCGTCATTCCAGACGGGGTCATTTTCCAGACTGTATTCACCGTTGAATTCGGTCACACCAGACAGACTTATCGGTGCATGACGCACCGCCTGCGCCAGGGGAACATAGGTTTGCGGTTCAAAGACATAGTGAACCGTTCGACCGGGTGTGCCATCCAATTCATCCGGACTGCTCTCCCAGGCCAAATTATCACCGTCCCAGCCATAGAGGGTGAAACCGCAACCATGTTCACGCTGTACGCGACTGTGTTCATTGCGATTCCACTGAGAGCCCGCCTCCGGACGGCGTTTGAAGTGCGCAACGGAGTTTTTGTACAGGCGTCTGCCCAGCGCGTCATAAGCAAAGTCCACCGCAAGGCGGTTGTCTTCGAAATGCACGAGGCGATCAAACAGATCCCATTTCATCTGGCTGCGATTGCCGCTTTTCCAGCGCTGAATCATGTTGCCGCGATCGTCATACTCGAAATGAGTGCCTGCGTACTCCAGCAACAAATTGTCGACCAGTTTGTCGCGCGGCGGGGTCAGGTCCAGCGGCCCACGCATTTCCATGGCTTTGTTCTCCAACAGATTGCCCGCTGGATCGAACGCGAATGTTTCCTCACCATGGCGAGTAAGCGCGCTGAGCAACCGCCCGACGGGGTCGTAGAGATAAGCGTGAGCACCACGACGCGAATCACTGATGCCAGACAGTTGGGTGGCCGCGTCATATTGATATTCACGTTTGAGCAGGGTCGCTTTGTCATCACGTCGACCGACCAACTGCTCCTGGAGGCGCCCCAACGGGTCCCACTTTTGCGTTTGCAGCAAAAAGTTGCCTTGATGCCGTGCCACCTCTCGATGCATGTCATCGCGTTCATAGCTGATCAGCTC
>Ga0308163_10003117_pt1 | contig 14220 bp, 5 predicted proteins | sample PhyTR1_FD_201037 | JGI IMG/M metagenome (GOLD analysis project Ga0308163, IMG submission 201037) | Phyllosphere microbial communities from UC Gill Tract Community Farm, Albany, California, United States - DLSLT.R1 | ecosystem: Host-associated > Plants > Phyllosphere > Unclassified | place: USA... | reverse complement strand
AATGTGATTTATTTGGTAAACCGAGGCGCCTGGGTTTGGGGACGCTTCGCGCCCCAGCGCGGGGCAAGCCCGCTCACCACAACTACACTCGCAAGCTTAGCCACGACGGTGCATGCCCCCGACCCGTTGTGGTGGGCAGGCTTGACTTGCGCTGGGCTGCGAAGCGGCCCTAAAACCGGGCGACTGTTTTTTCCTGACCCACCGCAGTGTCTGGAGGGGGGACGCTTGGCGCCCCAGCGCGGGGCAAGCCCGCTCACCACAACCACACACTCGCAAGCTTAGCCACGACGGCGCATGCCTCGACCCGTTGTAGTGAGCAGGCTTGCCCTGCGCTGGGCTGCGAAGCGGCCCCAAACCTGTCGACTGTTTTTGCCTGACCCACCGCAGTGTCGGCAAGGGGCCGCTTCGCGCCCCGGCGCGGGGCAAGCCCGCTCACTACAGAAGCCTCAAATTTTAGGGTTGGCTTTGTTTGGCCAGGCGCTCCAGCCCTTCATGCAAGGCCGGGAACAGGCTGTTGTTGAAGTTGTTCCAGCGCAGTTCGAGGATGGTGTCGTCCGCTGCGATGTCGGTGTTGAGCACGTCATGGAACACTTCGCCGGAGTCGATGCCATTGTCCACGTAGTGGAACGAGGCGCCGGTGCGGTACAGCGGCTCGCATGGCTGGGTTGCCTTGGTCGTCCAATCCACCACCGCTTGGCCACGGGCGCCGTACAGCGCGTTCCAGGTGGCGTAGGCGCCACGGCGCTCGTAGGGCGAGTCGATGCGAGTGATCCCGGGGTGAATATTCATGATCCGACGGGCAAACGGCGCACCCGGCCGTACCAGTTCATCGAGGATCACCAGCAGGCCGTCGAGCACCACGATATCCGCCTTCAATTCCACCAGCGTGTCATGCAAACGGCGCTCGAAGTCCTGCTTGCCGGCGATGTGTTCGGCACTGCCCCGTGGCAGGCGGCGGTAGGTGGACGGCACGCTCAGCAGCAAATCGTTGACCAGCGTGCCCTGCACCCGCAGGTCAGCCGGGTACAGCCACTGGCGACCCGGCTGGTAGGCAAAGCCATAATCGGCCACCAGTTGCTGATCCCTAGGGTTCTGCTCATCGTCGTCATACACCACGCCTACCAAGTGATAAGCCTCGCCCAATGGCGTGTCGTTGAGCGACCCCACCAGAAACTCCAGCACCGACTTCATATAGCGCTGGTGATCCTTGTAGGCCACCGGCTGCCCGGCCTTATCGGCGGCGGCGTTTCTCAGGGACCACACGTACACCAGATTCTTCTTCGTCATTGTTTCGCTCTCGCTGAAGGGATCACGCACTGCGCGGCTACGCGTGCGCCTACACAACAAGAACGAACCAGCTCCCGGGCAATTTATCCGCCGCCTTCACCGCCAGGCGCACCAGGCTAAATCGTCACGGCGATGCTTCGTTTGTCATGGGTAAGGGTCTGTGTGCTCAGCCCCCTCTTTTCACTTTCCGGGAAGTACTTATGACCGACCCCAAGCGCGGCGCCTTCAACGGTCTGCTCGCATTGCTCAGGCCCTTTCGCACCATCGTCACGGTCTCCGTGGCCCTGGGCATGGCCGGCGGCCTGGCCATCACGTTGCTGCTGGCGACGATCAATAACGCCCTGCACTCGCCCCAAGGCATGACCCAGGGGGTGATCCTGACTTTTGCTGCGTTATGCGTGTTGGCGTTGGTCAGTTCGATCGTGTCGGATATCGGCACCAACTTTGTCGGCCAACGCATTATTGCGGCGCTGCGCAAGGAGTTGGGCGAGAAAGTGCTGTCGGCGCCTATCGAACAAATCGAGCGCTACCGCACCCATAAGCTGATCCCGGTGCTGACTCACGACGTCGATACCATCAGCGATTTTTCCTTTTCTTTCACGCCCCTGGCCATCGCTACTACGGTGACCCTCGGATGCCTGGGCTACCTGGCGTACCTGTCGGTGCCCATGTTCCTGATCATGATCGTGGCGATTGTGATCGGCACCGCCGTGCAGTACGCGGCGCGTTCTGCGGGCATCCAGGGTTTTGAAGCGGCCCGTGACCAGGAAGACGAGTTGCAGCGTTATTACACCGCCATCGCTTCGGGCGCCAAGGAGTTGCGCATCCACCGCCCCCGTCGCTACCGGATGAATACCCATCGCATCCAGGCGACCGCCGATCGCATCGGTGATATCCAGATCCGCTCGGTGAACATCTTCATCATCGCCAAAACGTTCGGCTCGATGCTGTTCTTTGTGGTCATCGGTCTGGCGCTGGCGTTCCAAGCCTATTACCCCAGCCCTGACCCGGCCGTGATCACCGGTTTCGTCCTGGTTTTGCTGTACATGAAAGGCCCGCTGGAACACGTAGTGACCGCACTGCCGATCGTCAGCCGTGCGCAGATCGCGTTCTCGCGTATCGCTGAACTGTCCGAGCGGTTCTCATCCCCTGAGCCCCATCTGCTGCTCGAAGACAGCGAGGCGCCAAAACCGGTGGTGCACAGCCTGGAACTGCGTGGGGTGAGCTACAGCCCGCCGCCGGTGGACGGCAGCGAACCGTTCCATCTGGGCCCGATCGACCTGAGCATCAAGCAAGGCGATATCGTATTTATTGTCGGCGAAAACGGCTGCGGCAAGACCACGCTGATCAAATTGCTGCTGGGGCTTTACACCCCACAATCCGGCGAAATCCACCTCAATGGCCAACCCGTGAGCGCCACGAGCCGTGACGATTACCGTCAACTGTTCACGACGGTGTTCGCGGACTATTACCTGTTCGATGATCTCGTTCAGGGCGGTGGGAAAACCTCGCTGGATGGCGCAGCCCAATACCTGGAGCGCCTGGAAATCGCGCATAAGGTCACGATCAAAGACGGTGCGTTCAGTACCACCGACCTCTCCACCGGCCAACGCAAGCGCCTGGCACTGGTCAACGCCTGGCTGGAAGAACGCCCAGTGCTGGTGTTCGACGAATGGGCCGCCGACCAGGACCCGGCCTTCCGTCGTATCTTCTATACCGAGCTGCTGCCGGACCTCAAACGCCTGGGCAAAACCATCGTCGTGATCAGCCATGACGACCGCTATTTCGACATCGCCGACCAGTTGGTGCGACTGCGCGCGGGCCAGGTGGTGCATGAACGGGAGCTGGCGTGAATTTTTTTTCCGGTTTCTGCAGGTAGGAACGTCTCACTACTGTTAATGAGAACTAACCTCAATAAAATCAAACTGCCCACCTAAAACATAGAAGAGAACGCCCCATGTCTGCACGACTCGGTCTGAGCCCCTTGAGTAAAGCGCTATCCATGCGAAGGGCCCTGCATGTCAACCTCAAGCCCAGCGCGCTCGCGCTTGCGGTGTCGCTGCCTCTTGCCGGTTATGTTCAAGCCCAGGCGCTTGAGATCAATATTCCTGCACAACCGTTGGGGACGGCGCTGCAGGAATTTGGTCGCCAGACCAATATGCAAGTGTTGTACAGCCCGACGGACGTCCAGAACAAAAGCAGCGCCACGGTCAAGGGTAAGCTCGCACCGGAACAGGCCATCGCCGCGCTGCTCAAAGGTTCGGGGATCAACTACAGCTTGCAGGGCAACGCCATAACCATCAGCGCCAACAGCAGCTCCAGTACCCTGGAGCTGGGTGCGACCCAGGTCAACGCGAACCAGTTGGGTACGGTCACCGAAGGCACCGGTTCCTACACCCCAGGCACCATTGCGACCGCCACGCGCATGGTCCTCACCCCCCGACAAACGCCGCAATCGATCTCGGTGGTTACCCGCCAGGCCATGGATGACTTCGGGCTGACCGGCATCGACAACGTGATGCGCCATACACCGGGCATCACCGTCTCGACTTACGACAGTGAACGCACCAACTATTATTCGCGCGGTTTTGCCATCCAGAACTTCCAGTACGATGGCATTCCAATGACCCGCAACGCGCCCTACTCGGCCGGGCAGACCCTGACCGACATGGCCATCTACGACCGGGTCGAAGTGCTCAAAGGCGCAACCGGCCTGCTCACCGGCGCTGGCGGCCCCGGCGGCACCATCAACCTGGTGCGCAAAAAACCTACTGCGCAGTTCCAGGGGCATGTGGAGCTGGGCGCGGGATCGTGGGACAAATACCGCTCGGAAATCGACGTCAGCGGCCCCTTGACCGAGACCGGTAACGTGCGAGGTCGCGCCGTGGCTGCGTACCAGGACGAGCACTCGTTCATGGATCACTATCAGCGTAAAACCAGCGTGTTCTACGGCATTCTTGAAGTCGACCTGGATGAAGACACCCTGCTCACGGTAGGCGCCGATTACCAGGACAACGACCCCAAAGGCTCCAGCTGGTCCGGCAGCAGTCCGGTGTATGACTCGGCAGGCAACCCGATCACCTTGCCGCGCTCCTTCAACAATGGCGCGAAATGGAGCAAGTGGGAGCAATACTCGCGCACCGCGTTCGCCACGCTGGAGCACACCTTCAGCAACGGCTGGGTCGCCAAAGGGCAGTACAACCACCAGATCAACGGCTACAACGCTCCCCTGGGCTCTCTGGCCTCACCGAATCCGACCACCGGGCTGTCTTCGGTTTATGGCCAAAAGTACACCGGTGAAACCATCAGCGACAGCGGTGATATGTACCTGACCGGCCCATTCAGCATGCTCGGGCGCGAACACGAGTTGGTGATCGGCTCGTCCATCTCGTCGTCCCATTGGGTAGGCAAGGACTACTACAGTCCGACATTCACCAATAACGTCATTGACTTCTACAACTGGAATGGCGACAGCATTGAGCCGAACTGGGGCGATGTCGGTTTCAAAAACGACGAAACCACTCGCCAATCCGGCGTGTATATGACCGGCCGTTTCAGCCTGACCGATGACTTGCACCTGTTGCTCGGCACGCGTATCGCCAACTATCAGGTCACGGGTACCAGCGATACCAAGGACACCGGCAAAGTCATTCCCTATGCCGGCCTGACCTATGATCTGGACGACAACTACTCCCTCTACGCCAGCTACACCGAGATCTACCTGCCGCAAACGGCGTATCGGGACGCGAGCAACAAAATGCTGGAGCCGGATGAAGGCACCAACTACGAGATCGGTCTCAAGGGCGAGTTCTACGAGGGCCGCCTGAACACCAGCCTGGCTTACTTCGAAGTGCATGAGGAAAACCGCGCGGAATTCGACAGCACCGCCGATAAGTCCCTGGTCGACAACCCCTACAAGGGCATCACCGCCAAGACCAAAGGCTATGAAGCGGAAATCTCCGGCGAACTTGCACCTGGCTGGCAATTGCAGGCCGGATACACCCATAAGATCATTCGCGACCAGAGCGGTACGAAGGTGTCCACGTGGGAACCGGAAGATCAGGTCAACTTCTACACCACCTACAAGCTTACCGGCCCCTGGGACAAACTCACCCTGGGCGGTGGCGCGCGCTGGCAGGGTGAGGGTTGGCAGTACCTGAACAACCGCCCGAAAAGGACCACCGACAAATTCTCGCAGGACCCGTACTGGCTAGTGGACGTAATGGCACGCTACCAAGTGACCGACAATGTGTCCGCCACCCTCAACGTCAACAACCTGTTCGATAAGAAGTACTACACCAACATCGGCTTCTATAACTCCTCGTACTACGGTGACCCACGCAACGTCATGCTGACCACGCGCTGGAGCTTCTAACTCGGTCGTAATAAAAAAGCCCCTGGCCATTTATGTGGCCAGGGGCTTTTGTTTGCCTGGGGCATTAGCCCATGACTGATGCAAAACTGCCGACAAACTGAGGGTTATCGACAATCCGATCATGAGTCGTGTCGACCAGCGTCGACTGGGTGATCCCGGCCGCGCCGATGACGGCCCGCATACTGGACTCAATCAGCTCACGATGCTGCCCGCCCTTGCTGCGCGATGCCCACCAGCAAGCGACGGGGGCTTTGATCGGCGCATAGTCGGCGTCCTGCAACCTGAGGTCCAGCAAGCGTTTCACCTCCCAGGACACCTGCGCTTCACTGCCCTCCAGCAACTCATGCCGCAAGCCTTCGTAGGCAGTGCCCAAGGTGCGTTGCGCCCAGCTATCCACCCTCGCCCACCGCTGCGTATCATCACCCTCGTCTCTGCTGCCCAGCCACACGGCGTGGATCTGTTCGGCATGGTGCGGAAATAGCACACCGAGCATCTCGGCGCGTTGCTCGCTGACGGACACCACGCGCTCTTCGGCGGCGGTTTGTGCATCCCAGAACCCGGCGACGCGGTACGGCGGCGGCGCATCGATCCAACCCACGCAAGCCACTTCACGACCGGCCTGTTCCAGACGATAAGCCACCTCCATCGCCAGATTCCCCCCCAGCGACCAACCTGCCAGACGGAAAGCGCCCTGAGGTTGTGCCCCCAACAGTTGAGCGGTGTAATCCTCAACCATGCTTGTCCAGGACGGGACTTCGCCGCCCTCTTGCGCCAGCGCGCGGCAGATCACCCCGATCACCGGTCGCTGGTCACGCAGTGCCAGGGCAATCGCTTTGTAGCAATGCACCGAACCGTAACTGGGGTGGAACACAAACAATGGCGTGCCCGGCGCGCCGCTGTTAAGTGGCACGAGCAAATCGCTGCGGGTGCTGCCGTGCAGGCTGTCGACTTGCCCCTGCACCGTAGGGTTGAGCATCAACTGGGCCACCGATACGCTGACCCCGGTTGCGGCACGGATGCGCTCCTTGAGCAACAACACCAGCAGGGAGTGACCGCCCAGTTCGAAGAAATTATCGCGCAGGCCCACCCGTGGCACGCCCAAGAGATCGGACCAGATAGCCGCCAGTTGTTGCTCGTGCACGCTCTGCGGCGCCAAGTAGGCGCCCTGTTGTGGGGCATCGGGCGTGGGCAAGGCCTTGCGGTCCAACTTGCCATTGGGGCTTAACGGCATGCGGTCGAGCACCACCCATTGCCCAGGCACCATGAAGTCCGGAAGATGCCGCGCCAGATGCGCACTGAGCGCATCGCGCCAGCCCTCGACTGCGTCGTGCAGTACCACGTAGGCCACCAGGTGCTTACCTTCCAAGACTTGCACACTCGCTGCACGCACCCATTGGTGCTCCAGCACACGCGCCTCGATTTCGCCCAGTTCGATGCGCAAGCCACGCAGCTTGACCTGGTGATCCAGGCGCCCCAGGTACTCAATCACCCCGTCAGAGCGCTGGCGTACCCGATCACCACTGCGGTACAGCCGCGCACCGGCATGAAACGGGCACGGCACAAACCGTTCGGCAGTCAGTGCCGGTCGTTGATGGTAGCTGCGCGCCAGTCCGACGCCGCCCAGGTACAACTCGCCCGACACGCCCGCCGGCACCGGCATCAATTGCGCATCGAGCACATACGTGGCCAGGTTGGCTATCGGCCGGCCTATGGGCACGCTGTCGCAGTCTTCGGCGACACAGGTCCAGTGGGTCACGTCAATGGCCGCTTCGGTCGGGCCATACAGGTTATACAGCCCGGCCCAGGGCAGTTTGGCGAACACCTGCTGCTGCACGTCCACCGGTAACGCCTCGCCACTGCACACGATGCGGCGCAGACTCTGGCAGCGGATGACGCCTGGGTCTTGTACAAACGCCTGCAGCATCGACGGCACAAAATGCAATGTGGTGACCTGATGGCGATCGATCAGGCCGATCAAGCGCTCGGGATCGCGGTGATCGCCTGGCGCGGCAACCACCAGCTGTGCGCCGGTCATCAATGGCCAGAAGAACTCCCACACCGATACGTCGAAGCTGAACGGCGTCTTCTGCAACACCGCATCGCGGGCGTCCAGGCAGTAGGTATCCTGCATCCAGCACAAGCGATTGGTCAGCGCGCCATGACGGTTGCCGGCCCCCTTGGGTTTGCCGGTAGAGCCGGACGTATAGATCACATAGGCCAGGTGCTCGCCGTCCAAAGCAACATTAGGATTGGCATCACTGAACCCATCGTGCCTTTCCTCATCCAGCAGCAGCACCTCAAGACCTGCGGGTATCGGCAGTGCTTGCAGCACCTGCGTCTGGGTCAACAGCAACTTCACCGCACTGTCGTGCAGCATGTAGGCCAGGCGTTCGCGCGGGTACTCCGGGTCCAGCGGCACATAGGCGCCCCCGGCCTTGAGCACGGCCAGCAGTCCCACCACCATTTCGACGCAGCGCTCTACCGCCAGCCCGACCAGCACATCCGGGCCAACTCCCAACGCTATCAAGCGATGTGCCAGGCGGTTGGCACGCCGATTAAGCTCGACGTAGCTCAAGGATTGCTCGGCAAAATACAGCGCCGGCGCTTCGGGGGTGCGCTCGACCTGCGTTTCGATCAAGTGATGCACGCAGCGGTGCAGAGGGTAAGCCTGGGCAGTGGCGTTCCACCCGTGGACGATGCGGTGTCGCTCATCGCGGTCGAGCATCTCCAGTTGCCCAATCGGTTGCCGTGCATCCTGGGCCATGCCCTGCAATAGATGCTGCCAGTGCATGGCCATGCGCTGCACGGTTGGTCCGTCGAACAGGTCCGTGGCGTAGGTCAGCGCGGCCCAGATACCGTCGGCGGACTCGCGGGTGTCCAGGCTCAGGTCGAACTGCGCGGTGCGGCTCTGCCACTCCAGGCTTTCGACCTGCAGCAGCCCCGGCGACTGGGCGCTGCCGGCTTTGCGAGTATCGGCCTGGTGATTGAACATCACTTGGAACAAGGGGTTATGGCTGAGGTTGCGCTCCGGCTGCAAGGCCAGCACCAATTGTTCGAAAGGCAGGTCCTGATGCGCCTGAGCCTCCAGCGCACGGGCCCGCACTTGCTGCAATAACGTGGACACTGACATCTGCCCGTCGATATCCGCCCTGATCACTTGGGTGTTCACAAAAAAGCCGATCAAGCGTTCGGTTTCGACACGATTGCGGTTGGCCGTCGGCACCCCGATGCGGATGTCCGGCTGGCCGCTGTAGCGATACATCAGCATTTGGAACGAGGCCAGCAACAGCATGAACATCGTCACGCCTTCGCGCTGCGCCAGGTCGCGCAGCGCAGCCACCAGGCCCGCCGGTAACGCAATGTCCAGGCTCGCGCCACGGTGACTTTGCAGCAGCGGGCGGGCACGATCGAACGGCAGCGCCAATACCGGCTGCTCGCCCCCCAGGCGACCGCGCCAGTAATCCAGTTGGCGATCCTGTTCGCCGGCCTCCATCCACGCCCGCTGCCACAAGGCGTAATCGGCATACTGGATCGGTAAGGCGGGTAATTGCGCCTCATACCCTTGGGTGTATGCGGCATATAACTGCACCAGTTCCTCGACCATGATCTGCATCGAATGCCCATCCGACACGACATGGTGCTGAACCAACACCAGCACATGCTCTTGCGCGTCAAGACGCATCAAGGCGACGCGCAGCAACGGGCCGTTCTGCAAATCGAAGGGCTGGGCGATAAGCGCGTCCAACCGGTCGGTCACCTGGGCCTGGTCAATCTCCATCGATTGAATCCGCACAATGGCCTGTGGGTCGACCACCTGCACCCGACGCTCGCCGTCCTGGCGCAGGCAGGTACGCAGGGTTTCGTGGCGGGCAACCAGGCTATCGAAGCTGCGCTGCAATGCCGCGACGTCCAATGGCCCGCGCAAACGCAACGCCGTGGGCAGGTGATAAGCGGCGCTGTCGGGCTCCAACTGCCAGATAAACCACTGCCGCTCCTGAGCGTAGGACAGCAGCAACTGCGGCGCCTCATCGCGGGTCACTGGAATCGGTAAGTTGGCGGGCGAGACATCCTCGGCGAGCATCTTTTGCAGGTAGACCCGGCGCTGTTCCAGCGGCAAGCCGATAAACCGTTTGACGATGCGTTGTGCAACCTGAGTGTCCATCAAAACGGCCCCATATCATCAAACAGCGCATCGAGACAACTGAGTTTGTCTTGCGTCACCGCACCGCCCTGCCCTTCAAGGTGCGCCGCCAGGCGCCGTACATCCGGGTGCTGGAAAATATCCTGCGGTGAAGGTCGCAGGCCCAGTTCAAGCTGCATACGCGAAATAACGTTGATCACCAGCAAGGAATGCCCGCCCAGTTCAAAGAAGTTGTCATTAAGGCCCACGCGCTCGACTTCCAGCACCTGCGCCCAGATTGCCGCAATCTGCTGCTCCAGCTCGCTTTGCGGCGCTTCATAAACACTGGACGGCTGGCCCGCATCGGCCTTGGGCAGCGCCTTGCGATCCAACTTGCCGTTGGGACTCAGCGGCATTTGCTCCAGCAGTACCCACTGTGCCGGCACCATGTAATCCGGCAGGTGTTCGGCCAGGTGCGCACCGAGCACCTCGCGCCAGTCGTCGTGGGCATGGTGCAGCACCAGGTAACCCACCAGGTACTTGCCGTCCACCGCCAGCACCGCTGCTTCGCGGACCTGCTCGTGCTCCAGCAACCGCGCTTCGATCTCGCCCAACTCGATGCGCAGGCCGCGCAGCTTGACCTGATGGTCGATACGTCCGGCGTATTCGATCACTCCGTCTTCGCGGTAGCGCGCCAGGTCGCCGGTGCGGTACAGGCGCTCGCCGTGCACGAACGGGTGAGCGATAAAGCGTTCGGCGGTCAATGCAGGACGGCGGTGATAACCACGGGCCAGGCCCGCGCCGCCCAGGTACAGCTCGCCCAGCACGCCGACCGGCACCGGTTCGAAATTATCGTCAAGCAGGTAGCAGCCCAGATTGGCAACCGGACGGCCAATCGGCACGGTGTCGCGGCCTTCGTCGACGCAGGTCCAGTGGGTCACGTCGATGGCGGCTTCGGTCGGGCCATACAGGTTATACAGCCCGGCGTGCGGCAGCTTGGCGAACACCTGCTGCTGCGCATCCACCGGCAACGCCTCGCCGCTGCACACGATACGTTGCAGGCTCCGGCAGCTGGACACCGCCGCATCCTGCAAGAACGCCTGCAACATCGACGGCACAAAGTGCAGCGTGGTGACCTGTTCGGCGTTGATCACCTGGATCAATCTGGCCGGATCGCGGTGATCGCCAGGGGCGGCAATCACCAGGCGCGAGCCGGTCATCAGCGGCCAGAAAAACTCCCACACCGACACGTCGAAACTGAACGGAGTCTTTTGCAATACGCTGTCGGCCGCGCTTAACCCGTAAGCTTCCTGCATCCATTGCAGGCGGTTGAGCAAGGCCGAATGGCGGTTGCCCGCGCCCTTGGGTTGGCCAGTGGAACCCGAGGTGTAGATCACGTACGCAAGGTTTTCACCGTCCAGCGCGACAGCCGGGTTTTGCTCGCTGTATTGCTCGTAGGTCGACTCGCCCAGTATCAGGGTTTCCAAGCCTTGCGGAATCGGCAACTGGCCGAGCAACGGCGCTTGGGTCAGCAGCAGTTGCACGCCGCTGTCGTAGAGCATGTAGGCCAGGCGTTCGCGTGGGTAGTCGGGGTCCAACGGCACATAGGCGCCGCCGGCCTTGAGCACCGCAAGCAGGCCGATAACCATGTCGAAGGAGCGCTCCACGGCCAGCCCCACACGCACATCCGGGCCGACACCGGCCTCGATCAAGCGATGGGCCAGGCGGTTGGCGCGCCGGTTGAGTTCGGCGTAGTCGATACGTTGCTCGGCAAACACCAGGGCCGTGGCCTGCGGCTGGCGCTCGGCCTGGGCTTCGATCAGGTGATGCACCCATTGGTTTTGCGGGTAGTCGCGGGCGGTGGCGTTCCACTGTTCAAGTATTTGTTGGCGCTCGGTCATGTCCAGCATGGCCAGGTCCTGCAAGGGCCGCGTCGTGTCGGCCACCGCCCCACGCAGCAGGCCCAGCCAGTGCCGGAGCATGCGCGCGGCGGTGCTGGCATCGAACAGGTCCGTGGCGTAAGTCAGCGACGCCCAGAGGCCGTCCTCGGTCTCCTGGGTGTCCAGGCTCAAGTCGAATTGCGCGGTGCGGGTCTCATGCTCCAGGCTGACCACCCGCAGGCCCGGCAGTTGTTGTATGGCCGTCCGCGCCTGCGCCTGATGGTTGAACATCACTTGGAACAAAGGGTTATGGCTAAGACTGCGCTCAGGCTGCAAAGCCTCCACCAGCTGCTCGAAGGGTAAATCCTGATGGGCCTGGGCTTCCAGCGCACGACGTTTGGTGTGCTGGAGCAGTTCGGCGAAGGTCATGGCACCATCAAGGTCGGCCTTGAGAACTTGGGTGTTGACGAAGAAACCGATCAGCGCCTCGGTTTCGACACGGTTGCGGTTGGCAATCGGCACGCCGACACGAATATCGCGCTGCCCGCTGTAGCGGTACAAAAACAGCTGGAACGATGCCAGCAACAGCATGAACAGGGTCACGCCTTGGCGTTGGGCCAGGGCCTTCAAACCGGTCACCAGCCCAGGGTCAAGCTGGATGTCCTGACGGGCACCGAGAAAGCGCTGTTGCGCCGGACGCGGACGATCGAGGGGCAGCGCCAGCACCGGCTGCGTACCGCCCAGCAGTTGACGCCAATAGTCCAATTGGCGCGTCTTCTCGCCCGCCTCCATCCAGCGGCGTTGCCACAACGCATAGTCGCCGTACTGGATCGGCAGCGGCGTTAAGGTGCAGTCCTGACCCTGGCTGTACGCGGCGTATAGCTGCATCAGTTCCTGCACCATCACGCCCATAGACCAACCATCGGACACAATATGGTGCTGCACCAGCACCAGCACATGCTCCAGTGCATCGAGTTCCAGCAGGGTTACCCGCAACAGCGGGCCTTGGCGCAAATCGAACGGACGGGCGATCTCGGCCTCGACGCGAGTCTTGAGCTGCGCCTCGTCGGTACGGTCTTCGAGGATCTGGATGTCGGCATGGGGTAACACTTGCTGGGTGCGCGACTCGTCGTCCAGGTGCAGGCGGGTGCGCAGGCTTTCATGTCGTGCTGCCAGGCTGGCAAAGCTGCGCCGCAGGGCGGCCTTGTCCAGCATCCCGCACAGACGCAGGGCACCGGGCACGTGATAGGCCGCACTGTCCGGGTCCAACTGCCATAGAAACCACTGGCGCTCCTGGGCGTAGGACAGCGGCAGGTGTTGGTCGGCCTCGCGAACCGAGGCAATGGGCAATTGCGCGAAACTCATGCCTCGGCTTTGCAAGCGCTGGTAAAACTGCTGGCGCTGTTCCAGAGGCAGGCGAAGAAAGCGCGAAACCAGATCGATATTAGGGTTGGTAAGCATGCTTCAAATCGCCTCTAGTTCGCTCAAAAAGTCACGAAGATCATCAAAGTCTTCCGCGCTGCCGGCACGGAAGGTGGCTGCGGCCTGCACATAGGCGCGCAGGGTTTCGGTCTGGAACACCTCCACCAGCGGCACGTCCAGGCCCAGTTCGGCCTGGACCCGCGAGGTGATCTGGATCGCCAGCAGCGAATGCCCACCCACCTCGAAGAAGTTGTCGTTCAGGCCCACCTGGGGCAGATGCAACACCTCGGCCCAGATCGCGGCGATCTGTTGTTCCAGCTCGGTTTCGGGCGCCACGTACGTCTGCTGCATCAGGCTCGCGTCCGGCGCCGGCAGGCCCTTGCGGTCGAGCTTGCCGTTGGGGGTCAGCGGCATCTGCGCCAGGAACATAAAGTGCGTGGGCACCATATAGTCCGGCAGGCGGGTTTTCAGGGCGCGGCGCAGGTTGTCGCGCAGCGCGCCGTGGTCGGTGGCGCGGGCCGGCACCACGTAGGCCACCAGTTGCTTACCGGACGGGCCGTCGTGGGCCACCACCACGGTTTCGCCGACGTTGTCCTGCTCGCGCAGGCGCGCTTCGATCTCGCCCAGTTCGATACGGAAACCACGGATTTTCACCTGATGGTCCACACGCCCGAGATAATCCACCACTCCATCCCCACGCCCGCGGGTCAGGTCGCCGCTGCGGTACACGCGGCTGCCGGGTTTGCCGAACGGGTCCGGCACAAAGCGCTCGGCGGTCAGTGCCGGACGCTCCAGATAACCCCGCGCCACGCCCTCGCCGCCCAGGTACAACTCGCCGGCCACGCCGATGGGTTGCAGGTTGAGTTGCGCGTCCAGTACGTAGCCGCTGCGGTTGCCCAGCAAGGTGCCGATCGGCGCGTACACCGCGCCGCATGGGTCGCCGCGCCGCGCTTTCCACAGCAAGGGCGTGACCACGGTTTCGGTCGGGCCATAGCCGTTGAACAGGTAGGTCGGCTTCAGCGCGCGCCAGGCCAGGTCGTAACTGGCCTGGGCCACCGCATCGCCGCCAAAGCAGTACACGCGCACATTCGGCGGGTTGCCGTCGCGCTCGGCATGCTCGGCCAGTTGTTGCAGGT
>Ga0308163_10003114_pt1 | contig 14223 bp, 11 predicted proteins | sample PhyTR1_FD_201037 | JGI IMG/M metagenome (GOLD analysis project Ga0308163, IMG submission 201037) | Phyllosphere microbial communities from UC Gill Tract Community Farm, Albany, California, United States - DLSLT.R1 | ecosystem: Host-associated > Plants > Phyllosphere > Unclassified | place: USA... | reverse complement strand
GCCTCACTCACATCATTATGGAACGTTGTGACGATGCTGAACATTTCCCTATCCTCGATTATCTCGTCGATACTATCGTGAAGCTGCTCTGCAAGGCTCCCTACGCAACAGAATTCGATGCAACCTAAGTCAAGTAGAGCTGCAACTATTTCTTTTGCCAGCATAACCTCACCTTCGCTGTAGGCGGGCAGAAGTACTGCAAAAGGAATGGGTACATTTACAGCTAAACTCTCGACCAAAGGAGAAATGTAAAGAATCGCTGCCGTTCCAGCGGACTTTAGAGAACCCTTACCAGCTGCAGCGATGGTTTCAACAAAACTTGTTCCAGGAGGATAGCGCCGCAGGAATTCAGCGGTAGCCCGTGGGCCTTGTGCTTGTGCAGCGCGCAAGCCAGCCCCCCAAGCGTCATTTGCCGCATCCGAAGTAGCGCTATGCGCTCCTGTTATCCAGTTCCACAACAGCTTTAGGCCAGACTCGCCGCCGGTTGGCGCTGCCGACTTCGCATCAACGTATCCTCCACTGTTTGCCGAATCTCATTTCAATCTTTACATCCAAATGGAACGGAAGTTATTTTCATTTTATTAAGAGCCGAACTTGCGGTATCTGCAGCACTAAGTCCAGTCATATTGCAAGCTTCTTCAGATACAATTTTTTGCAACCGAGGGGCATATTCCGTCGCCCTAGCGCCAAAATTACCAATAGCGGCGGCAGCCCAAAGTCTCACACTACCATTTGGCGAATCCAGCAGAGAAGCTAGACGCCGCAAAGTATCATCATTAATTTTTTCAGAGTCTATGTTGACGGTAACATGTGCAAGTTTTTCGGCTGCAGAAACATCTCCTCTTTTAGCCAATAAAATTATTTTCTCAATATCGCCAGAGTTCATTTTGAATTCCTTTGTCGGAAATGAGTAGCTAGAACTTATTCCGATTAAAATTACTCCCAAAAATTGAATCGTAAAAATAATTATATGTCTTTTCATTTTAATTATTTGGCGCAGTCCAACTGCGCTCAACTGGTTGGGTTGAATTTTTAATAGGTAACTTCGGATCAGTATAAGTCGATGGCAATTCACCAGAAGGTGGCGCAAAGCCTGGCATAAATGAACGAGGTAACGTTAGTCCTTCGTAAAAGCGAGCGTTTCCGTCAATCGTAGTCCCCCCTGGGGCACGAAACTGATCATCGTAAGGAATAATTTGATCATAGGTTGTGACGGTCTCTCCGGAATTAACTTTCCAAGCTTCCCAATAATGATAAGCCGGATTTCCATTGATTTTAATTTCCTGGACAATATAGCCTCCTTTTTTGGAAGGATTCGATAATCTCCATTTTATTTTCCAATCGGGCTGTCCATATCCGCCAGATATAGATACGGCACTGAGATTCTGCGCTGGTGTACTGGAATCTTCACGTTTCTTTTGGCCCCTAACAGTCACAGTCGAGGCAGAATTTGAATCGGAGTCTCCATTTTCGGCTGTACTATCATTGCCAGCACTGACTATTGGCTTATTTTTTGTCGACCTCAATTTTCTGTCGGTGGCATTATACAGACGATTTAAGATATTCGCCGCGCATCCAGAATTATTCGACCCACAGATTGCCGATGCTACGCCAGAAAACAATTTAGACATTTCTGCGATCGTCCCTTCGCAACCGTCTCCTCGACAAAGAGTTTTCCATTCGCTAAGCAGTCGATTTTCAAGGACATCAACTCTCTGGGGGCTTACGACTTTTTCCTCCTCAAAACCTGTTGGATCAGTCAAATTTGTTGGATTATTTAGTACATAAGAGAAACGGTTGTATCGCTGTCCATTAGCTGGGTCAGTTATCAACGGATCAGCAGATAAGAATTTCGCTATAAGGGGGTCGTAAATACGCCCATTCATATGCACCAGATCCAACTGATCAAGCATCTCATGACCAGTAAAGCCCCGATTATCAATGTTTCCGTTAATTCCATCGCCAATATCCGAATGATCGACCGCACTACGTCGCTTACCCCAGGCATCGTACTCCAACTTGCCATCCGGACGAATCGAACCATCTTCACCCGTGAATGCAACTAAACTTCCGAGGCGATCCACATGGGTCCAGTACAGCTTGGTCGCACCGCCCTCGTCGATTTCGACGCCAATGCCATTCGGCCAGTATGTCTTTACCCGCAAGCCGCCGCCCTCCGCAGGCTCGACCTCCTGGCCACCTGCATAGACCACGTTGCCATCACCGCGGCACACAGCAGCACGGCGAAGAGCACGAAGAGGGGCACGGGCTGGCTGCGCCAAAGACGCAACACTTGAAAAGGCCACATATCTGACACGCCAATCACTTCCACGAAGCACGTTAGTTTCATCGTGGAAATATTTCACACGGACATCCGTTATAGATATCCAGAAGCTTGAGATTCTAACAAATTGTCACATTTGTCAAAATTTCCGCTTTAATACAACAATTTCTAAGTTTCAACTTTCCCGATCAGACCGTATCGCTGTACATGCTGCCGGAATTGCCAAAAAAGATGGGGGCTGGCCGCCTTGGGCGCGCGCGATCCTCGGCGCCGCAGCGCTGCCGCCCCCTTCCGCGCCATCCAAACAGCTACACTTTTAATTCGATCAGGTTGACAGTGCAGCCACCGGGATTGGATGTTTGAAAGAAGTGCAAGCGGCGAAGTTTTTTCCCGCGATTGTAAACATTCAGCAACGTGGCATAGGTCGACACGCCAGCTGGCGTATCGAGATTGATGTAGTAGCGCTCCCACGTGCAGCCCTTTGACGCTGCGGGTTGCTCTACAAGATCGAAAAAGGCGGTACCGTTAGCGCCCGTACCAACTCCAATCGCACTTATGGTAAACCCAGTCCCATAATCAACCAGATCTTCATCGGCATGCGATTGCAGAGGAATTGAAAATAACATTGCTGAAAAGCCAGCCACTAAAATTTTATGCTTATTTTTCTGCTTCATAAATTCATTTAACAACATGTGTAGTTTACGCGGAATTTTATTGCTTTCAAAATATCTGCAAACGAATTTTTTCATTCACGCACGAAAAATCCAGCGTAACACTCTGGCGCAATAAAACAATAACTATCAATACAAGCCAAAGCTCACGATCAGGCATGACGCGGGAGTTTCGTCGTAATATACAAACATGGTCAAATTTGAAGCTTTCGCTGCCATTACAGTCGCATAAAATCTGTTCCTGTCCGCTTTAGATGCATTCTCTGGAAAGACAAGCGCTCCCCCGGAACAAGCCGACGGTGTTCCCCACACCACGATGGAATCACCGAGATAATTTTCAATTTTCCATGAGTTTGCTGCGCTGGATGCCGAATAATTAATCTGCTTTCTTTCGGCGTATGCGCTTGGGGCGAACAGCGCGGGAATAAGAAGAGCCCAGCGAGCAATGCGTAGAGTGCGAAGATTTTTCATATTTAAAATAATAATAGTTTAGTTTAACATCCATCGTGATATTTCCATATATCACTGCATTTCTCCACTTTCATTTGACCAAAAAATTTTTGATTAATTATTACAACATTTTTCATGATAAAATCTAAATCAACTACGAAACTGTACTATCCTCCCGAGCACGCACTGTTCTGTGCTCGTAAACCATCAACTGATCTAGATCTACCATTTCCGTGGGAGCACGATTATCTCCATTCGCATCTTCCGCCCATGGAACTGTACGTTTGACATTTTGGAGGCATCAACCGTTACTGTTAATTTTTCGTCTGAATTCAGTTGATATAGCCAGTCTGCCTCTTCTTTATTCTTAAAACTACCGTTCTTGGTGACCTCTAACGCAATGCGCTTCGCCTCTTTTTGATCAGACTTCAGAGCGCCACTATCCGGTTGCTGCGCCGGACGACTGTTTGTCGAGTCTTACTATTTCATCTCAAGTTATCCAACGTTGCATCCCGTCAATTTAGCAAATCACATAGCGCTGCCTCGTTCCTTCACAATTTCCAAAGCAGCTTCGAATCGCCTCCTAGTTTCGGCGGTCAACTTCTTCTTACTAAAGGTCCTCAAATCAATCGCTTCCATCGACGCAGCGCTTTCGTCGCTCCCTTGGCGTGGCAGATCGACGATTAGAATCTCCTCTTTATCACCCAGCAACCAATAGATGTCCTCACCTTGCTCTGGTATCCAATTGAAGACAAGGAACAGCTTCATTTCTGGACGCAATTTCTCCTGAACTCGACGCAACGAGGTGTTTGATGCTCCCGTCGCTAACAGATCCGCAGCGTGCAGAAGCTCTGCTTTCAATTCTTTCAGCGACTCAGTTTTCGCGATCATTTCAGGGCTCCCGGGAATGCCGTCACCAAATTACCAAATCTGTCCGTCAGCACCGTCATGGTAGAAGTCACGCGCCCTGCAAACTTATCGAATCCAATGTTCATACCAACATTCACTTGACGTGGGTAAAGCAATCCATCAGCACTTTCAACAAGGCGAGGTACCGGCGTGTTAACCACCAGCTTACTTTGCAAAAGTCCCTTGACAGCATCTTCTCCAATGGAGAACTGGCTGGCATTTGCCTTTCCAGACAAGTGACGCGCGATGACGTGCTCCGTTCCCTCACCGGAAACATTGACCCTCGACAGCACGCGTCCAGGAACGCCAGCAAGACTTTCTAAAGCTTCAGTCTTCGCAAGACTAGCAGCGGCTGCCTCGCCTGTGGCCGCTGCGCCTCTCAGTGCAATTGTGCCAGTTACCACCTCACCTACGGTTCTCGTCGCACCAAACGAAGGGTTTGCGCGCATATGAGCGGCGGGGTCACCGTCCAAAAGAGCGACCTGCAAGCCAACTCCCCAAGCATCCATTTCAGCGTTAGTCTTAAAACTTCCGCCCAGTACCGCGTTCTTAAGGCGCTCGCCCAGATTGGAGAAGAATCCACCACCGCTGTTTGCCGAAGCTAATTTCGTCTGCTAGCGTATGGGCAAGTATCTATGCGTGTAATAACCCAATCCAACTACTACAATAGTTCCCAACAATGAAGGTAGCCAGAAGAAGGAAAAATCAAGTTGGTCTTCGGCTTCGGTCAAATCGGTCGATAACATTCCCTTTAAAAGAAAATGAATTATTTTTTTCATAAAATCTGGCAGTAGTCGCCGCCAACCATCCCCATGCGAACTCCAGAATACAGCGACACCCCAAGACACGACAATAATTAGGCTAACTATGAGTAGTATTTTCAAGGCACCTAGAAAAATCGAAGACCAAGAGAAGCCATTGGAACCTATTATATTATTCATTTGCTTTGCTCCAAAGTTTTCGGATAAACATGAAGATATACTCCACCTTTGTCGTAATTTCTATTAAGTAGTTCGTTAAGTGAGTTGAACGTTGGCGTATTGCAGACCATGCAACCCAAAGACATCCCCCCCTCGCCAGTCGGGCCCCGACCGGGATGAATGGTTATACCTTTTGATAGTGCTCCGTCACTTCCCCGTACTATCCCAGGTTGGTTTGTATTCGATATCAAGGGCTGCCCCTCATGTTTATTGACGTCACCGTCTCTATTACCTGACATCATGGAACCAATCTTTTGCTTGATTCCAGCGAGTCCAGTCCTCACCTCGACATGTTCGCGTGGCGAAATCGTGTAACTTCCTGGTCCGAGCTCATTGGTATTTGTCGTTGTCGCATTAAATTTGCCCACAACAATCACCTTTGTGGCGTTATCGATCGCGACAAAATCGAATCCCTGCGTCTGAGGGAAGGCATAAATATCCGTCCGTGGAAAGGTAGATTTCGGACCGCGCTCGCCATCAAGACCTGCATCAGGATACCCTTTGTCTTTTTTGTTTGCCGAATGTGTTAGCTTATTTCCTTATCAATCAAGTCATGAGCATCCTTGATGATCTGGTTGAGCAATTCAACTGCAAGGATTTTTCCTTCACATCCCTTGTGGAAGAGCACCAAGCGCTCCCCATCATCAAATTCAGAGATATCCAGAATCGTCTCTCCACCATCATCAATAGCCTCAAAGAAAGGCAGTTCTAGATTAATGTCTGTGCACTTTCTCAGCCGTAAAGACAGGATTTTTTTCATAGCATTCCTATGGATTTATAAACCCGATGAATTTGTTGGTCACAGCTTCAAAGCGTGCACCGAAACCGCCAGGAAGCTGATAAGTAACAGTATTTCCGTATCGAGGCAAATTAGATTCAAAGCGGGTGCCATTACGCATAATATCTTTGAGCGAAGTAGCCGCGGCATCATTGAGTGCAGAATCCGTCCGCAACACTTGGCGCAGGGATTCTTTCGTCTCACCAATAACTTCTGGATGTTTAAAAAGTGCCCGGCCAGCATTCGTCAAATCAGTATTTTTAAACTGACTGACCGCATCTTTAAACATCGGATTTTGAACCAAGCCTTTTGCAGCTTGTTCCTCAGCCCCCGAGATAACGACCTTCGCAGTGGTCTGGCCAGCTACAGCCTCGGCCTCCATCAACCCCAATCTGCTGGCGACACCACGCAATATTCCGCCTGCTCCGATCAAATAGCACTCCGGGCAAATTGACGTTACACCTTCTTGAGGGACCGGCCCCTTCTCTTCTTTACCAAAATCGCCGGGCAGTCGATTGCACTGACCACATCCAGCAGCTTGCTGAGGCTTATCACTGTTTGCCGAATTTTTTTCCGAATTCCCATTTTGAGTAGTAGCGGAATTTCTAAAACCAACACATTTTGTTTTCATATCCTCCCCGCATCGTCTCGCTTCATCTTCCTCCTTGCGTTTATGCGGATTATCTGAAGGGGTTTGGTCATCATGAGGATCTACACCAAACTTTACGAAACCCGTTGGGTCAGTTGAATTCGTCGGGTTATTCCACACATATGTGTAGCGATTGTAACTCTGGCTATGCGTCGGGTCTTGAATGATCGGGTCGGCACTTGTAAACCGCGCAATTTCCGGTAAGTAGATCCGCCCGTTCATGTGTACCAGCCCCACCTGGTCTAACATTTCGTGCCCGGTGTACCCGCGATTATCCGTACCGCCTTTCAGGCCTTGATCGTTAGATGGAGAACCATTGAGCGCACGGCGTTTGCCCCAGCTATCGTATGAGAATTTCTCCCGCAACACGCCATCGGTTCCGGTGATGGCAACCACGCTGCCTAGCCGGTCGGCATGTATCCAATTCAGTTGCACGTCAGCGCCCTGCTCGATCGTCACGCCCAGCCCCATCGGCCAGTACGTCTTCGAGCGCTGAACATTGCCGTTGACCTCCAGCTCCATCGCACCCGCGTAGTAGATTGTGGTACCGTCGCTGCGCAGCTGGACACCCAATTCACTAACGGGCTTTTCCAGGCGGTTCATGCTGTCGTACTTGAAGTCCTCGATAAAGCCCGTACCCGGCCAATATTGGGTGCGCTGCGATACGTTGCCAACCGCATCGTAGCCATAGCCCTCACGCAGTTGCTCGGCGCCAGCGCCATTGGCCAACGTCGCCGCAGATAGCCGACCGGTCATCGGGTTGTACTCACGAACGACCTGCAGGCCATTGCCCAGACTCGCTGCTGCCAATACTCCGCTGGCGGTCTGCGCGGTGGCACGCCACAATACTTTGCCATGTCCCTCGATACGTTCGAGCTGGCCCATATTGTTGTAGCGGCGAGTGAATTCCCGCTGCACACCGGAGCCGCGAAGGTGACGCTCTGCGCTCTCACGGCCCCAGGCATCGTAGTCGCGCGCCGAAACGAACTTCTGGCCACCCACGATACTGGTCACCGCCGATGGACGTCCCCAGCTGTCGTAACTGTAGATGCGACGGGCATCGCGCTCGGAACCGGCCAGCGTGTAGGCTTCCACCAGTTTGCCGCAGCTCTTCGTTTGCACGCAGTCGGTTGCGCCGTCCATATCGTAGATCCATCGCGCCGCAAGATCCTGCTCGGTTCTTTCGATGAGTCGGTCCACTATGTCGTAAGTAAAGCGGGTGCCGGCGGTGGCCGAGTGGTTGCGTTGGTTGGGCGATACCTGCTTCCAAGTGCGGCCCACCGGATCCACGCTGTACTGGATGTGACCCAGATCCGGATCGATCAACTCGGTCTTGCGACCCAGGCCATCGTAGACGATCTGCGTGACGTTGCCTTGCGGGTCGGTCACCGTGGCGAGATTGTTCCACCCATCGTAAGTGTAATTCGTTTCGTACCCTGCCGCGTCCCGGACAAGAATCAGTCGGCCCCAGGCGTCTCGCTCTTCCCTGTGGGTGCGATTGAGCGCGTTGGTCTGCACCAAAGCCGCGCCCATATAATCAATCTTGCTACGTTGCTCGGCGCCTTGCTCGTCCAGGGTATTGGTTTGTATTATCCGATCGAGGCGGTCGTAGATCAGCTCTTTTTGCAGCGTTGCGCCGGACGGCGCGCCGCTGGCGCTTGCCCCCACATCATCAGCGCTGACAAAGCGCGGCCAATAGTAATGCGTTGGCCGTCCGCGTTGATCGTAGCGCACATCGGTGGCGGTCATACGGCCGTCGAGGCTGTAGGAAACGCTACGCAACGCATGACCGGCACGGTCGTTAAACGTCAGCACCGGCGCCGATGTACGTTCAGTACCATCGTTACGCATGGTCTCGCGGATGGTGACCGTCGCTGCCTCCGGTGGACAAGAGGCTGAGCAACTTAACTGTCGCACCCAGCCTTCGTTGCCATCCTGTTGGCGGACCATGGATTCCCGACCGAAACTGTCCGCCTTCCATGTCGTAGCGATGCCATTGCTGTCGATGTGGCTGACCTTGGCGCCGGTCACCGGGTCGAATTCAAATGTCTGCTTTCTGCCCAGCGCATCGGTAACCGATGTGCCAAAGCGGCCCTTGGTGTCATAACCTGTCAACAATATCCTGCGTTCCGCAAGGGCTTGCGTGGCGGGTTCGGTCCAGCGTTGATTAACTGACTCGATATTGCCGAAACCATCGAGGACGTATGTGACTTCCAGGTTCAGCAGTGCATTGCCCTTGGCATTTTGCACCGTCTTCAACCGGCCTTTGTCGTCGTAGGTGTAATCGGTGGTGCGACTGGACTCCAGACCGTTGCCCGTGCGCGTCTCCGTGACGGTGCGTGGTTTTCCGATGAGCCAGGATGCCTCGGTATTATCGAACACTGTGGTGCGGCTGGATCCCAGGTAAGAAGCTCCCACCCAGCGGCTCACCGTGCTGGTGGCAACATTGCCCCACGCGTCGGGCACGCTGTTGACGGCAATCTCGTTACTGATCTCGGTGTCATCGAGATCGCGCCTGGCACTCTCACTGGTGGAAACATAAGGGAATCGGGACGCAGTTCCATTCGCCTGGGTGATGTTGCGACTGGCAGAGAGATCTTTGCGCACACTGAGCCTGATACCGGTCGACGTGGTTTGTGTTTCCGCCAGCACAGCACCCACATTGGGATATACCTGGTTGCGCCATTGGGTGGTGGTGATTTTGGTATGTTCATCGGTACGCCGCACACGTCCGAAACCGAGGCCGCCGCGACCGCGTTGATCGCGTGCCAGCGCCGCGTAATCGAAGCGGGTGTCGCGCCAGCCGCCAGCACCGTCATCTTTTCGAAGCAGGCGTACCAATGGCGTTGTCGGGTAGATGCGCTTGCCAACCCGAATGGGGTTGCCGTCAATGTCGTCGGCTGCCGGCGAATACAGTTGAGAGTCGTTCGCGGTGCCATACTCAACCCGTTCCTGGTAACCATAGCCGTTGGTAACGCTCACCAGTCGGTCCAGCGGCAGTCCATCTTGCGCCTGGGTCGCTGCACCGTGCACGCGCCAGGTATCGCCGCCCACGTAGGTCACGATATCAGGCTTGCCGTCGCCATTGAGGTCGCCGAGGAACATTGAGCGAGTAGCCGCTACCTGGTTGGACCTGGCACCGAGGTCAAGCGCCTTGCCATTCGTCACGTAGAACGTAGGTCCCGTCCAGTCCGTACAATACTGGGCGGATGCAGTGCCATTCACATGGCACAGTCGATAGCCCGGTACATTGTCAACCGCCCACGCATAGACGTTCGGACGCAAGATGTCGACCACCCCATCGCCATCGAAGTCAGCAACCATCATCACGAACGGGTCGACATCGACACCGTTCACTGTACCCGATGACGGCATTGGACGGCAATCTCCCTCGCCGTTTCCCTTCGAATAGCAAAGATGGCCGGCAAGCGCGGCAAGCGAATTGGAGGTGGACAATTGAATGCTGCCAAACGCAACATCTGTGTAACCATCATTATTCAGGTCCGCAGTCAGTGTTCCTGTTTCCAGCGGCGCATAGATACGCATACGCTTGTTCGGGAACCGGAACCACTCGCCGGACATGGCGGAGGCACCGATCTCATTGATCGTATTAATGTGAATGGCCCCGTAATCGTAGAATTCATCGTAAGCTTGGCAAGCCCAGACAAAGCCACGCTCCTCAGGTACATGTACCATTTTGCAGCGGTCGAAGATGATCCGGTCCGTGCGTCCATCCGCATCCATGTCTGCATAGACGGATCCTGCCCAGTTGATCCTGTTTTCATCCACGGCAAAATGTGTACCAAGCCCGGAGAACGTTACATCCGTGCAATCGAAGGACGTCCCGTTAGACTTGCACTGGAACAGTGACTGCCGGTCGCGAAGTGTGACAGGTTCGGTCACGAATTTCCCGCGCAGGATCAGGTCATCACGGCCATCGTTATCGAGATCGACAACCATGCGTGCGTTCGACGGCGGGCCATTCAACCAGCCGAAGTTGGTCGCTTTTTCAGGGAGCGTGACGGACGCGTTACAGTCAAAGCCCGCTGCGGTGCGCAATCTACCCCAACAAATACGCCAATTGGTCTGTCGATTATTGCTACGGTCATAGCTCGCCACGAGGACATCGGTGAGACCGTCGCCATCGAAGTCGCCGGATTCCATGACAGTCAAATCCACACCGGCCTGGAACGGCGTGCTGATTATCCAGCTGGTTCCGTCGGGCGAAGATTCGTACAGTCTTTGGCGATAGCCGTTGGCCGCGGTTCGATAACGTTCGAGCAGATCGGTCTTGCCGTCGTTGTTAAAATCGCCGACCGCGACGGAGTCCATGGCAAGACGTGACTGGTCAACCGCATAGCCGGGCATTTCGGGCGCAGCACCCAACATCCCCAAGTTGGGACCAACGCGATCGTTCCCCAATTGTGTGAACGTCCGGCTGCCTGTGGCGGGGCGCCCCGACTCGAACGATGTGGCCGGCATACATGCGCCGCTGCTGAAACACATCGTCACGGTCTTCAGCAAGCTGCGGCTACTGCTTTCGCTGATCTCGTAGGCTAGGGTATAACTAGGCCCGACCACCTCGGCGGCGCTATCACTGGTCGTGTAGGTGCGGATATCCTTCAGGCGGAAATAATCAAATGCCGGTGAACCTGCGATATAACTGTCGCGCGCATCCGGGCGTTGTTCGTAGTTGAAATGTACGCGCGCATAATGCGGCTTGTTGGCGGTGGCGTTGCCGCCCCAGCTGACCTCCTGCAGCTTGATCTCGCCGCTCACCGCATTGTTGCTGTAGGAGTAGCTGACGTAGTTACCGGAGTGATCACGACGCTGGTTCAATTTCCAGGCGTACGCCTGCCCATCCGCACGCCCGATGGCCTTGGCAAAGCTGTCGGCGGTACCGCCGTATGTTTGCAGTTCGCCATCGCGTGTCTCCACTTCGAAGCTGCGCTGCGCGCCAGTGCCTTGCGCTTTTACCCGGACGAAGGTTTCCACTTCCGTCCGATACTCGGCGGTGTCGCTCCAATAAGCAGCGTCACTGTTGATGTCGCCGTTCACCAGCACCAGGCGCTGGCCGTTCAGGCATAATTTGTCATCGGCGAACCTCACGGTGCCGGTTCTGCCATCGGTAGCCACCGTGGTGCCGCACCTTTCAATGCTTGAGACGCCACCGATATTCCAGCCGACTCCGGCAGCACCGGTTTCACCGGCGCTGCTGTATGAAAGGTTCAACTCTGGATTCATTCCCGCCGTACCCGGCGGAAGTTGCAATGGAATCGAGTAGTAAGCTGTACCATCGGGCGAGACGGCCAGCGCCCCCCGGCAGGCTTCCAGCCAAAGGATTCGATTTTTGTGGTACCTCGACCGTTACCGGCACTGGCGTTACCTGGCCGGCAACGACAGCGTTGACACTGACCTGGATGGGCGCCGAACTCCCCAACTCCTTGCCCGCAGCATCGTATGCGCGCGCCACCAGCACCACATTACCGGCGGCAGCGGGCACCCAATTGAGCTGCCACACAGTACCGGACCACGCAGCACTTCCAAGCAGAGTTCCGTTGCCGAAGAACTTCACAGCTTGAGCGCCAGAAGACGAAACAGCAGTCAAGGCCTGCGGAGCATCGGTATTCAATACGGCGGAGGATATCGGATTTACAATGGAAACCGCCGCCAATGCCCCCCCGCCGGTTCCTGTCCCATCGTTTCCCTGTGCACTGTCATCATCTTCGAGAACAATATTGATGATGCTCATAACCATCGCAGAACGCTGCACATTTGCACTCGCCCCGTTGGTTTGGGCATGGGCCGGCAACACCACAACCGCGCCCAGCGACAGCGCCGCCAAGATCAGGATTTGCGTGGCCCAAGATATCCGGGTCGATGTTTTTTGGACCATGCCAAACAAACTTTTTTTCAGACTGGTCAGACTTAGGGAAAACCCGGCATTATTCATAAAGAAATTTGGTGGCGATGACATCGACGGAAACGTTCGTTTGACGGCTCCAACGAAGGCAATCACCACCTGCCTGCACCAGTACCTAAAAAAAACATTTGTTTTAAATTTTCAATATTATGCAATGTTTCCAATATGGGAAATCTATCCAATATTCACAGGAAGAAATTATCTTGGCAGGAAGGAGACAACGGGCGGGAAGATAGCGCGACGAGGCAGACAATCACCGCTATTGAGAGCAAGCAAGCTCTGGAAGCGGTACTCCAGAATGCAAAAAACGCCATAAACCCTTGATCTCCAAGGCTTTATGGCGTTTCGTGAAGTGCTGCTGAAATACGGGCTGGTGCTCCGAGCCGGGGTCGAACCGGCACACCTTGCGGCGGCAGATTTTAAGTCTGCAGTGTCTACCAATTTCACCATCGGAGCAACACAGCGCAGTATTATGACACAAGCGGCGCACTCCTGCCATACCGACAACAATGCTTTGCAACGCACCGCCGAACCACCTCACCGCCCGCGCACCTCGCGCACCACCTGCGCCGCGTCATGCACCAACTCGCCGATGTCCTTGCCGCGCCGGTGCTCGAGCCACAGCACAATCGCACCGAGCAGCCACCACGCGGGCAACCCCGCCAGCACCAGCACCGGGCACGCCACCACCAGCACGCCCAGCGCGGCCGGCGCGCCGTACAGCACGGCCAGGATACGGGCGGACTCGAACAGCGTGGGCCACCAGCTGTGCAGCGCCACCAGCAGCAGCGGTCCCAGCAACGCCGCCGTGCAGACCGAGCAGGTCAACCGCACCAGCGCTTCGCGCCGGGTGCGCGGCCACATGAACAGAAAAGTCAGCGCGGTGGCGGCCGCGCCGGCGCCGACGGGCAGCGCCAGCAGCTGGACTAGCGCGGCAGCACTGAGGGTGGCAGGATCGGAAACAGGCATGTGGGGCTCACTGGTGGGGGAAATAACGAGACAGGTTGAATAATAGCACTGCTATTACTAAAATCAATAGCAAAGCTCGTCAAATTTGTATCCGCATGCTAAACTTCCCTTCATGAAACCCGACTCCAAACCTCTCGACACCTGGCAGCTGGAAGACGCCGCGCGCCTCAAGGCGCTGCTGGCCGCGCGCGCGCCAAAAATCTCGCAGGCGGATTTCGGCGCGCAGTTCGACATCGGCTCGCAAGGCATGGTGTGGCAGTACCTGGCGGGCCGGCGGCCACTGAATATCAAGGCTGCCACTGCATTTGCGCGCGGTCTGGCCGTGTCGGTGGATGCGTTCAGTCCCACCATCGCGGCGCAGATCGCCGAGGCGTCGCGCGCGGTGGCCGGCGTCGACCTGCCCGATGCGCGCGCAGTGACCGATGATGACGACCTGGCGCCGCCGTCGCTGGCGATCGAGCTGGTATCGCTGCATCTGCAGGCCGGCATCGACGGCATCGAGACCGTGCCGCTGTACGAGGCCAATGGCCAGCACCATGTGCCGCGCCAGTGGCTGGAAGAAAACGACCTGTCGCCGCAGGCGCTGTTGGCCATCAAGATCAAGGGCGAC
>Ga0308163_10003113_pt1 | contig 14227 bp, 13 predicted proteins | sample PhyTR1_FD_201037 | JGI IMG/M metagenome (GOLD analysis project Ga0308163, IMG submission 201037) | Phyllosphere microbial communities from UC Gill Tract Community Farm, Albany, California, United States - DLSLT.R1 | ecosystem: Host-associated > Plants > Phyllosphere > Unclassified | place: USA... | reverse complement strand
GCGATCCGCTTCTCGCACAATGCGCCGGCGGCGGAAGTGCTGGACATGGTGGACCGCATGGGCTTCGTCGTCATGGACGAGAACCGCAATTTCAATCCATCGCCGGACTACATGAAGCAGCTGGAGTGGATGGTACGGCGCGACCGTCACCATCCAGGCATTGTGCTGTGGTCGGTGTTTAACGAAGAGCCGGTGCAGGCCAGCGAAGTGGGTTACGAGATGGTGCGCCGCATGTCGGCCGCCGTGAAGGCGCTGGACGATACCCGTCCGGTCACCGCCGCGATGAACGGCGGCTTCCTGACCGAGCTGAATGTGTCGCATGCAGTCGACGTGGTCGGCGCCAATTACCAGGTGCCGGATTACGACCGCTATCACAAGGCGTACCCTGACAAGCCGTTCACCAGTTCCGAAGACACCTCCGCCTTCATGACGCGCGGCGAATACAAGACGGTGAAAGAGAAGAACCTGATCGCCAGCTATGACGATGACGCTGCGCAGTGGGGCAATACCCATCGCGATGCATGGCAAGCCATCGATACGCGTCCGTTCGTCGCCGGCGGCTTTGTATGGACCGGCTTTGACTATCGCGGCGAGCCAACGCCGAACGAGTGGCCGTCGGTCAGTTCGGTGTTCGGCATCATGGACCTGAACGGCTTTGCCAAGACCGCGTACTACATTCACCAGGTACAGTGGATCAAGGACAAGCCGCTGATCCACATCGCGCCGCACTGGAACTGGCAACAGGGCGAGAACGTGCGCGTGATGGTGATGGCGAACGTGGAGCGCATCAAGCTGCTGCTGAACGGCCGCGAGCTTGGCGAGCAAAAGGTTGATGCGTATCGCATGAATAACTTTGATGTCGCATTCGCACCGGGCAAGCTGGAAGCCATCGGCTACAAGGGCGGCAAGGAAGTAGTGCGCACGGCGGTGGAAACCACCGGCGCTGCGGTCAGGCTGGAGCTGGTGCCGGACCGTGCGCAATTGACTGGCGATGGCCGCGACGCGCTACCGGTCACCGTGCGCGCACTGGATGCCCAGGGCCGCGCCGTACCGCTGGCGCAGAACGAGGTGACCTTCGCGGTAAGCGGCGGCGGTCGCTCCATCGGCCATGGCAATGGCGATCCGAATTCGCACGAGGACGAGAAGGGCGCCACCCGTCGCCTGTTCAATGGCCTGGCGCAGCTGATCGTGCAGACCAGCTACGATGCGAAGGATGACCTGACCATCAACGCCAGCGCTGCCGGCCTGCAAGCCGCAAGCGTGACGATACCGGTGAAGCGTGTGGCGGCCGCGCCGTTTGTGGCGCAGGCCGACGCGCCGCTGACCTTCGTGCGCAGCTGGCGTATTGCGCCGGATGGCGATGCGCGTCCCGACCCGAACCAGAAGCTGGCCAGCTTTGACATGAATACCTGGGGCTGGGGTTCGCCGCCGATGCGCGCTGCTGCCGGCAGCAAGTATCACCTGTATCGCGCCAGCTTCACGCCGCGCAAGAATCTGGCCGATGGCAATGGCTTGATACGTTTCGCCTCGATCAAGGGCAAGGCCGAGATCTGGCTGAATGGTGCGCTGATCGGCAAGAAGGATGGCTACGCTGCCGCGCCGCTGGATGTGAAACTGCCAGCCGGTGCCGGCAAGCGCGAAATCAATGTGCTGCTTGAAGCGGAACCGGGCCAGGGCAGCGGCATTGAAGGCTACGTCACCATCGAACCGTCCAGGTAATTGACGTTGAGTAAATAAATCACGTGCTTGTTGGTCGCAATCACGTGATTCGGTTGACGGCATCCCGCGCGCTGCCTATAGTGGCGGGATGATTTCAGACTTCCAAGAACTCTCCGACAAAATCGACCAGTTGGCCGAGATGACCGCCGCGCTGCGCCGGGAAAATGCCCAGCTGCGCCAGGCCAATGCCGCCCTCGTGGTGGAGAACATGGGCTATCAGCGCCGCCTCAGCGAGGCGTCCGTGCGGGTTGAGGCTTTGCTGGAGCAAATTCCAGCAGTGGAAGACGATACCGACAAGCAGCCTGAAAACGAGGAAGCACGATGATTCAGGTGGACGTGACCATCATGGGCCTGAGCTACAAGCTGGCCTGCAAGGAAGACGAAGAGCAGGCCTTGCGCAAGGCGGCTTCTTTCCTCGACAAGAAAATGTCCACGATCCGCGATGCCGGCAAGGTCAAGGGCAATGACCGCATCGCCGTCATGGCGGCATTGAGCGTGGCGGCGGAGTTCCTGACGGTGAAAGCGCCGCAGGGGCCGTTGTCTGACATGTCGATCCTGGAAGTGCAAACCAAGATCAGCGCCATGCATAAAGTGCTGGACGCCGCATTGACGCCACAGGAAGCGCTGTTTTAAGTCATTTTTAATGTGTGCAGCCCTTCCTTTGCGGCGCACATCGGAGTAAACTAGTCTCACCCTGCAGTGTTCGAGACTTGTCATATATTCCTTGAACCATTTTTTTGCACCGGTTACGGAAATTTGTTCGATGGGCGAGAGCGTCGCTAGTCCGATGAACCCGAAATTGAACTAACTGTGACCACCTGAGCCTTTTGGTTCGGGATGCCGGCAAGACGGCACACGTGGGGCCCTATTCAACGAGAAGCGGTTGCAAGCATGTGAATGCGCAGCCGCTTTTTTTCGTCTGGACGTTTTTGTCGGGAGAGACTGATGCAATACTGGTTGATGAAGTCCGAGCCGGATGAGGTAAGTATCGACGACGTGATGGCGTCGAAGCAGCAGACGACGGCGTGGTTTGGCGTGCGCAACTACCAGGCGCGCAATTTCATGCGCGACCAGATGCAGGTCGGCGACGGCGTGCTGTTCTACCATTCCAGCTGCCCGCAGCCTGGCATTGCCGGCCTGGCCGAAATTGTCAGCAATCCGTATCCGGACGCTTCGCAGTTTGACGGCAACAGCAAATACCACGACGCCAAGGCGACGCCGGAGCAGCCGCGCTGGATTTCAATCGATGTGAAGGGCACGCAGAAAACCCGCTTGCTGTCGCTGGCGGAGATGCGCACCATCCCCGCACTGGAAGATATGGTCGTGCTGCAGAAGGGCAGCCGCCTGTCCATCACGCCGGTCACCCCGGCGCAATGGAAGGCAGTGCTTAAGCTTTTGAAGGGATAAGCGGCGCGCGGCCTTGCTGGCGGACCTTGTAGGCCCATGCCAGCATGGCGATGGCGGCCACGATCATCGGCAGCGAGAGCACCTGGCCGGAGGTGATCGGCAGGCCGAGGATGCTGGTTTCCCAGTCCGGCGTGCGGAACCATTCGGTGAAGAAGCGCGCGCAGCCATACAGCAGCGTGTAGAAGGCGCCGACTGCGAGGCGCGGGCGCGCTTTGCGCGAGAATAGCCACAACAGCACAAACACCAGCAGGCCGTCGATCAGCATCTGGTAGATCGGCGACGGGTGGCGCAGGCCTTCCAGGAACACGGTATCCGGATGCAGCGGGTAGCGGATGTCCGGCCACAGCATCGCCCATGGCAGCGACTGGTCGCTGACCACGCGGCCCGGCAGCTCGGCGTTGATGAAGTTGCCCATGCGGCCGGCCGCGTAACCGAGCGGCACCAGCGGCGCGATGAAGTCGTACACGTCGAGGATGTTGCGGCCCACTTTGCGGGCCCACAGCGACATGGCGACCAGCACGCCGATAAAGCCGCCGTGGAAAGACATGCCGCCATGCCAGACCTTGAAGATTTCTATCGGGTTGGAGAAGTATTTCACCGGTTCGTAGAACAGCACTTCGCCAAGGCGGCCGCCGATGATGACGCCCATCATGCCGTAGAACAGCATGTCATCCAGATCCTCCTTGCGCCAGTGCTGCGCGGCGATGTGCGGCTGGCGGATGCGCACGCGACCCAGCGCGATGAACATGGCAAAGGCCAGCACGTACATCAGGCCGTACCAGTGTATCGCTACCGGGCCCAGTTGCAGGGCGATGGGATCGGGCATCGGGTGTATCAGCATAGGGCGGTTTTCCTTAATTCTCTTCGTAGCAGGTCCAAAAAGCCGTGCAGCACCGGCGAGGCGTTGTCGCGCCGCCAGGCCAGGCCGGTTTCCACCAGCGGCGTGGCGTCAGCCAGTGCCCGGTATTCTACCCCGGTCCGCATCAGGTTGGAGACCGACTGCGGGACCAGCGCCATGCCCATGCCGGCCGAGACCAGGCTGACGATGGTTTGCATCTGGATCGCTTCCTGGCCGATCTGCGGCGTGACGCCAGCGTCGCGGAAGACGGAGAGGATGGCGTCGTGCAGCGCCGGCGAAATGGCGCGCGGGAAAATGATGAGCGGCAGCTGCGGCAGGGCCGAGAGCTTTAGCCTGCCTTTTTTGTTCAGCGCGGGCAGGCCGGCGGGCAGGGCCAGCACCAGCGGTTCGTTCAGCACCGGCAGGTAGTCCAGCTGCGCGCGCGCCTTGTCGGGCAGCGGCGGAATCAGCAGGCCGGCGTCGATGCGGTTGTGCAGCAGGTCGTCCAGTTGCAGGTCGGAGGTGGCTTCCTGCAGCGTGATCTGCACCTGCGGATAGGCGGCGCGGTAGGCGCGCAGGAACGGCGGCAGCACGCTGTAATCGGCCGAGGAGACGAAGGCCAGCGTCAGGCGACCCGCTTCGCCACCGGCGGCGCGCTGCACCAGTTGCGGCAACTCCAGCGCCTGCGCCAGCATGCGGCGTGCTTCCGGCAGCAGCGCCGCGCCGGCCGGCGTCAGCGTTACGCCCCGGCGGTTGCGGTCGAACAGCGGCGCGCCCAGCTCTTCTTCCAGCGCCTGGATGGTCTGCGACAGTGGCGGTTGCGTCATGTGCAGGCGCAGCGCGGCCTTGCCGAAGTGGAGTTCTTCGGCGACGCTGACGAAGTAGCGCAGTTGTCGCAGTTCCATATGGTTTACTATTGAAATTCTATCCAGTGATATTTTATACGACTCACAGCAGCGTAAATCATATATTTGACATGCAGGCGCGGGCACCGCAAACTGCCATGCTAAGCCAGCAGATTTAAGCTCGCCTTAGCTGTCGAGCAATACCAGGAGAAACACATCATGCCGCAATACCGTTCCCGCACCACCACCCACGGCCGCAACATGGCCGGCGCCCGCGCCCTGTGGCGCGCCACCGGCATGAAAGACGGCGATTTCGACAAGCCGATCGTCGCCGTGGTCAACTCCTTCACCCAATTCGTGCCAGGCCACGTACACCTGAAGGACCTGGGACAGCTGGTGGCGCGCGAGATCGAGAAAGCCGGCGGCGTGGCCAAGGAATTCAACACCATTGCGGTCGATGACGGTATCGCCATGGGCCACGGCGGCATGCTGTACTCGCTGCCGTCGCGCGACCTGATCGCCGACTCGGTCGAGTACATGGTCAACGCCCACTGCGCCGATGCGATGGTGTGCATCTCCAACTGCGACAAGATCACGCCGGGCATGCTGATGGCCGCCATGCGCCTGAACATCCCGGTGGTGTTCGTCTCCGGCGGCCCGATGGAAGCGGGCAAGGTGGTCAAGGTGGTCAACGGCGGCCAGAAGATCATCAAGCTGGATCTGGTGGACGCCATGATCAAGGCCGGCGACGCCACTGTCAGCGATGCCGACGTGGCCGAGATCGAGCGTTCGGCCTGCCCGACCTGCGGTTCGTGCTCGGGCATGTTCACCGCCAATTCGATGAACTGCCTGACCGAAGCGCTGGGCCTGTCGCTGCCGGGTAACGGCACCATCGTCGCCACCCACGCCGACCGCGAGCAGCTGTTCCTGCGCGCCGGCCGCTTGATCGTGGAACTGGCCAAGCGCCATTACGAGCAGGACGACTACTCGATCCTGCCGCGCACGATCGCCAACAAGGCGACCTTTGAAAATGCCATGGCGCTGGACGTCTCGATGGGCGGCTCGACCAACACCGTGCTGCACATGCTGGCTGCCGCGCACGAAGCCGGGGTGGACTTCACCATGGCCGACATCGACCGCATCTCGCGCAAGGTACCTTGCCTGTGCAAGGTCGCGCCGATGACCGACAAGTTCCACATCGAAGACGTGCACCGCGCCGGCGGCATCATTTCGATTCTCGGCGAACTGGCGCGCGCCGGCTTGCTGGACACTTCGCGTCCGACCATCCACGCGCCGACGCTGGCCGATGCGATTGAACGCAACGATATCAAGCGCAGCGACGACCCGGCGGTGCACAAGCTGTTCAGCGCTGCGCCGGGCGGCGTGCCGACCCAGGTGGCGTTCTCGCAAGCGGAGCGTTTCGCCTCGCTGGACCTGGACCGCAGCACCGGCTGCATCCGCGACAAGGAACACGCGTATTCGCAGGACGGCGGCCTGGCTGTCTTGTACGGCAACCTGGCGGAGAAGGGCTGCATCGTCAAGACTGCCGGCGTGGATGAGAGCATCCTGAAGTTCAGCGGCAAGGTGCGCGTGTTCGAGAGCCAGGACGCGGCGGTGGAAGCCATCCTCGGCGATACCGTGCACGAGGGCGATGTGGTGGTGATCCGCTACGAAGGCCCGAAAGGCGGGCCGGGCATGCAGGAGATGCTGTATCCGACCTCGTACATCAAATCGAAGGGCTTGGGCAAGGCTTGCGCACTGTTCACCGATGGGCGCTTCTCGGGCGGCTCGTCGGGGCTGGTGATCGGTCACGCATCGCCGGAAGCGGCGGAAGGCGGCGCCATCGGCCTGGTGGAAGAGGGCGACATGATCGATATCGACATCCCGAATCGCACCATCAACCTGCGCATCAGCGACGCCGACCTGGCGGCGCGCCGCGCCACCATGGAAGCCAGGGGCGCCGATGCATGGCAGCCGGCCAACCGTGAGCGCTACGTTTCGCAAGCGCTGCAGGCCTACGCCGCGCTGACCACCTCGGCCGACCGCGGCGCCGTGCGCGACCTGTCGCAGCTGAAGCGTTAAGCTGCGGGATGGAGGCTATTTTTTGTCGAAGGTCTTCTTGACGCGGTCCTTGCGGCGTTTCTCGTCTTCGTTATGGGCTTTGCGTTTGTCGAAGCCCAGCATCGGTTCCAGGAATTCGAACCAGAGAAACGCCAGCACCATCAGGGCGCCGATCGCCCACCATGACAGCTCGGCAAACTTCCACACTTCAAAATAGCGCAGCGCAACCAGCGCTACGATCAACAGGATCAGCGGCATGATGTTCCTCCTTTGACTCTATCTTACCTCAAGGTCGTCAACCTTTAACTTGACTTAAGCGTTAAATGCATAAGGGCAAAACGCGGTAGAATGGGTAGCAGAATTTAGTAGCCCTCAATTGGAGAACAGACAATGAAACGCAATTTGATGATGGTTGGTGTAGTAGTTGCCTCGGCCTTCGCTTCGCACGCCGCCATGGCGGACGCGGGCGGTGACCTGGCCAAGGCAAAAAATTGCATGGCTTGCCACGCGGTTGCCACCAAGCTGGTCGGCCCTGCCTACAAGGATGTCGCCGCCAAATACGCCGGACAGAAAGATGCCGAAGCCAAGCTGGTTACCAAAGTGATGAAGGGCGGTTCGGGTACCTGGGGCGCGATTCCGATGCCGGCCAATCCGCAGGTGAACGACGCCGAAGCCAAGACCCTGGTGAAATGGGTGCTGTCGCAGAAATGACCTGCGACCAAGCCGTAAAAAAAGCGCCTTCAAGGCGCTTTTTTTGTCTGGACGGCGATCAGTGGATCACTTCGATCTTGGTCTTCTTGCCGTCCTTGTAGGTGAACAAGGTCAGCGCGCCATCCTTGATGTCGCCCTTGTCATCGAAGGCGATCAGGCCGGTCACGCCCTGGTACTTGATCTTCTGCAGCACCGGCAGGTACTTGGCCGGCTGCGAGGATTTGGCTTCCTGCATGGCGGCCGCCATGGTCATCACCGCGTCGTACACATACGGCGAATAGATCTGCACATCGGCGTTGTACTTTTTCTTGTAGCGGGCGACGAAATCATCCATGCCTTTTTGCTGCTCGGCGCTGACGCCGCCAGCTTCGGCGCAGGTGACCACGCCGTTGGCGGCCGCACTGCCGGCCAGCTTCGGCAGCGATTCGGTGCAGATGCCGTCGCCGCCCATATACCTGGCGTTGATGCCCAGCGCCTTCATCTGGCGCAGCAGCGGGCCGCCGACCGAGTCCATGCCGCCGAAGAAGACCAGGTCCGGATTCTTGGCCTTGATCTTGGTGAGGATGGCGTTGAAATCGGTGGCCTTGTCGTTGGTGAATTCCTTGGCGACGATGTCGATGCCCGGCAGCGCTTTCTTGGCGCCCTTGATGAATTCGTCCGCCACACCCTGGCCGTAGGCGGTGCGGTCGTCGATCACGGCGATCTTCTTCGCGCCCAGCTTGCTGATGGCGTAGCTGCCCAGCGAGCCGCCCAGCTTGGCGTCATTGGCGACCACGCGGAAGGCCGACTTGAAGCCTTGCTGCGTGTACTTGGTCTGGGTGGTGGCCGGCGAGATTTGCGGGATGCCGGCGTCGTAGTAAATCTTGGAGGCGGGGATGGAGGTGCCGGAGTTCAGGTGGCCGATCACGCCGTTGACCTTGGCGTCGACCAGCTTCTGCGCAACCGCCGTGCCTTGCTTTGGATCGCTGCCGTCATCTTCCAGTTGCAATACAAACTTGACCGGCTTGCCGTCGATCTTGAAGCCCTTGGCGTTCAAATCCTCGACCGCCAGCTTGGCGCCGTTTTCATTGTCCTTGCCAAGGTGAGCCGATGGACCGGAGACAGGCCCGACATGACCGATCTTGATCACTTCTTGCGCACCGGCGCTGCCGGCAAACGCCAGGGCAATGGCCAGGGGAATGAATTTGAACTGCATGTGCAATCTCCAAAGTTGTATGCAAGGCCACCAAGGTACAGCAAATTTTTCGCGGCGAGAAGCAGCAAACAGGCGGTTTTGAACTTATTTGGCGCGTTTCCCTGATTTGATGCAAACCTGCTTCAGGGTGGGGCGATCCGTGCACCACGCTGGGCACGGATCGGGGAGGCGGGGCTTATTTTTTCTGCGCTTGCAGATGGGTGAGTTCCTGCGCGACAGCACGCGAGACGATCTTCTCGATGGTGTCATGCAGGCCGATGCGGATTTCGTTGGTGAGGTCGTGCAGCGCATGGGTGAGGACTTCGGCCATGCTGTCCTTGATGCGCTGTTCCAGCACGAAGTCCACGCGCGATTGCAACTGGTGCATGATGCGTACCGACAAGCGGTGTTCCATGACCGCCCATTCGGCGTCGGTCCAGCCGTCGATGGCGTCGGTTTCCAGCTGGGCCGCAGTGGAGAGCGGTGGCGGCGCGCTGGCCTCGTCGCTCAGCGGCTCTGCTTTCAGAACTTCCGTCAATACAGGGATACTTGCGTCAAACGATGCTTGGCTCATGATTTACCTGCGACAAAGTGGGTAAGGGGATAGTCTTGCTGCTTGTATGCGACATAACGCTTGCGGCCGGCAGCCGCATCATCTTCTTCGGAAGAAATCACTTCGATCATGCGCGCAAACTGCGTCACATTGCGTGGCGCGCGGCGCGAGACATTGACCAATAATTCTTTGTGCGTGTGTGGTAATTCCGCCTCATCGTTGCTGGTCAACAGGATCGGCGTGCGCGCGGCCAGCGCCTCGTCCGCCGCCACGTGCGGCAGGAAGTCGGTGGCGGAAAATGTCCACATCGCCGCGTTAAGTTCTGCCAGTTGCGCCGTATCGTCCGTCATCAGCACCACACGGTTGTTGGCGGCCCAGGCCTTGCGCACGAGGCGGCAGGCGTAGGCGATTTTGTCCGGGACATTGGTGTGGAAGTCGATGCGTGTCATGGTAAATCCAGTGTAGGCGAAAACGCCGGAAACCGCTGGCATCGATGTTGCTATCGAGCGGCTTCCGGCGTGGGGATTGCGCGGAGAATATTAGCGCAGGTATGCGTGGGTAGGCGGGGTAGGCGCGCTTATGCGCGCTTATGCCGCCATGCCGCTGTGGCGCAACAGCGCGTCGATGCTCGGCTCGCGGCCACGGAAGGCGGTGAACGATTCCAGCGCCGGGCGCGAACCGCCGACCGACAGGATTTCCGCCAGGTAGCGCTTGCCGGTTTCCGACACGGCGGCCGGTCCCAGCTTCTGCGCTTCTTCAAACGCGGCATACGCATCGGCGGACAATACTTCCGCCCACTTGTAGCTGTAGTAGCCGGCCGCGTAACCGCCGGCAAAGATGTGGCCGAAGGAGTTCTGGAAGCGGTTGAAGGCGGGCGGTATCACCAGCGAGAACTTGCCGCGTACTTCGTCGATCAATTGCTGCACGGTCTTGCCGCTGCTGGCGTCGTAGTCGTAGTGCAGGTGCATGTCGAGCAGCGAGAACTCGACCTGGCGCAGCGTCTGCAGGCCGGACTGGTAATTCTTCGCGGCCAGCATTTTGTCGTACAGCGCGCGCGGCAGCGCTTCACCGGTGGTGACGTGCGAGGTCATGTGTTCCAGCACTTCCCATTCCCAGCAGAAGTTTTCCATGAACTGCGATGGCAGCTCGACCGCATCCCACTCAACGCCGGAGATGCCAGACACGCCCAGCTCATCCACCTGCGTCAGCATATGGTGCAGGCCGTGGCCGAATTCGTGGAACAGCGTGGTCACTTCGTCATGCGTGAACAGCGATGGCTTGGCGACGCCGTCCACCACCGCAGGCTCGGTGAAGTTGCAGGTCAGGTAGGCGACCGGCGTTTGCACGCTGGCTTCGTCGGCGCGGCGGCCGCGCGCATCGTCCATCCAGGCGCCGCCGGACTTGCCGGCGCGGGCGTACAGGTCGAGGTAGAACTGGCCGATCAGCTTGCCGTTGCGTTCGATGCGGAAGAAGCGCACGTCCTGGTGCCATACCGGCGCGTCGTCGGGCTTGATCTCGACATTGAACAGGTTCTGGATCAGGCGGAACAGGCCGTCGACCACTTTGTGTTCAGGGAAGTATTGCTTCACTTCCTGCGCCGAGAAGGCGTAGCGGCGTTCCTGCAGCTTCTCCGATGCATAGGGAATGTCCCAGGCCTTCAGGTCGTCGATGCCCAGTTCGTCCTTGGCGAACGTGCGCAGCTCGGCCAGATCCTTTTCGGCGAACGGCCGCGCGCGCCTGGCCAGGTCTTCCAGGAAGGCGATTACTTCGTCCGGCGACTTGGCCATCTTCGGCACCAGCGAGACTTCGGCGAAGTTGTTGTAGCCGAGCAGTTTGGCTTCTTCGTCGCGCAGCTTCAGCAGCGTGACGATGTTCTGGGTGTTGTCCCATTCGTCTTTCTTGCTGAAGGCGTCGCCTTGCTCGGAGGCTTTGGTGGCGTTGGCGCGGTAGATGGTTTCGCGCAGCGCGCGCTTGTCGGCGAATTGCAGGATCGGATAGTAGGACGGGAAATGCAGCGAGAATTCCCAGCCCTGTTTCCCGGCCTTCTCGGCGGCGGCGCGCGCGGCGGCCTTCACATCGTCGGGCAGGCCGGCCAGGTCGGGTTCGTCGGTCACCAGCAGCTTGTAGTCGTTGGTGGCGTCCAGCACGTTTTCCGAGAAGCGCGTCGAGGTCATCGCGTGTTCTTCCTGGATGGCGGCAAAGCGCTCCTTTTTATCGTCGGCCAGTTCGGCGCCGCCCATGCGGAAATCGCGCACGGCGTTGTCGATGATGCGCTGGCGGGCCGGCGCCAGCGTGGCGAATTCGGCCGAGGCGCGCAGGGCCTTGTATTTGGCGAACAGCGCTTCGTTCTGGCCCAGTTCGGTCCAGAACTCGGTCACTTTCGGCTGGTTCTCGTTGTAGACGGCGCGCAGTTCCGGCGTGTCCACCACGTTGTTCAGATGACTGACGATGCCCCAGGCGCGGCCCAGCAGCTCGGTGGCTTCTTCCAGCGGCGTCACGAAGCTGTTCCAGCTGACGGCGTCGGAGGGCGCTTGCAGCTGCTCCACCACGGCGCGGCTTTTGGCCAGCAGGTGGTCGATGGCCGGGGTGACGTGTTCCGGCTTGATGGCGTCAAAGCGCGGCAGGCCGCTGAAGTCGAGCAGGGGATTCTTGTCAGTCATCTTGAGGTCCTATAGTGCTACGTTGTGCTACGTTGATGGCGATATTGCTTACGCGGTGCGCTCGGCCGCTTCCACCGTGTTCATCAGCAGCATGGTGATGGTCATCGGGCCCACGCCGCCTGGTACCGGCGTAATGTGCGATGCCACTTCCTTGATGCCGTCGAAGTCCACGTCGCCGCACAGCTTGCCCTCGTCGTTACGGTTGATGCCGACGTCAATCACGATCGCGCCGGGCTTGACCATATCAGCAGTGAGGGTATTGCGGCGGCCGGTTGCGGCCACGACCACGTCGGCCTGACGGGTAAACACGCCGATGTCCGGGGTCGCACTATGGCAGATGGTGACGGTTGCATTGGCTTGCAAGAGCAGCAGCGCCATCGGCTTGCCGACCGTATTGCTGCGGCCGATCACCACCGCATGCTTGCCGCGCAGGTCCACGCCGGTGCTTTCGATCAGTTTCATGCAGCCATACGGGGTGCATGGGCGGAACCCGTCCAGTCCGGTCATCAGCTCGCCGGCGCTCAGCACCGCGTAGCCGTCGACGTCCTTCTTGACCGAAATCGCTTCGATCACTTTATGCGCGTTGATGTGCTTGGGCAGCGGCATTTGCACCAGGATGCCGTGAATCGCCGGATCGGCGTTCAGCTCGGCAATCCGCTCCAGCAGCGCTTTTTCGCTCAGGTCGGCAGGGTATTGATCCTTCAGGGAATAGAAGCCGGCGTCCTCGCAAGCCTTGACTTTGTTGCGCACATAAACGTGACTGGCCGGATCGTCGCCGACAATGATCACCGCCAGGCCAGGCTGCTTGCCTTGGGCGGTGAGTTTTTCAGCACGTGCAGCAATTTCCGTGCGCAGTTTTTTGGAGAGGGCGACGCCGTCGATCAGTTGTGCAGACATGATTTAACCAGGGTGGTAGAGGGAGAACAACATTATAAAGCCGGACAGCGCATCCCGCCTTGTTTTTGCCATTTGCAAATGCTGCACCGCACAAGGTTTTCATAGGGAAATTTTACAATGTGAAATGCCTTATCGCAATTTGAAAAAGCCTTCATAGGCTGCTAGAATCCCCACACATCATCAAAGTAATAGTAAATAATCAGCAAACTCTCAACCCGGAAGCCGCATGGTTCGGGGCACATCTCAACTCAGGAGACTTAATAAATGTCAGCTCAACTTGACCAGGTAACGGCAAACACCGACCCTGATTCGCAAGAAACTAAAGAATGGTTGGATTCCCTGGCCTCAGTGCTGGAACAAGAAGGACCTGAGCGTGCTCATTACCTGCTGGAACGCCTGATCGACCTGGCCCGCCAAAGCGGCTCGGATATTCCCTTCTCGGCCAACACCGCCTACGTTAACACCATCCCGCTGAGCCAGGAGCAGCATTGCCCTGGCAACCTGGAATACGAAGAAAAACTGCGCTCGTGGATGCGCTGGAACGCCATGGCCATGGTGGTCAAGGCCAACCGCGTCGACGGCGACCTGGGTGGTCACCTGTCCTCGTTTGCCTCGCTGGCCAACATGCTGGGCATCGGCTTCAACCACTTCTGGAAAGCGCCAAGCGAAAACCACGGCGGCGACCTGCTGTACATCCAGGGCCACTCGTCGCCAGGCGTCTACGCCCGCGCGTTCCTGGAAGGCCGCCTGAGCGAAGACCAACTGCTGCACTTCCGTCGCGAAGTCGACGGTGGCGGCCTGTCGTCGTACCCGCACCCGAAACTGATGCCGAATTTCTGGCAGTTCCCGACCGTCTCGATGGGCCTCGGCCCGCTGATGGCCATCTACCAGGCACGCTTCCTGAAGTACCTGCACGCGCGCTCGATCGCCGACACCACCGACCGTAAGGTCTGGGCCTTCTGCGGCGACGGCGAGATGGACGAGCCGGAATCGCTGGGCGCGATCGGCATGGCTGCACGCGAGAAGCTGGACAACCTGGTCATCGTGGTCAACTGCAACCTGCAGCGCCTGGACGGCCCGGTACGCGGCAACGGCAAGATCATCCAGGAACTGGAAGGCGAGTTCCGTGGCGCCGGCTGGAACGTGGTCAAGGTCATCTGGGGCCCAGGTTGGGACGCACTGCTGCAACAGGATAAAGAAGGCATCCTGCGCAAGGTGATGATGGAAACCGTCGACGGCGAGTACCAGAACTACAAGGCCAAGGACGGCGCCTACGTGCGCAAGCACTTCTTCGGCAAGCATCCAAAGCTGCTGGAGATGGTTGCCAACATGACCGACGACGACATCTGGCGCCTGACCCGT
>Ga0308163_10003110_pt1 | contig 14229 bp, 16 predicted proteins | sample PhyTR1_FD_201037 | JGI IMG/M metagenome (GOLD analysis project Ga0308163, IMG submission 201037) | Phyllosphere microbial communities from UC Gill Tract Community Farm, Albany, California, United States - DLSLT.R1 | ecosystem: Host-associated > Plants > Phyllosphere > Unclassified | place: USA... | reverse complement strand
CAGACCGTCTGGTGTCGCGTATCAATTGCTGTCTGGTATTTTTCATCGCTTCGACCGGCTGGGTCGAGGCTATGGATCGGTATTATTGTGCTGTCGACGATGCGCAGCTTAAACTTTCCGTTGAGGCTTCCTTCAAAGAAGAGCCCCGCTGGCCGCTTGCCAGCCTGCGAGGCGTCGTCGTTTTCAAGCCGGAAGCGCCGCTGGTCCAGAAGCGATCGGTCAAAGGTGCTGTTCGGTTAGAACTCAATGACGTGATCCAATCGCGGCATGAAGATGGCCGTTTCCAATTGCGCACCTCCTCGGTATCCGGGGTTGATCAGGATGAAACCAGTATCGACATTGTCTTTGACGTCAAGATGATCGGCAACGACATCAACCGGTTCGCGGGCACCTACGATGTCACCGTAAGGCCAAAAGGTAATGACAATGCGGCAGCGGCTGTTGAACGCGACGGTGTCCTGAACTGCAAACGGTTCTGACGGTACGACAACCGAGCTTCCCGTCTGCTTCACCGAAAATCGGCCTTGCCCCAAGCCGCGGAGAAAATGATTGTCGTCAAATTGGAGACGATACGTCAATTATTGTCCATCTATTCGCAACAGTCGGGATGTGGGACAAGGGCGCATCACTTGAACCGCCTTGCGCTAACGCAATCAAAAGGGGCCTCCGATGTCCAACACCAGTAACGCGATCATGCTGATCGCCAGAATCCTGCTCTCCGTCATTTTCATTCTTTCCGGCTTCGGCAAATTGGCTGATCCTGCCGGGACCGCCGGCATGATTGCTGGTGCCGGTCTGCCAGCTGCGAACGTGCTTACCTATCTCGCCGGTATCTTCGAACTCGTGACGGGTCTTTGCGTGCTGGTTGGCTTCCAGACGAAGATTGTCGGTTGGGCTCTTGCTCTTTTCTGCGTCTTCACCGCCGTGATGTTCCACAGCGGTCAGATTGCTGTTCCCGGCTGGCCCGATGCGGCACTTGGCCTGATCAACACGCTGAACAGCATCATGATGATGAAGAATTTCACCCTGGCTGGAGCTTATATCCTGCTGGCAACGGTTGGCGCTGGCGCCTATTCGCTCGACGCACGCCGGGGCGCGAAAGCTGCCTTCGCCTGAGGTTTGAGTACACAAGCAAAAGCCCGCCGGAGACCATCCGGCGGGCTTTTTTGTATCTGCCTATTGAATTGCGGCTTACAAAGTTGCGCGTACTCGGGCAACGAGGTCGGCAATTTTCGCATTTCCCTCATGCTCAGGCTTGCGCGCCCGCACCAGGCAGGCCTCCGAGCGCAAGATCACGCCGTCGGACAGTATCTTCAGATGGTTCGCTTTCAAGGTCGAGCCGGTCGAGGTGATGTCGACGATGATATCGGCCTGGCCTGCTGCCGGCGCACCTTCTGTGGCGCCGAGGCTTTCAACGATCCGATAGAGCTGGATGCCGTGCTGGCGGGAGAAAAATTGCTGAGTGAGGCGCCAGTATTTGGTCGCAATCGCCAGGCGTCGGCCATGGCGGGCGCGAAACTCCTGCGCGACGTCGCTGAGATCGGCCATGGTGTCGACGTCGAGCCAAATCTCGGGAACTGCGACGATGACATCGGCATGGCCAAAACCGAGGCGGGCGACGATTTCGACCTTCTTGTCGGCCTCCGCCAGGCCTTCTCGGATCAGGTCTTCGCCGGTGACCCCGAAATCGACGGTGCCATTGCCGATCTCCCGCGAGATTTCCGAGGCCGAGAGATAGGCAATCTCGATATCCTCGCCCTCGACTCTGCCACGATAGGAGCGGTCATTGCCAACGGCGGTGATGGTCAGCCCGGCGCGAGCGAAAATCGCCGAAGCATCGTCCTTCATCCGTCCCTTGGAGGGCAGTCCGATGGTAATGGTCATCAACGTGCCCTCGCCAGTTCGATGCGGTCCAGCCAGAGCGAGAAGCCGACGGCCGGGATAGGGTCTTTGGCACCGAGCAAGGTCAGCAACCGATCGAAGCGGCCACCGCCAGCCAAGACGGCGTCTTCGCCGGCCTGCGCCACTTCGAAGACCAGGCCGGTATAGTAATCCAACGGACGACCGAACGCGGCGCGGTAGGTGATGCGCGACAGGTCGATGCCGAGATCTGAAAGTGCAGCGGTTCTTGCTTCAAAGCGGGCGAGCGCAGCACCTAGCGATAGCCCTGCGGCATCGGCAAAGCCGGCCAGCGCGGCCGCCGCCTCGCTCAGAGGCAGTTCCAGCGACAGGAATTCGCGCAGCAGCAGCAGGGCGGCGCCGTCCAGTCTTGTCTGCGCCAGCGCCCGCTTCTCCTTCAGCCGCGCTGCAATCTCGCGCGGGCTGCGGCTGGCATTGGTGGAATAGCCGGTGTTCTGCATGATGTGGTCGAGATGCGCGATCAGCCCGGCTTCGTCGTTGGACGAGAGTAGCGTTTCGACGGCCGGGTCCAGCCCCTGCGCCGTCTGCGGACTTGCCAGCGTCTTCAGCAATTGATCGAGATGGGCGCTATCGCCAAAGGCCTGGATCAGGCGCTTCTGCCAGCCGGAGGGCAGGCCGAGCGCCCGCACCACCGCTTCGAACACCGCCTGATCGCCAAGCGTAACATCAAGTGGGCGGCCGGGCAGCAGCTTGTGCAGAATACCGGTCGCATCATTGATGGCGCGGGCATCGGCCCGGGCCGTCGCCGTCTCGCCGAGATCCTCGATGCCGGCCTGATAGAATTCGTTGCCACCTTCGCGGCGCTGGCGGAAGACTTCGCCGAGATAGGCATAGCGCTTCGGCGTACCGGTGGCGGTCTCGATATGGCTGAGGCAAACGGGAATGGTAAACTCCGGCCGCAAGCAGAGGCTCTCGCCAGTTTCGCTTTCGGTAAGGAAAATCCGCCGCCGCAGATCTTCGCCAGCCATGTCCAGAAACGGCGCTGCGGGCTGAATAACCGGCGTGTCGACCCGTGCGGCACCGCGCGCCAAGAAATCATCGAGAAGGGCGCCGGCAAAATCCGGCATGTTTATCAGTGGCATTGATTATCCCGGCGAGTTTACCGATGCATTCGGGACAACCGCAACACCATCCTTTGGCGCCTATGTCAATGATGGGTCTGGCTATGCTGCCATTTTTTATAGGCGAGCAGGCCACCGGCGACGACCAGCAGGCCGAGCGGCATGAGCGTATAGATCTGCTCGAATGTGGTCATTGCCTCATCTCCAGAATAGAGAACCTTGCCAATATATGTAACACGATTGACAGAAAAATCCAGAAGACGAAGCCAATCAGCGGAAGTTTATGGTCACCTGATGGCGAGAGGCTGCTGGCGGCAATGGGTGCCGCCACACCAACGGTGAGGCAAACGGTAGACAGCCGGTCGAACCAGGAGGCTTCGAGCTTCTTCATCTCGTTCCACTTTGCAATGGGAATAGGGGCGCTTTCCTGCAAGGCGGTCTCCTGAAAATGATGAGGCCTTCCGATCATTAATCGCCGCAGTCGTTCGCGCAAGGATACCCCCTCTGCCTGCCGGCATCTCCCCCACAGGTGGGGAGAAGGCGAGGGGCTGACCGCTCGCTCCATAACGCAGACGCTTTGAATAGCGGCCCATCCGCTTTTAAAAAACGCAACTGCAGCCGTTTATCAAGTCGCCAAGCTGATGACTCGGCACAACGCGCTCCCTCCCCCCTGTGGGGAGGGTTGGGGAGGGGCTTTCCGCTTCTATTTCGCCCGTGCCCGGTCTTCCGCTTGAGCCGCCAGGATTTCCTTGACCTTTTCAACCAGCTCCGCTTCAGACACCATGATCTGGGCGACACGTGCTTCGCGCCATTCGGTATTGTCGGTGATTTCGCCCGACAGCCGCTTGCCCTCGATCAGGTCCTTGATCTGCACCACGCCTTGCTCTCGCTCGTCGCCGCCTTGGATGATGGCGATGGGGGAGCCGCGACGGTCGGCATATTTAAGCTGGTTGCCGAACTTCTTCCAATTGCCCTGGTACATTTCGGCGCGGATGCCAGCGTTGCGCAGGTCCTGGGTGAAGCGCTGGTAGCGCCCCATGCTTTCCACATCGCCATCCATGACGGTGACCAGAACAGGCGCAATCACCTCGTCGGTGCCAAGCTTACCGAGGTTCTTCAAGGCAGTCATCAGACGCGAGACGCCTATGGAAAATCCGGTGGCTGGCACCGGCTGGCCCATGAAGCGCGACACGAGACCATCGTAACGACCGCCGCCGCCGACCGAGCCGAACACGACTTTCTCGCCTTTTTCGTTGGTGACGTCGAAGGTGAGTTCGGCTTCGTAGACGGGGCCGGTGTAGTATTCGAGGCCACGGACGACGGAGGGGTCGATTACAATGCGACCGTCACTATAGCCGGCCGCACCAATGAGATCTGCAATTATTGCGAGTTCTTGAACGCCTTCGCCACCTGCGTCTTTCGGCGCAACAAATTCAGAAAGCTCAGAAATGGAGCTGGTCACAAGCTTTGTGTTACCGGAGTATCCGGTATTTTTGGAGTATGCTTTTGCCAGTCTAGCTATCTCGATACCTTTATTTACAAAATCTATAATTCGCCCCGCTTGGAAATCATCCAGCCCGGCGCCCTTGGTGAAGTCGCCGCTCTCATCCTTGCGTCCTTCGCCGAGCAGCAGCTTCACGCCTTCCGTGCCAAACTTATCGAGCTTATCAATCGCGCGCAGCACATTCAGCCGCCGCGCCGCATTCTCATCTCCACCCAGCCCGATGGCTTCCATCACGCCATCCAGGACCTTACGGTTGTTCACCCGGATCACGTAATCGCCACGCTTGATGCCAAGCGCTTCCAGCGTGTCGGCCATCATCATGCACATTTCGGCATCGGCCTGCACTCCGGGCGCACCGACGCTATCGGCGTCGAACTGCATGAACTGGCGGAAGCGGCCGGGGCCGGGCTTTTCGTTGCGGAAGACGTAGCCAGCGCGGTAGGTGCGGTAGGGCAGCTGGATGTCGTTGAAATTCTCGGCGACATGGCGGGCGAGCGGTGCGGTCAGGTCGTAGCGCAGGCTCATCCACTGGTCGTCATCGTCCTGCAGCGAAAACACGCCTTCGTTGGGGCGGTCGCTGTCGGGCAGGAATTTGCCGAGCGCGTCGGTATATTCGAACATCGGCGTCTCGACAGGATCGAAGCCGTAGCGCTCGTAGACTTCGCGAATCTTCGCGGTCATCTCGTTGACGGCTCTGATGTCATGGGCTTCCCGGTCCACGAAACCGCGCGGCAGGCGGGCTTTCAGCTTCTGGGGCTTCTTGTTTTTTTCGCTCATGATCGGCACCGGATTTTCAAAGGTCAAAGGTGCCTGTGTCTTAGAGGATGCGAGACAGGGGGGCAAGACGAAAGCCCACGCAGCAATACGTCAGCCTGGCGCAACCGCCGCCCGTCACATCAGGGAAACCGTTTTACACTTTTCCTCGAAATGCTTTAGCGTCCCGCCCATGATCCTTGAAGCACTCAATTATGCGGCGACACGGTGGATGACCTCGAGAGAGCATCGACCCTTTATTCGCTATTCCATCAATCTCTGGTCGCGCGGGCGCCGGTGCGCCTCGGCCTGGGCGGAACATGAGCGCAACTGCAACCAGGTGATCCTGAAGGCGGCCTCGGCGATCACCCCCCGCCGCACCGTCGTCGTGCTCGGCTCCGGCCTTTTGCGTGATGTGCCTGTGGTTGCCCTCTCGCGTGCCTTCGATACGGTCGTGCTCGTCGATCTGGTGCATGTCGCGAGCGTGCGGGCCTGGGTTACTTATAAAGGGCTGAAGAATGTGCGCTTTATCGAGCGCGATCTCTCAGGCTACGATGCTCTGAGGACCGGTGAGGTGCCCGAGCCGCTCGATTTCCTGCGGCGGGTGCCCTGGCTGGATCTGGTGGTCTCGGCCAATCTGCTCTCGCAGATCGGCACGGGCGTTAAAAAGCGGCTGGCGGTGGAAACCGCGCCGATGCCTGACGATGCGGTGGCCCAGTTGATCCAGGCGCATATCGACGGACTGAAGCAGGTTGCCGCCAGCACCTGTCTGATTACAGATATTTCCTTTGAGGTCATCGATCGCACAGGCAGTGTTCACGAGAAGACGGATCTTCTCGCCGGTGTCCTGCCGCCGCCTGCGCTGGCGGCCTGGGATTGGCCGGTCGCGCCGCTTGGGGAAGAGAGCAAGGATTATCGCATTCAGCACAAGGTCATATATGCTGCTTGTGATTGATATGAAGAGCCATTGAAATGATCTTCATATTCCGGTTTCCGATATCTCAAGCCATTAGCGCATTTGGGATATTCGAAATTCTTTCAAGGCTAGGGTGCATCAGCATGTCAGAGCCTTGGCATGAGCAGGGGCGCTTTTGACCGGCGGCTGAGGTTTTGTTTCCGCATTGGCTTATCGGGAAATCCTGGTTTTCGGCCGATGCTCAGGGGGGTGGCATGAATTTTCTGTTTATAGATCCGTTCGGCGGCGACTACGACCCGGAAACACCCCTCACAGCGCCTCTTGGCGGCACGCAATCAGCCGTGGTCTATCTCGCCGAAGAACTTGTCAAAGCAGGCGCCGCCGTCACCTTGATGAATGAGCCGGTTACGGAGCGGACGGTCCGGGGAGTGCGCCTGGCTTTGGGAGGCACCATCGGTCGGGAGGGCTTCGATCAGTTCGATGTCGTGGTCGTGGTGTCTCTTGCCGCCGGCGTCAAGTTTCGCCAAGTCGTGCCGCCGCATATTCCGATCGTCATCTATTGCCACCATGCCGCCGACCAGCCCGCCGTCGCCGGTCTGCGCGCAGCTGCAGAGCGGGATATCTGGGACGCCTATGTCATGGTCAGCCATTGGCAACTGAACCAGTATGCCGATACCTTCGACATCGACCGGTCGCGCGCTGTGGTGATTGGCAATGCCGTGTCGCCGGCCTTTCTGGCTCAGCCCTTGCAGGCGCCTTGGTATGAGACCGGTGCGCCGCCGGTGCTGACCTATACCAGCACGCCATTTCGCGGTCTCGATATTCTGCTCGCTGCCTTTCCCACCATTCGCGTTCGCTTGCCGGGGGCGGAGCTGAAAGTCTTCTCGGGCATGAATGTCTATGGCATGGGCGGGGAGGGGGATACCAATGCTTATCTCTACGAACTCGCGCGCAACCTGAACGGCGTCCGCTATCATTCATCCGTGTCGCAGCAGGATATTGCTGTGGCCTTGAAGGATGTGGCGGCGCTGACCTATCCCTCGACCTTTGCCGAAACATTCTGCATCAGCGCGGTCGAAGCGCTGGCGAGCGGGGCCGACGTCATCACCACCAGGCTTGGCGCCCTTCCTGAGGTGCTGGACGGTCTGGCGCATTTCATGGACATGGCGCCGTCCTATCCGGGGCTGGTGAAAGCCTATATCGATTTTGCCAGCGAGGCGCTGCTGGCAATGAAGCGTGATCCAGCTGCGACCTCGGCAAAACGCCATGAGCGGACGCAGCATGTGCGCACCCATTTCACCTGGGCGCGGCGTGCCCAGCAATGGCTGGATCTGGCAAGCCAACTCAAAAGCCGGAAGGCCTGAGCGAAAGCGCTTGCCTCATGAGATGATCGGCATAGATTATTGCCTATGGCTATTCTTCGTCGCCTCCTGTTGGTCTTTGCTGCCCTGGCTTATGGCTTGATGCCGTTTGCTGCCGAGGCTCAACCTATGGCCAAGAGCGTGGCGGCGACGTCTGCCCCGATGGCGCATCAGCATGATGACATGCCTGTTGCGCATGAGGCGATGCAGGACGTGGCAATCCATGGCGATCTGAAGGATATTTTCTGCTTAGATCACCGGCAAGGCCGGACTGGCCATCCAGGCACCGGGTGCTGCCAGTGCGTCGCCTGTCTGGTTTTGCCTGTGGCGTTCCAGGGCGTCGACGGCAAGCCTATGGTCGGCGATGCGCCTTTGCCGTCAGCAGTGCGGCCTCTGTCGTCGCGCAGCCATCTGCCACCGGTGCCGCCGCCTCGCTTTCTCTGACACATGGATTGCACTGCGGGTCGCTGGCTTCAGTCAGCGCCCGAAGCTTTAGCCTCAAAGTCAGAAAGGACCTGTTATGGTCAGAACTATCGTTATCGCTGCAAGCCTGCTGCTTGCTTCCACTGTCGCCCCTGTTGTTGCCAATGCCGAAGACGCGATGAAAGGCATGGATCACAGCATGCCGGCTAAATCGATGTCGTCGGATGCCGGTTCGAAATCACCGTCGAGCAAGGCATTTCTTGCGGCCAATGCCAAGATGCACAAAGCCATGGCCAAGCCGATGACCGGTGATGCCGACGTTGATTTCGTGCGTGGCATGATCGCCCATCACCAGGGGGCCATCGACATGGCCAAGGTGGAATTGCAATATGGCAAGGATGAAAAGCTGCGCAAACTGGCCGAAGACATCATCAAGGCCCAGGAAGGCGAGATCGCCATGATGCAGCAATGGCTTGACGCCCACGGCAAGTAACAGCCGGCGGCTGTCCCGATTGTCGGGGCAGCCCGCACTCTCGGCCCTGTTGTCGAGAGCAAGGGCGGCATTGGAGGAGGATATGACGCGTGCGCTGACGACGATCGGTCTCGATGCCGACGATACGCTGTGGCAGAACGAGCAATTCTACCGGCTGACGGAAGAGCATTTCCGTTCCCTGCTGGCCGATTATGCGGAGCCGGAGCATATTTCCGAGCGCCTGCTGGAGGCTGAGAAACGCAATCTTGCCCATTACGGCTTCGGCATCAAAGGTTTTACCCTGTCGATGATCGAAACCGCGCTTGATATAACCGAGGGCCGGGCGCCGGGCGCGGTGATCAGCCAGATCCTGGCGATTGGCCGCGATCTGCTCAGCCATCCCGTGGAAACGCTGCCGGGAGTGCGCGATGTGCTGGAGACCCTGGCGGGGCGCTATTTCCTCGTGATGATCACGAAGGGCGACCTGTTCGATCAGGAGCGCAAGCTCGCGCAATCGGGGCTCGGCGAGTATTTCGATGCGGTGGAAATCGTGTCTGACAAAACCGCAACGACCTATCGCCGGATTTTCTCAAAGCATGGCGACGAGCCGGAGCGGGCGATGATGGTGGGAAATTCTCTGAAATCCGACATCGTTCCGGCCCTTGCTGTTGGTGCCTGGGGCGCGTTCGTGCCCCACGAGCTTACCTGGATTTTCGAACATGTCGAAAAGCCGGTCGAGGCGCCGCGTTTCCGTGAGTTGGCGGAGATATCTGGCCTGCCAGATCTGGTCGCTGCGATTGGCTGAAGCAAGTTGGCTTCGACGCAGCGAGTGCTCGTTCAGGTCGGGCGAGAAAATTCGTTTCTGAGCCGCTCGATCTTTTCGCGGCAGATGCAGCCTTCCAGATGGTCGTTGACCAGGCCCATGGCCTGCATGAAGGCATAGACGGTGGTTGGGCCGACAAACGTCCATCCGCGCTTCTTCAATTCTTTCGATAGGCGGATCGACGTTGGAGAGGTGGGATTGGCCCGAAGCGTTGCATAATCCATGCTGGCCGGCCGTTCAGACGCATCCGGTTCGAAACGCCAGAAATAGGCGGCAAGCGAGCCGAATTCCGCCTTGAGGTCCAGCGCACGGCGAGCATTGTTGATGGTCGACACGATCTTGCCGCGATGGCGTACGATGCCGGGATCGGCAAGGCAGCGGGCGATGTCCGCTTCACCGAACAGAGCGACCTTTTCGAAGTCGAAACCGGCGAATGCGGCGCGAAAATTCTCCCGCTTGCGTAGGATCGTCAGCCAGGACAAGCCGGATTGAAAGCCTTCGAGGCAGATCTTCTCAAATAGCCTGGTATCGTCCGTGACCGGGCGTCCCCACTCCTCATCGTGATAGCGCTGATAGTCGGCAAGGCCACCGTGCCAGAAACAGCGCAAAGCTCCCGTCTCGTCCGCAATCAGTCCCGTATCCATTCCCAAACCTCCGTTAGTGATTTTGTTTACTATTTGTTCACTTTGTTTTCAAACGAAATACTAACCCTGACGAAAGCTTTCCCTATTTTCTGCAATTTGAATGAACGGCTGTTTACCATTTTGCAGAAGCGGAACTGGCAGGTTGATCGGCAAAGAACATGGAATTGAGAGTTGGGGTTAGCCGATGTCATCACTGCGTTTTTTCCTGAAAGCCGGCCTTGCCGTGTCGATGCTATCCGCGATGCCTGTATGGGCTGGAAAGGCGATGGCTGATGACCGCTATCAGAGCCGCCCGCCCGTCGTCGTCAGCCCGGATCTGGCTGCACCTTGGCTGCTTCAGCTTGGCGTGCGCAGCGCTCCACCAGTGACAGCCCAAGCCACTCGCGTGCAGCCCGCTCCTGCCCAGCCGGTCTATTACCGCTCGGCCTATTATCCACCAGCCGCCCGACCGGTGCCGCAGCAGGCCCGCCCGCCCATGGCCGCGATGGCACCGCTGCGGCCTGCCGTGCAGCAGGCATCGGCCATGCCCGTGCGCCGGCAGGCGACACCGACCGCGCCGCAGTTTTTGCCGCAGGTGGTTTCCTACGAAACCAAGGAAAAGCCGGGTACGCTGGTCATCGATACCAATAATCGCTTTCTCTATCTCGTCATGGAGGGTGGGCAGGCGCGCCGTTACGGCGTCGGCGTCGGCAAGCCAGGCTTTGAATGGGCCGGCGAGCACAAAGTGACCCGCAAGACAGAGTGGCCGGAGTGGATTCCGCCGAAGGAAATGATTGAGCGTGAGGCGGCCAAGGGCCATTATCTGCCGGCCCGGATGGATGGTGGACCGGAAAATCCGCTCGGTGCGCGCGCCCTTTATCTTGGCTCTACGCTATACCGTATCCACGGCACCAATGCGCCGTGGACTATTGGCTACGGTGTGTCCTCAGGCTGCATTCGCATGCGCAATGAGGATGTGACCGATCTCTACGGCCGCGTTCCCGTCGGTACCAAAGTCATCGTCATGTAAATTCAACGCGATTCAATGATGCCCGAGGTTGCGTTGGCTTGGCGCTGTCCTGTGGGAAATCTTTGTCTGTATGCTTGCAACCGCGCAATGCTTGGATAATCTGTTTTACGAAGTGGAGAGGGGAAAATAATGCTGACCACGAAGAAGAATGCGGCGATGGCTGCCGTTTTGGCGGCCGTGCTGGCCTTGCCGGTTGCGGTTCATGCGGCGCCTGGGAACAACGATCCCGCCAATTCGACGGCCAGCAGCGTCGTGACGCCGCAGATGATGAAGCGGGAGGTTCCCGACAAGTTCAAGCGGCGGCTGGTGCGGCTCAGCACCAATGAAGCGCCCGGCACGATCATCATCGATACCAACAACAAGTTTCTCTATTTGGTTGAAGGTAATAACCGTGCGATCCGCTACGGCGTCGGCGTTGGTCGTGACGGCTTCGGTTGGTCCGGTGTTGTCAAGATCGGCCGCAAGGTCGAATGGCCGAGCTGGCGCCCGCCTGAGGAAATGCGGGTGCGCGAGGCGCGCCATGGCCATGTCCTGCCGGTCGTGCAGCAAGGCGGACCGGACAATCCGCTCGGCGCCCGCGCCATGTATCTCTACAAGGGCAATCAGGATACAATTTTCCGCATTCACGGCACCAATCAGCCCTGGTCCATCGGACTCAACCTGTCGTCAGGCTGCATCCGCATGAACAACAAGGATGTCGAGGATCTCTATGCTCGTGCCGATATCGGCAGCAAGGTCATCGTGGTCGGCCCGGGCAACAAGCAGGGCGATGTCAGCTTTGATGATCGCGGCATCGACTTGTTGCGCACCATTTTCGGTGGCTGATCCGTCAGGATAGTGCCGGAAAGATAAAAACGCCTGAAATGCAGCCGGATTTGTTCTCGGCCACGGTTGAATGGCCCATACAGAACACCGGCTGCGCCGTCAGCGGGGTGGTGACGATCATCGAGGAATAGCAGAAGGAGGAGGCTTTCGCGGCCGCCTTCTCGAATATCTCGAGGATAGAAGTGCGATCCTTGTGAGGATAGCAGCGGGTGATTGCAAGCAGGCCGCATTCGGGAGAGCTCAGGCCATGCAACATTGAGGTGCGTTTGCCGAGTTTCAAGACGCCGCTGTTGAAATCGCCTGTCCACTCCTCGACCACGCCATAAGGCAGGATACATGTTCCCACTGGGTCGTTGTCAGCCAGCCTTTTCGATGTAGGTGACATTCTCAAATCTGCAATTTTAAACAAGACGTTCCCCATCAGAAGTATTGTTCAGCTGGCCTGTTCGATATTGTGATCAAGCACAGTGACCGCCGGACATTGACTGTCTCTTGTTACGGTATTGATTGTTCTACAGATCCCTTTTTAATGAGTAGCTGACAGCGACATGCGCTCTGTAGAGCGCATGTAAAATACTGTAACTCTTTCAATCCACTGGTTGATGTGCATCAGTCAGTAGAATCTGAGCTGCGCCTCTTCATTGGGTTCTGCGAAAATGATCACGATTGCGAAATTATACGTATAGGTCTCCAGGAGTCGGGGGCTTCAACTGTGATTTGGAATGCTGAATAGCGTTCATATATGCGCAAATGCCTTTTAAAAAAAGGCATTTTTAAGCATTAACTGATTTTTTGCGGTTACCTTGACTAGTTTTGAGCATTCTTGGGTTCATTTTCTGTCATTTTTTGATCGTAAGAAAGATTGATCGAAAACAGTTTTGCCGAATATCCTCTTTAAAGGGCGCATTTTTGAGACGTGAAAGGTATGTTTGGACCCTTTGATTTCAATTGACTGCTTCTGAGGGCTTTGCAGCGCTGATTTCATCCAATTTGCAGCACCGATCAATTTCCACAGTGGCGTTTTCTTTGAATCCGAATCGGGATTGACTCATTGGCGAAAACAGGAACAAATAAAGAACATTCCTGTCACCTAACGCCGAAGGAGAAAGATTGCCGCCATGCCGGATCCCGTTTCCAGTTCTGCTCTGGCAGCGCTTCGCCGGCAGGTTGAGTCTCTGGAGGGGCAGCATAGCCGCACCCGCCAAGTTCTACCTTTTGGTGTCAATGAGATCGATCGGCGGCTTGCCGGCGGCGGGCTAGTGCTGGGTGCCTTGCATGAGGTGGCGGGCGCAGGTGTGGATGCCGCGCATGCCGCCGCCGCTGGCCTGTTTGTTGCGGGCATTGCGGCGCGCTTGAGCGGTAAGGTCCTGTGGTGTGTCACGCGCCAGGATTTGTTTGCGCCGGCGCTGGAACAGGCGGGACTTTCACCTGACAGGGTAATTTTCATCGATGCTGGAGATGAGAAGGCATTGATGACCTGTTTCGAGGAAGGCCTGCGTCATGGCGGCCTTGCCGCCGTGGTGGCCGAAATCGGTAAATTGTCGATGATCGCCTCGCGCCGCCTGCAACTGGCCTCGGAAAAGTCGGGCACGATGGCAATTGCGCTGCGCCGTTGCCATCGCCGGGACATTGATGACGTCTTCAGTCAGCCGACGGCATCGATGACCCGTTGGCGGATTGGCCAGTTGCCGTCCGCCCCTCTGCCGGTTCCCGGCATTGGCAGGCCGCACTGGCGTTTGCAATTGGTTCGCTGCCGCGGTGGCGAAAGTGCTGAATTCGAAGTGGAGGCTTGTGATGCCAAGGGTTGTATCGCTTTTCCTTCCAAGGTGGCCGACAGACCGGCTGCGACGAAAATCGCCAGACGATTTGCCGCTGTGTGAGGGACCGCTGGTTCTGTCGGGCCGGATCGGCAGCCGACGCGTGGTGGCGGCTCTGGACGCGCGCGCCGAGGCGGCCGGTTTGAGGCGCGGCATGCTGATCGGCAAGGCCCAGGCCTTGGTCGCGGGGCTTGTGATCCGCGAGGCGGATGAGGCCGCCGATAGTCTTGGCCTGCATCGTCTCGCCCTTTGGGCCATGCAGCAGATCTCGCCGCTCGTTGCGGCCGACCTGCCGGATGGCCTGGTGATGGATACGGCAGGCGCGGATCATCTGCATGGCGGGGAGTTCAGCCTGCTGGAAAGTCTGATTGCCCGGCTTGCTGCCATGGGTATCGAGGCAAGGGCCGCAATTTCAGAAACCTGGGGAGCCTCCCATGCCCTGGCGCGGTTTTCGAGGCGCGATATCAGCATCGTCGGGCCGGAGGACCAGCAGGCTGCGCTCCAAGCGTTGCCGATTGCCGGTCTGCGCTTGGACAAAAGCATAGTTGAAGGTTTGGCTCTGCTGGGGTTCGAGCGGATCGGCGATCTCTTGGCCCAGCCGCGCGCACCTCTGATCCAGCGTTTCGGGCCGCAACTGGGCCGACGGCTGGATCAGGCGTTAGGCATTGTTGCTGAGCCGATCGATCCGGTGCGCTCGCCAG
>Ga0308163_10003109_pt1 | contig 14232 bp, 10 predicted proteins | sample PhyTR1_FD_201037 | JGI IMG/M metagenome (GOLD analysis project Ga0308163, IMG submission 201037) | Phyllosphere microbial communities from UC Gill Tract Community Farm, Albany, California, United States - DLSLT.R1 | ecosystem: Host-associated > Plants > Phyllosphere > Unclassified | place: USA... | reverse complement strand
GAAGTCGCTGTGCTCGGCCGGGAAGCGGTCCGGCAGGTCCATCAGTTCGTGCCAGCGGTTGGCGATGGCGGCCAATGGACCATACAGGGCGCTGCGCAGCGCGGCGATCATCGACGGTAGCGGGTAGCGGAAGTACTGGTATTCGCCGCTGCCAAAGCCATGCTGCGACATCACCACGCGGCTGCGGAACAACTGCGGTTGCGTGTACTGCGCGGCCATTGCGGCAGATTCCTCGGCGTTCAGCACGCCGGGCAGGATGGCGTGGCCGTGCGCGTTCAAATCGTCAGCGATGGCTTGCCAGTCCAGTCCCGCAACATGCACCGCGATGCCGGCCGCAGCGCCGACAGCCCGACGTGCCGCGTGTGCCGCCCTTTCGCTTGCGCCGGCCGAGGCTGGAGAGGCGGCGAGAGGCGCGGCAGTGGCCGTCGCCGGGGCGGCCGGCGTCGCGACTGCGCTCAACGGCATCGCCACCGGCGGCACATTGCGCGGCTGACGCACGGCCGCTGGATCGCCGAAATCAAGTTCGCCATTTCCCGCCTTACTCATTGCCAGCCTCCCGGTTCAACAGCGCCGCCTTGCGGTCCACGCCCCAGCGGTAGCCGGAGATCGTTCCATCGTTGCGCACCACGCGGTGACAGGGAATCGCCACCGCAAGCGCATTGGCCGCACAGGCCGACGCCACAGCGCGCGCGCCGCGCGGCACGTCGGCCAGCGCCGCCAGTTCGGCATAGGTGACCCGGCGGCCGGAAGGAATCGCCCGCAGCACCTGCCACACGCGCTGCTGGAACGCCGTGCCGCGCACGTCCAGCGGCAAGTCCAGCCCCAGCGACGGCTGCTCGACCATGCCAACCACCCGCGACACCACCTGCTCGTAGGCCGGCTCCGCGCCGATCAGCTCCGCCCTGGGGAAGCGGTCCTGCAAATCCTTCAACAGGAAATCCGGATCGTCATCGATCAGAATCGCGCAAATACCCTGCTGCGTGCTGGCCACCAGAATCGGCCCCAACGAACATTCGGCAATCGCAAAGCGGATCTGCTCGCCCGTCCCGCCGGCGCGGAAGGTGCTCGGCTTCATGCCCAGCACCGCTGGGGATTGTGCATAAAACCGCCCGCTGGAATTGAAGCCGGCGGCATAGATCGCCTCCGTCACCGAGGACTGCGCGACCAATCCATCCTGCACCCGCCGCGCCCGCGCCGCATTGGCATAGGCTTTGGGCGTAATCCCGGTCACTGCCTTGAACAGGCGATGGAAATGGAAGCGGCTGACGCCCACCGCAGACGCCAGGCTGTCCAGATCCAGCGCCTCGTCGGCCTGATCGATCAGGCGGCACGCCTGCGCCACCACGGCAGCCTGGCGCTCGGCCAGCGGCGGCTGGTCCGGCTTGCAGCGCAGGCACGGCCGGAAACCCGCCTGCTCGGCCGCTTCGCGGCTATCGTGGAAGGCCACGTTCTTGCGCAAGGCGGGACGCGCCGCGCACGACGGGCGGCAGTACACCCCGGTGCTGCGCACCGAATACCAGAACACCTCATCGGCGCCGCCGTCGCGCTGCTGCACGGCGCTCCAACGCTTCTCATCGCTAACGTAATGGCCCATTTCAGACTCCTCTCAGGTGGAATGCAACCATCTTATTCATCGCCTGACAACGATGCACTCCGCCTCTTGCTTTTGAATTGTACAAGCATGCGATGCTAGAATGCCCCTTCACCAGGAGATAGCCGTTTGGACGACCAGATTACGCAAGACAGCACCCCTATATTCCAGCGCATCAAGGACTACCTGCTGGCTGAAATCGCCGCCGGCACCTGGAAGGAAGGCGATGTGATCCCCTCGGAGCAGGCGCTGGTCAAGCAGTTCGGCGTGTCGCGCATGACCGTCAACCGCGCCGTGCGCGAACTCACCTCTGAACAGGTGCTGACCCGCCGCCAGGGTTCCGGCACTTATGTCGCCCAGCCGAAATACCAGGCCACGCTGCTGGAGATCAAATCCATCGCCGACGAAGTGCGCGCGCGCGGCCACGCCCACCGCAGCAGCCTGCAACAGCTGGAACGCGTCAAGGCCAGCGACCTGATGGCCAAGCAGTTCGACCTGCCGCCCGGCCACGCGCTGTACCACTCGGTCATCGTCCACTTTGAAAACGGCGTGCCGATCCAGGTCGAGGACCGCTGGGTCAACCCGCAATGCGCGCCGGATTACATGGAGCAGGATTTCACCCAGCTCACGCCCAACGAATACCTGATGCAGGCCGCGCCGCTGCAGGGCGCCACCTACAGCATCGAGGCGCTGGCTGCGCCGCGCGATATCGCCGACATGCTGGCCATCGATACCCGGCAAGCCTGCCTGGTGCTGAAGCGCCAGACCTTTTCCGCCGGCCTGATCGCCTCGCTGGTCACCATGTGGCACCCCGGCCACCGCTACCAGTTCGCCGGCAGCTTCAACTAGTCGACGAAATCCTGCCAACTGGAATCTAAAAGGTGAAACCAGTATCAGCACTGACTAGCACCGCGCTAGCCAGTCGGCGCCACGCTTTCTCACTAAATGTCACGAAAATAGCCCGAAAATGTTAAATTCGCGGCTATTTTGACCCCGCGCAAGATGCAATCGCTTTCTTACCACGGCAGTGTCTACGACAAAGCCTTCGATGCTATAGTTGCCCAGGTACAGCACGTTTAGTCCACCGAAGGGGATCCCTTGTTTCACAGCCGTCCGCGCTTGCGCCAGCGATGCTGGCACCGTCTGTCGCACAGGATGACGGCGGCCGTTCTCGCGCTGTGCATGATACCCGCAGTAGCGGCTGAAAAAGTAACCATCCAGCTTAAATGGCAGCACCAGTTCCAGTTTGCCGGCTACTACGCCGCGCAGGACCAGGGCTATTACCGCGACGCCGGCCTGGATGTCACGCTGCTTGAAGCGCGGCCCGGCAGCGATCCGCTGCAGGTCGTGATGCAGGGCCAGGCCCAGTACGGCGTCGGCAACAGCACCTTGCTGCTGGCGCGCAGCATCGGCCAGCCGGTGGTGGTGCTGGCGTCGGTGTTCCAGCATTCCGGCGCCACCCTGCTGCGCCGCCTCGATCGCGATGGCAAGCCGCGTCCCTGGCCCGGCGCCCGCCTGATGATCGCACCGAATAACGAGGAGCTGACGGTCTTCCTGAAAAAGCAGGGCGTGCGCATGGACGCCATCTACCAGATCCCGCACAGCTATAACTTTGAAGACCTGGCGGAGGGCCGGGTCGATGCCATGTCGGTCTACAGCACCGAAGCGCCGTATGTGCTGGATCGCATGAGCCTTCGCTACACGCTGGAGTCGCCGCGCAGCCACGGCCTGGATTTCTATGGCGACGTGCTGTACACCACCGAAAGCGAATTGCGCGAGCACCCGGCGCGCGCGCAGGCGCTGCGCGAGGCTACGCTGCGCGGCTGGGTCTACGCCATGCAGCATCCGGCCGAGATGGCCGACCTGATACGCGCCCGCTACCCGGAACGCAAAAGCCGCGAGCACCTCATGTTCGAAGCGCGCAGCATCGCCGCGCTGCTGGAACAGCCCTTGGTCGAACTGGGCTACAGCAATCCGGAACGCTGGCGCGCCATCGCCCGCGCCTACGCCGAACAAGGCATGCTGCCGGCGAATTTCACGCTCGATGGTTTCCTCTACCAGCCGCCAGGCGGCAATCCGCTGCTGCGCTATGGCGGCGCGATCACCGGCGGCATGCTGCTGGTGCTGGCCTTGGCCCTGGCCCGGCGCCTGCGGCGGCAAAACCGCGCGCTGCTGGCGGCGCGCGCGCAACTGGCTAGCGCGGAACGCCTGGCCAGCTTTGCACTGGAAGGTTCGGGCGAAGGCACCTGGGAGTGGCACCTGGGCAGCGGCAAGCTGACCTTGTCGCCGCGTTACTGCGCGCTGCTCGGCTACAGCGCCGATGCATTCCATCCCTCACTCAAGGAGTGGATGACCTATATCCATCCTGACGACCGCCCGCGCCTGGAGCGCGATGTGCAGATCTGTCTGGGCAGCACCAGCGACGCTACCGGCCGCATTCACAGCGAACACCGCATGCGCACTGCTGACGGCGGCTGGAAGTGGGTGCTGGCGCGCGGCATGATACTGGAACGCGACAGCGCCGGCCTGCCGCTGCGCGCAGCCGGCACGCTGGCGGATATCGGCGAGCGCGCCGCTGCCGAAGAAGCGCGCATCTGGGCAGTGGTGGACGCCACGCCCGGTGCGGCGCTGATCGCCGACAAGAGCGGGCGCGTGCGCCACGCCAATCCGGCCTGCGCCCACAGCTTCGGCTACGACGGCGACATGGCCGGCCTATCCATCGAACAGCTGGCGCCGGAAGCGATGCGCAGCAACGGCGAGGTGCGCGAGCTGTTTTCGCGGCCACGGCTGCCGGGTCGCGTGCTGTGCGCGATCCGCGCCGACGGCGGCAGCTTTCCGGCCATGGCGCACCTGGCGCCGCTGGAACTGGGCGGGCAGGAACTGGTGATCATGGCCTTGCGCGACATGACCCAGCGCCAGCGCGCCGAAGAAGCGCTGCAAGCCAGCTCCGAGCGCTATCGGCAGATCGTGCAGACCGCCGCCGAAGGCATCTGGATGACCAACGCCGACGACCGTACCACCTTCGTCAACCCGACGCTGGCGCGCATGCTGGACTACGAGGTCGAACAGGTCATGGGCCGCGCCATGACCGACTTCATGGACGACACCGGCCGCGCGCTGCTCAAGCAGCACCTGCAGCGCCATCTGTCCGGGCAGGCCAGCCAGGGCGACGTATGCTTCCTGCGCCGCGACGGCAGCACCCTCTGGTGCCTGCTGTCGACTACCGTGATGAACGATGCATCCGGTCCCGGCGCCGGCCACTACGCCGGCACGCTGGCGATGCTGACCGATATCACCGCACGCCGCCAGGCGGAAGAAGCGCTGCACGATTCCAGCCAGCGCCTGGCCTCGATCTTCAACGCCGTCGCCAACGGCCTGGTGATGATCGATAGCGGCGGCGCCATCCTGGACCGCAATGTGGCTGCCGCGCGCATGCTGGCGCATACCGAGGAACTCGGCGCCGGCGGGCTGTGGGCCGGCGTGCGCGAAGACGGCACGCCGTACGACAGCAGCAGCCATCCGGTGCAACTGGCGCTGGTCACCGGCATGTCGGTGCGCGACGTGGTGATGGGACTCATGCAGCAGGACGGCAAGCGCTGCTGGCTGTCGGTGAATGTCGAGCCGATCCCGGACGAAAGCGGCGCGCTGCAACTGGTGCTGGTCAGCCTGAACGACATCACCGACCGCAAGCGCGGCGAAGACGCACTGCGCGAACTGAACGAACACCTGGAAGAACGCGTGGCGATCCGCACCCGCGAGCTGGATCACGCACGGCTGGTGGCCGAGGAAGCCAGCCAGACCAAGGGCCAGTTCCTGGCCAACATGAGTCACGAGATCCGCACGCCGATGAACGGCGTGATCGGCATGGCCTACCTGGCGCTGAAGACCGAGCTCGATCCGCGCCAGCGCGACTACCTGGAAAAGATACGCTTCGCCGGCCAACACCTGCTGGGCATCATCGACGACATCCTGGATATCTCCAAGATCGAGGCCGGCAAGCTGGAAGTCGAACAGGTCGATTTTGCGCTTGACCATGTGATCCAGACGCTGAACACCGTGGTGGCGCCAAAGGCCGCCAGCCGCGAGCTGGAACTGGTGTATGACCTCGATCCGACGCTGCCGAAAGTGCTGCGCGGCGATCCGCTGCGGCTTGGCCAGGTGCTGATCAACTACGCCAACAACGCCATCAAGTTCAGCGAAAAAGGCCGCATCGAGGTGCGCGTGCGCCAGGTGGTTGGCGACGCCAACGGCTGCCTGCTGCGCTTTGAAGTAAGCGACTGCGGCATCGGCCTGTCGGACGCGGAAATCGACAAGCTGTTCCAGTCGTTCCAGCAGGCCGACCCCTCCACTACCCGCGAATACGGCGGCACCGGCCTGGGCCTGTCGATCTGCAAGCAGCTGGCGCAGCTGATGGGCGGCGAAGTCGGCGTGCGCAGCCGCCCCGGCCAGGGCAGCACCTTCTGGTTCACCGCGCGCCTCGGCATCAGCAGCGCCTCGGTGCCGGACCTGATCGACCGCGTCAAGGACGCCGCCGCCGAACTGCTGGCATCGTCGCGCAGCGCGGCGGTGATGGCAGCGCTGAAGAACGCCCGCATCCTGCTGGTGGAGGACAACACCTTCAACCAGCAGATCGCGCTGGAAATGCTGGAGGAAGTCGGTTCCTCGGTGTGCCTGGCGGCCAACGGCATGGAGGCGCTGGAGCTGCTGCGCCAGACCGCCTTCGACTGCGTGCTGATGGACGTGCAGATGCCGCTGATGGACGGCCTGGAAGCCACCCGCCGCATTCGCGCCGATCCGCGCCTGGCCGACATGCGCGTGCTGGCCATGACCGCCACCGCCACCAGCGAAGACCGGGTGCGCTGCATCGAGGCCGGCATGGACGATTTCATCTCCAAGCCGATCCAGCCGGCACTGATGTACCAGACCATCGCCAACTGGCTCCCTGAGCGTGACGGCAACGCCGCGCCGCCGCCACCGCTGTTGGCGGGCAAGCCGGCACGCGCGGCCTTTAGCACCACGCTGGGCGGCGACCCGGCGGTGATCGATTTATCGATCCTGGCGAAACTGCTTGGCTACCATCCGCACAAGGTGCGCAAGTTCGCCTTCAAATTCCTGCAAAACACCCAGGATGGCCTAACCCAGATGGAAGCGGCGCTGCGCCAGGGCGACCTGGTCGCGCTGCGCGACCTGGGCCACAAGCTGAAGTCGCCGGCGCGCACCGTCGGCGCGCTGGGCATGGGCGAGCTCATGCTGGAACTGGAAAAGCTGCCGCTCGACGCCAGCGATGCCGACAACCAGCAGCACGCCCAGGCGCTGCTGCAGAAACTATGGCCGCTGCTGGAACAGATCACCGAACAAATCATGACCAACACCACTTTTGCCGACGACAACTGAGATGCGGATATTGCTACTGGATGACGATGCCTTCATGCTTGAACTGCTGGCCGAAATGATCGCCGAACTGGGCGAACACACCGTGCTGCGCGAAACCGACGGCCGCCGCGCGCTGATCGAACTGCGCCTGCGCCCGCCCCACCTGGTGATCTGCGATCTGTCGATGCCGGTGATGGACGGTATCGATTTCCTGCGCCTGGCGGCGGCGCAGCAATATGCCGGCTGCATGCTGCTGCTGTCCGGCGCCGATCCTGCAGTGCTGCGGACCGCCGCCCGGCTGGCCGAAGCCCAGGGCCTGCACATTCTCGACGCCTGCAGCAAGCCGCTGGGCCTGGAGGCGCTGGGCGAACTGCTGGCCCGCGCCGAGGCGCATTGCCCTGCAATCCCGGCAAATAGTTTAAAGAATAGTTAAGGCTTTCGACAAACCACCGCACATTTTTAAAAAATGGGTTATTATTTACGCCATCCCTCGCCTGCCGACCTTGTTTCCATCCCCTCAAAGACATTGAAATCGTGCAAATGGCACCCAATTGCTGCTTATGCGGCGTTTGAGGCCCGGTCCCCAGGCGTTATTTACTGACATCACCTCGATTGAGGAAACTATGAGCGAAAATATTAAACACATTACCGATGCATCCTTTGACGCCGACGTGCTGAAATCGGACCGCCCAGTGCTGGTCGATTTCTGGGCCGAATGGTGCGGTCCTTGCAAGAGCATTGCCCCGATCCTGGAAGAAGTCGCCAAGGAATACGAAGGCAAGATCCAGATCGCCAAGATGGACGTTGACGCGAACCAGGCTGTTCCAGCCAAGTTCGGCATCCGCGGCATCCCGACCCTGATCCTGTTCAAGAACGGCGTTGCAGCCGCTCAAAAGGTTGGCGCCATGGCAAAAGGTCAGCTGACCTCTTTCATCGACAGCAATATCTAAGATAAGATATCGCTACGTTGCACAGCGGCGCCGCGCCCGCGGCCGCCGCTGAATAATACGAGACACCCACGTAGTTCCCTCCCCTACCTTTATTTTCCCGTCACGGGATACTCAACAATATGCATCTATCTGAATTAAAGGCCTTACACGTCTCGGCGTTGCTGGAGATGGCCATCGGTCTGGATATCGACAACGCTGCCCGCCTGCGCAAGCAGGAGCTGATGTTCGCGATCCTGAAAAAACGCGCCAAGTCGGGCGAGCAGATCTTCGGCGACGGCGCCCTGGAAGTGCTGCCGGACGGCTTCGGCTTCCTGCGCTCGCCGGACGCCAGCTACATGGCGTCGACCGACGACATCTACATTTCGCCATCGCAGATCCGCCGCTTCAACCTGCACACCGGCGACTCGATCGAGGGCGAAGTGCGTACCCCGAAAGACGGCGAGCGCTATTTCGCGCTGGTCAAGGTCGACAAGGTCAACGGCGAATCGCCGGAAGCCTCGAAACACCGCATATTGTTTGAGAATCTGACGCCGCTGCACCCGAACGAGCCGCTGCGCCTGGAACGTGATATCAACGGCAGCGAGAACATCACCGGCCGTATCATCGACCTGATCGCGCCTATCGGCAAAGGCCAGCGCGGCCTGCTGGTGGCCTCGCCGAAATCCGGCAAGTCGGTGATCCTGCAGCACATCGCCCACGCGATCACCGCCAACCATCCCGACTGCACGCTGATCGTGCTGCTGATCGACGAACGTCCGGAAGAAGTCACCGAGATGCAGCGTTCGGTGCGCGGCGAAGTGGTTGCCTCGACCTTCGACGAGCCAGCCACCCGCCACGTGCAGGTTGCCGAGATGGTGATGGAAAAAGCCAAGCGCCTGGTGGAAATGAAGAAAGACGTGATCATCCTGCTGGATTCGATCACCCGCCTGGCGCGCGCCTACAACACCGTGATCCCGGCGTCGGGCAAGGTGCTGACCGGTGGTGTGGACGCCAACGCGCTGCAACGTCCGAAGCGCTTCTTCGGCGCCGCCCGTAACATCGAAGAAGGCGGTTCGCTGACCATCATCGCCACCGCGCTGATCGAAACCGGTTCGCGCATGGATGACGTGATCTTTGAAGAATTCAAGGGTACCGGCAATATGGAAGTGCACCTGGAGCGCCGCCTGGCCGAGAAACGTGTCTACCCGGCGATCAACCTGAACAAATCGGGCACCCGCCGCGAAGAGCTGCTGATCAAGCCGGACCAGCTGCAGAAGATCTGGATCCTGCGCAAGCTGCTGTACTCGATGGACGAGATCGAGGCGATGGAGTTCATCCTCGACAAAATGCGCGCAACGAAGAACAACAACGAGTTCTTCGACATGATGCGCCGCGGCGGCTAAGCATCGCTTGGTCGTACCAAACAGGCAACTTCGGTTGCCTGTTTTCGTTTACCCCGGTATAATCCCCGATCGCATTATTTAACCAGGCAAGTGAGCGGCAATCGGGTCAGGAAGCAGGATCGACCGACGAAGTGCTGTTTGGCTACCAAACCATAGAGGCTTCAAATGAAAGCAGAAATCCATCCAGATTACCGCGAAGTTGTGTTCCACGACCTGTCGTGCGACTTCAAATTCGTCACCCGTTCGACCATCAGCACCCGCGAAAAAATCGAATTCAACGGTAAAGAATACCCACTGATCAAGATCGAGGTATCGGCTGAATCGCACCCGTTCTACACCGGCAAACACAAAATCGTCGACACCGCTGGCCGCGTTGAGAAATTCCGCCAGAAGTTCGGTACCGTCGGTTCGAAAACCGCTGTCGCCGCAGGCTAATCGCAGCTGGCATTCTTGCCGCTCCGATAAAAAAAGCAGCCTCTGGCTGCTTTTTTTGTTTATTGCCTTCATACTCCGGTTCTACTCTTAAAACACATTATTCGATGAAGCCAGTCCGTCTTGCCGCCGCCGCTACCTTGGCCCTGCCGCGCTGGGCGCTATTCGCGCTCGGCCTGCTGTACATCCTGCCTGGCCTGATCGGCCGCGAGCCGTGGAAGAACGACGACGCCGCCAGCTTCGGCATCATGTGGACCATGGCGCACGGCACCTGGCAGGACTGGCTGTGGCCGAATATCGCCGGCCTGTCGACGCCGGACGAAGGCCCGCTGGCGTTCTGGCTGGGCGCGCTGTGCATCAAGCTGTTCGGCTGGCTGCTGGGCGATGTGCTGGCGGCACGCGTCAGCACGGTCGGCATCTTCCTGGCGGGCGTGCTGTCGCTGTGGTACGCCACCTTCCATCTGGGCCGCCGCCAGGACGCGCAACCGCTGCGCCTGGCCTTCGGCGGCCAGCCCGAGCCGGACGACTTCGGCCGCACGCTGGCCGATGCCGCCGTGCTGATCTACCTAGGCTGCCTCGGCCTGCTGCTGCACAGCCACGAAACCACGCCGGATGCGCTGCAGGTCTCGATGACCGCCTTCCTGCTGTACCGCACCGTGCGCTACGTGGAAAAGCCATCGCTGCGCAACGCCACCCTGAGCGGCCTGGCGATCGGCCTGATGACGCTGAGCGGCGGCTGGATCGCGCCGGTATGCCTGATGCTGGCCCTGTTCGCCTGCACCCGTTTCCTGGCCCAGCCCGCCATGCTGGCGGTGCGCGATCTCGGTGCCATGATCGCCGTCGGCGGCGCTGTCACGGCGCTGTGGCTGCTGCCGGCGCAGGCGCTGGAACCGTATCACCAGCAACCGCTGAACGCCTGGCTGGGTTGGAACTGGCTGCAACTGGACTGGCCCGGCTGGCACGCCGTCAAATTCTTCTTCCGCGTCGGCGTCTGGTTCCTGTGGCCGGCGTGGCCGTTTGCCGGCTGGGCCGTGTGGGCCTGGCGCCGCCAGCGCGGCGCGCTGCACATCGTGGTGCCGCTGTCCTTCGTGGTCATGGGCGTGCTGCTGACCCTGTTCAATCCGCAGCCCGACCAGGGCCAGTTGCTGGTGCTGCTGCCGCCGCTGGCCATCATGGCCGCGTTCGGCCTGCTGACCATGAAGCGCGGCGCCATCAACGCCATCGACTGGTTCTCGGTGATGGCGCTGACCTTGTGCGCGGCGGTGATCTGGATCTTCTACTTCGCCAAGCTGCTCGGCTGGCCGGCCAAGGCCGCCAAAAACGTGCTCAAGCTGGTACCGGGCTATACACCGGAACTCGGCTGGATCGCCTTCTTCGTCGCGCTGGCCGCCACGCTGGGCTGGTTCGTGCTGGTGCACTGGCGTGTGTCGCGCCGGCCGGCGGTGCTGTGGCGCGCGGTGGTGCTGTCATCGGGCGGCTTCATCCTGATCTGGATCCTGTCGGTGACCCTGTTCCTGCCCGAGCTGAACTATGGCAAGAGCTACGCCAGCGTGGCCCGCCAGATCGCCGACAAGCTGCCGCCGGGCGCGCATTGCATCGAAACCAATGTCGGCCCGGCCCAGCGCGCCTCGTTCGCGTTCTATGGCCAACTGCCGTTCGTCGGCGTGGAAGGCGGCCGCTGCGAGCTGCTACTGTTGCAAGATAGCATCAAAGCGCGCGATAACCGGGAAATCCAGCCGCAGCATCGCGGCAAGCAATGGGTGCTGCTGTGGGAGGGCCGCCGCCCGGCGGACCGCCAGGAACGCTTCCGCCTGTACCGACGCGCCGACTAAAAGACGCTGCCCTTGGGCTGGCAATGCTGCTATGCTTTTAAGCAGAAAGTGGCCAGCCCCATGCGATTTAATCTCCCGACATCATTTCTGCTGGCGACGTGCATGCTCACGGCCGCAGCCACGGCCGCGCCCTTGCAGATCACCACCGAGCACTCGCCGCCGTCCAGCATGCGCAGCGAGGACGGCGTCATCATCGGCCGCGCCACCGACAAGATTCGCGAGCTGATGGCGCGCACCGGCACCGACTACCGCATCGAGCAACTGCCGTGGAAACGCGCCTATCTGATGGCGCAGACGCAGGAACACACCTGCGTCTACTCGACGTCGCGCACGCCGGAACGCGAAGCGCTATTCAAATGGGTGGGGCCGACCGATGAGGCCGAATGGCAGTTCTGGGGTCGCGCCGATCACAAGTTCAAGCTCGACACCCTGGAGGATGCGCGCACGCTGCGCATCGGCACCTACATCGGCGACGCGCGCGACGAGTACCTGCGCAGCCGCGGCTTTACCGTGGACGCAGTCAGCAACGACCTGGTCAATCCGCAAAAACTGCTGCTCAATCGTATCGACCTGTGGGCAGTGGGGACCCGCAACGGCAGCGCCGGCCCGGGCCAGTTCGACTGGTCGGACAAGGTGGTGCCACTGATGGTGTTCCACCGCGTCAAGGTGTATCTGGCCTGCCATCCCTCGGTGCCGGATGAACTGATCGACCGGCTCAACGCCAGCCTGGCCGACATGCGCCGTGATGGCGTCCTGACGCGGATAGACCGCAAATACGACAGCTGGGGCAAGTGAGGCGCTGAACCCCGCCGGGCGACGCTGATCGCCTGGCGACGCCGGGCCGCTTAATGACGCGCGGTGGCCATCATCAGGCCGTCGACCGAACCGGCCTTGGCCAATGGCAGCCGGGCGAAGTCGGTGATCGCCACGGTCTCGCCTTCGTCGCGGAACTCGAAGCGCACGCCGCTCTCGGTGACGAAGGTTTGCGGCGAGGTCGCATAGATGCGCACATACTGGCCGTCATCCAGCGTGGCATAACGCTGCCGCATATAGTGCTTGAAGACGATTTGCTGGCCGTTTTTCAGCTCGTAGCGGTTGGCGTACTGGCGGAATTCCGACGGCTCCATATTGTAACGATGGGTGGTGCGCGCGGCCTTCACGTCGACGCTCTCTTCGGCGTGGACGGCAGGCAGGGAAGTCAGGGCGAGTGCGGCGACGACGCCAAGCAAGATCGATTTCATGGTGTGCTCCTAAGTTGTGGGAAGTGCGGGGAGCCACCGCTGCGGTGTTGGAATTCAGCGGGGACAGGTGCAGATTAGCAAAGCTTTCCGCAAATATCCGGCGTATGCGACGAGCCGCCAAAGTGCGGCCATCAACTGCAAAAAAGCGCGATAGACGGCGCATAGCCTGCATCTGTTGCGTGTTGCGGCTTTTTATGCGGGTGAAGTGATACAAACGGCGTCATCCGGTCTATAGTTGCGCAATGAATGAGTTGCCGTACGGCAGCTGTTTTATCCCTTCCGGTCGCGCCCCCAGTTCGCGCGCCGGTCACGGCGGCCCCGGCTGCTGCGCCCCATCCTCGCGCCCAGCCCCGGCATCATGATCCCTGATGATGCATTATGTTTACTCTTTACAAAATCCAAACCGCGCTGCGTAACAACTATGTCCGTGCTGCCCTGCTGGTGCTAACGGCGTCCCTGGTCCTGCTACTCGGCTTGCGCGCCGACGTGCCGCAAGACGCCAGCCCTGTCCTGCGCACGCAGGATATCGCCCAGATCACGGCGCTGCCGGCCAAGCGTGCCCAGCTGGAATACCTGCTGATTGCCGCGCCGCAGTCGGACACGCCGCGCTATGTGTTCAAGCTAAAGAACGACAACAAGCTGTATGTGGTCAAGGTGCCGGGTAATACCCACCTGAGCCTGGAGCGCGAAGTCCTGCTGCGCAATAACATCCCGTACGCCATCGCGCGCGAAGACTATCTCGCCTCGCACAAGGCCGTGATGCAGGATGACGATGTCAGCACGCTGGCGCGCGTTGGCAGCTTCCTGAGCCGTCACGTAGTCGACATTCTGCTGGTGGTGCTGGCGCTGTTCCTGCTGCGCAACGGCATTCCTGGCATGGGCCTCAACGCCACCGTGCTCAATCCGGACCAGTTGGGCGGCAGCATGGACGACCTGATCGGCATGGAAGACATCAAGCAGGAAGTGCTGCACCTGGAAGACATGATACGCAACCGTGCCCTCTATAAAGAGCACAACATCGACAAGCCGTTCAACGTCATGCTGACCGGGCCGGCGGGCACCGGCAAGACCAAGCTGGCCGGCTACCTGGCCAAGCGGCTCAACATTCCACTGATCCAGGCCTCGGGTTCGGCGCTGGAATCGGGCTACATCGGCGGCGGCTCGAAAGCGCTGCACGCGCTGCACCGCAAGGCCTGCGCGCGTGGCCAGTGCATCATCTTCCTGGATGAAGCGCAAAGCCTGTTCATGCCGCGCGGCCGTGGCGAAAAGAAATGGGAAGACGACACCGCCAACACCCTGCTCGGCCTGCTCGACGGCGTGCGCAGCGACAAGGGCGAAGGCGTGATCTGGGTAGTCGCCTCCAACTTCGACGATGCCTCGACGCGCATGGACGAGGCGATGCTGCGGCGCTTCTCGGTCAAGATCAACTTC
>Ga0308163_10003108_pt1 | contig 14234 bp, 8 predicted proteins | sample PhyTR1_FD_201037 | JGI IMG/M metagenome (GOLD analysis project Ga0308163, IMG submission 201037) | Phyllosphere microbial communities from UC Gill Tract Community Farm, Albany, California, United States - DLSLT.R1 | ecosystem: Host-associated > Plants > Phyllosphere > Unclassified | place: USA... | reverse complement strand
AGGAGGCCTCTGCGCCGCGTCCGACCCGGCCGCGCAACTGGTGCAATTGGGCAAGGCCGAAGCGTTCTGCATGTTCGATGACCATGATCGTTGCATCAGGCACGTCGACCCCGACTTCGACGACGGTTGTCGCAACGAGTAGGCGGGTGTCTCCGCTCTTGAAGGCCAGCATGGCGGCGTCTTTTTCCTCGCCTTTCATGCGGCCGTGCACGAGGCCGATTGGCGCCTTCAGGCACATTTTCAGCACCTCGAAGCGCTCCTCCACCGACATCAATTCCGATTCCTCGGTTTCCTCGACCAGTGGGCAGATCCAGTAAGCTTTCTTCCCGGCCGCAACCGCTGCCTGGAGCCGATCGACGATATCGCCGATCCGCTCAGTCGGCACGGTCACGGTCTGGATCGGCTTGCGGCCGGCTGGTTTTTCGGTGAGCTTGGAGACGTCCATGTCGCCGAAGGCGGCGAGAACCAGCGTGCGGGGAATGGGCGTGGCGGTCATGACCAGCATATGCGGAGAGATACCCTTGGCCGTCAGCCGCAGGCGTTGATGCACGCCGAACCGGTGCTGCTCGTCGACGACAGCCAGCATCAGATTGTGGTAGCTGACCGTGTCCTGGAACAGCGCATGGGTGCCGATGACGATTTGCGCCGCGCCGCTGGCGATCCGCTCAAGAATGGCTTCGCGCTCGCGGCCCTTGGTGCGGCCGGTCAGGACATCGACGGATATGCCGGCACTCGCGGCCATTTTCGACAGGGTCGCATGGTGCTGGCGTGCGAGAATTTCAGTCGGGGCCATCAGCACGGCCTGGCCGCCGCTTTCGACGACAGCAGCCATGGCCAGCAGCGCGACCAGCGTCTTGCCGGCACCGACATCGCCTTGTACCAGCCGCAGCATGCGGCTGTCGCTTGCCATATCCTTGAGCGCATCGGCAACGGCGGCCGTCTGGCTCGCGGTCGGGCTGAAGGGTAGGGCGGCGAGGATTTTTTGGCTCAGTTCTCCGGTCGCCTTGACCGGCGTGCCCGCGACCTTGCGCAGCCGCTGGCGCACCAGAGCAAGCGAGATCTGGCCTGCCAGGAATTCGTCATAGGCCAGCCTGCGTCGCGCCGGCGCCTGCGGATCGACATCCTTTTCGTCCCGGGGCGCATGCAATTGCTGGAAGCTTTCGCGAACACTCGCAAAGCCCTGCTTCGTGACCAGCGCTGGATCGATCCATTCGGAAAAGTCCGGCAGGCGCTCGACAGCATGGTCGATGGCTTTCTTCAACACCTTTGGTGAGAGGCCGGCCGTCAGCGGATAGACGGGCTCCACCAGCGGCATGGTGGCTGCCTCGCTCGCCTTGATCATGAAATCCGGGTGGACCATGGAGGGCCTGCCGTTGAACCAATCGATTTTACCCGACACGGTGATGATCTCATCGACAGGCAGCGCTTTTTCCAACCAGTTGCCCTTGGCGCGGAAGAAAGTCAGCGCCAATTCACCGGTCTCGTCATGCAGAAAGACCCGGTAAGGCGCGCTGCGGTTTTCGCGGGGCGGTGGGACATGGCGGTCGACCCGGCCTGTAACGGTGACGATGGCGCCTTGCGGCGCGCGGGCAATGCCCGGCTGATTGCGTCGGTCGATCAGCCGATGTGGGGCCAGAAACATGAGATCGACGACGCGCGCGTCCTCGGCATCCTCGCGGCCAAGCAGGCTCGCCAGCAATTGTGCCAGCTTTGGGCCGACACCCGGCAGGGTGGAAACGGAGGCGAACAGGGGGTCGAGCAGGGATGGGCGCATGATGGCGTGAAAATGCCGTGTGGCGAAGCGCATTGCAAGGCTGACAAGGCATTTGTGAGCGGCTATACAGCAGCGGACTGAAAAGTGGGAACCGGTTTTCGGATCATCCGCTGCAAAGGGGAATGCAGCGGACTGAAAAGTGGGAACCGGTCGGCTTGGTTGGGTTCGGCTTCGCCGCCCCCACATCCGCCTGCCGGGACTTTCTCCCCGCTGGGAAGAAGAGGCAAGAGGTTAAAGCGCTCGGCCTTCTCTGCTCTGGAAGTAGGAAGCGGGGCTGATGGGCTGTGGAACCCCTGGTGGCGTCACGGATTGTGAATGCCGACGACGAGATATTTCGATGCGGGTGGCATGGTCACCGCATCAACAGGAAGGTGAATGACATGACTGGTCTGGTTCGCAGCAGCGCCGATCTCGATCCCCGCCGTCGGCGCATTTTGTTTCGCTGCTGGCACCGGGGCATCAGAGAGATGGACCTGATGCTTGGCCAGTTTGCCGAAGCCGAGATTGCCACGCTTGGTGATGCCGACCTTGATGATCTCGAGCTCATCATGGCCGAGGAAGACAATGACCTGATTTCCTGGATCAATGGGGCCGCTCCCGTGCCCGCGCATTTGCAGATCCCGCTGTTTGAGCGCATTGCAGCTACCCGCCCTGATTTTTCTCCCGTTGATGCGGCCTCAATTGCTGGCCTGAGTGCTGTGACCGACAAATGATTTCCCTGTTCGATGCCAAGAAGACGGCAGCAGTGCAAACTGCTGTCACGTTGTCACCGGTGCCCGATGGCATGGATGCCTTTCTGGTGGCCGAACTGGCCCGCCAAGGGAAGCCTGTCGCCTATCTCCTGTCCGATTCCAGTCGGATGAATGACATCGAGCAGATGCTCTCGTTCTGCGCGCCTGAGATTCCTGTTCTGACCCTGCCGGCCTGGGACTGTCTTCCTTATGACCGGGTGTCACCAAGCGCAGATGTTTCCGCGCGGCGCCTGGCGGCGCTTTCGGGTCTGATTGCTCACGCCAAGAAGCCGCATCCGGCGATCGTGCTGGTCACTGCTAACGCCATGCTGCAGAAACTGGCGCCGGCGGATGTGATCGAAAGCCTGTCCTTCTCGGCGCGTCCGGGCAATCAGGTGAAGATGGATGATATTGCCGGCCGGTTGTCGCGCAACGGCTTTGAGCGCGTCGATACGGTGCGCGAAGTCGGTGAATATGCGGTGCGCGGCGGCATTCTCGATGTCTTCGTGCCGGGCTCGGAAGAGCCGGTGCGGCTGGATTTCTTTGGCGATACGCTGGAAAGCATCCGCAGCTTCGATCCGGCCAGCCAGCGCACCATCGGTCAGGTGAGGTCGCTCGATCTCAACCCGATGAGCGAAGTGACCCTGACGCCGGATGCGATCAGTCGGTTTCGCAAGAATTATCTCTCTCTGTTTGGCGCCGCCACCCGCGATGATGCGCTTTATGCCGCTGTCTCCGAAGGCCGACGCTATGCGGGCATGGAACATTGGATGCCGTTGTTTCATGAAACGCTGGAGACGGTGTTCGATTATCTCGCCGGCTTCCGCGTTGTGCTTGGGCCCGGCGTCCGGGAGGCCGCCGAAGAGCGCGGCAAGCTTATTCGCGATTACTATGAGGCGCGGCTCAGCAGTGCGACGCCCGGCAAGGGGCATTTGGCTCAGGGCACGCCCTATAAGCCCGTACCGCCGGAATATCTCTATCTCGGCACGACGGAATTCCTAAAAAAACTCGAGGCTTTCGATCCAGTCCGTCTGACGCCATTTGCCGAACCTGACGGCGAGGGACGAAAGGTGATCGAGCTGTCGGCACGGTCCGGGCCACGCTGGGCCAAGCAGGCGGCGCAGGATGTGAGCGAGGGCAAGGCAGAGGGCGACGGCGAGACGCAACGCGTCAATGTCTTTACCCAGGCGGTCAAATACATTGCCGATAAGCGGGCTGCCGGTGCCAAGGTGCTGATAACAGGCTGGTCGGAAGGCTCGCTCGACCGGCTGTTGCAGGTGCTGAACGAGCACGGGCTGGAGCGGCTGAAGCCGGTCTCGGCGCTGAAGGATATCGACAAGCTCGGCAAGGGCGAAGCGGCAACGGCGGTGCTGTCGCTGGAAGGTGGTTTTGAGGCCGGGGAACTGGTCGTGGTCGGCGAGCAGGATATCCTCGGCGACCGCATGGTACGTCGCTCCAAGCGTCGCAAGCGGGCCGCCGACTTCATCTCTGAAGTGGCGGGTCTCGACGAAGGCTCGATCGTTGTTCATGCCGAACACGGCATTGGCCGGTTCATCGGGTTGCGCACCATCCAGGCGGCGGGCAGCCAGCACGCCTGCCTTGAGCTGCAATATGCCGACGAGGCAAAGCTGTTCCTGCCGGTTGAAAATATCGAGCTTCTGTCGCGCTACGGCTCTGAAGGCAGCGAGGCGCAGCTGGATAAGCTGGGCGGCGGTGCCTGGCAGATGCGCAAGGCCAAGCTCAAGAAGCGGCTGCTCGACATGGCCGGCGGGTTGATCCGCATTGCAGCCGAGCGGATGATGCGCTCCGCGCCGGTTTTGGCGACGACCGAGGGCTTCTACGACGAGTTTGCGGCCCGGTTCCCTTATGATGAAACCGAGGATCAGATGAACGCCATCGAGGCGGTGCGCGGCGATCTCGCCGCCGGCAGGCCGATGGACCGCCTCATCTGCGGCGATGTCGGCTTCGGCAAGACGGAAGTGGCGCTGCGCGCCGCTTTCATTGCTGCGATGAACGGCATTCAGGTGGCAGTCGTCGTGCCGACGACGCTACTTGCCCGCCAGCACTTCAAAACCTTCACAGAGCGCTTCCGTGGCCTGCCGATCCGCATCCAGCAGGCCTCCAGGCTTGTGGGAACAAAGGAGCTGAACCTTGTCAAAAAGGAAGTGGCCGAGGGCAAGACCGACATCGTCGTCGGCACCCATGCGCTGCTCGGCTCTGGCATCAAATTTGCCAATCTCGGCATGCTGGTCATCGATGAAGAGCAGCATTTCGGCGTCAAGCACAAGGAACGGCTGAAGGAGCTGAAAAGCGACGTGCATGTGCTGACGCTGTCGGCAACGCCGATCCCGCGCACCCTGCAATTGGCGATGACCGGCGTACGGGAACTGTCGCTGATCACCACGCCGCCGGTCGACCGCATGGCGGTGCGCACCTTCATTTCACCGTTCGATCCGCTTGTGATCCGCGAAACGCTGATGCGCGAGCATTATCGCGGCGGCCAGAGCTTCTATGTCTGCCCGCGCCTGGCCGACCTCGCGGATATCAAGGCCTTCCTTGATTCGGATGTTCCTGAACTGAAAGTGGCGATCGCCCACGGCCAGATGGCGGCGGGCGAGCTCGAAGACATCATGAATGCCTTCTACGAAGGCCGCTACGACGTGTTGCTCTCGACCACGATCGTCGAATCCGGCCTTGACGTGCCAACCGCAAACACCCTTATTGTCCACCGCGCCGATATGTTCGGCCTGGCGCAGCTTTACCAGATCCGCGGCCGGGTCGGCCGCTCCAAGGTGCGTGCCTTTGCGCTGCTGACGCTGCCGGTCAACAAGGTGCTGACGACAAGCGCCGAGCGGCGCCTGAAGGTGCTGCAATCTCTCGATACGCTTGGGGCCGGCTTCCAGCTTGCCAGCCACGACCTCGACATCCGCGGCGCGGGCAATCTGCTCGGTGAAGAACAGTCCGGCCATATCAAGGAAGTCGGCTTCGAGCTTTACCAGCAGATGCTGGAAGAGGCGGTGGCCGAGGTAAAGGGCGAAGACGACGTTGTCGATAGCGGCTGGTCGCCGCAGATCCAGGTCGGGACCTCAGTGATGATTCCCGACGAGTATGTACCGGATCTACATTTGCGCCTCGGCCTCTATCGCCGGCTGGGCGAGCTGACCGAGTTGAACGACATCGACGGCTTTGGTGCTGAGCTCATCGACCGATTTGGGCCGCTTCCGGCTGAGGTCCAGAACCTGCTCAAGGTCGTCTATGTCAAGGCGCTCTGCCGCAAGGCCAATGTCGAGAAGCTGGAGGCGGGGCCGAAGGGTGTCGTCGTGCAATTCCGTAACAGGGAATTCCCCAATCCTGCGGCATTGGTCGGCTTCATTGCCAAGCAGGGCAGCATGGCGAAGATTCGCCCCGATCACAGCGTGTTCCTCACCCGTGATCTGCCGACACCCGAAAAGCGGCTGGCCGGTGCAGCCACTATCATGGCTCAATTGGCCGAACTGGCAAAACAGAAGTAGCACGTATGAGCGCCATGGTTGCGTCGACGAGACCAACCGTGGCGCAACTGCGTTCGCAGCGCTACGCTTAGGCCTAGATCAGCAATCTCGGCTAAAAAAATCGACTGAATTGATTTGAGAACCGGATTCCCGGAATGAGACAGCTGGGTCGAATACGACACAGATCGCGGTAGCTAATCTGCGGAAAAGCGTCTTAAGGCTGTCGATTTTGTCCAATGACGCATATAGATGTGTTAGGGTAAAAAACCCCATGATCCTGCTGGGTAAATCAATATAGATTTTGTCTTCGGTGTGGGCGGTGCGTTGCTTGGGAAGATAATAAATGAAGTAAGATTAGGTGATGAATATTCTTTTTGAAATTCCTGTATTCTTCATTTTGTATTTATTGAGCTAATACTACTTTTTATAGTGTATTGTTGCAACGCAGCATTGTGACACTTATCGTGAAGAAAATGCCATCTCCGAAATTAGGGGGGAAATGTGGTCGAGAGACATCGTGTTGCAATATTTGCTTATGAGTACGTGAACACATTTGAACTTGGTGCGGCCTATGAGATTTTCGAAATCTGCAGCAGCGTTCACGATTGCTATGACGTGACGATTTGCTCGGAACGGCCGGGCACCAAGATAAAGCTTGGCGGCCTCTCTCTCGTAACGGAATTTGGCCTGGAAGAGCTGCAGCGGGCCGATACGGTGATCGTGCCGGGCTGGAACGATATCGATGCTGTGCCACCCGGCAATGTGCTCGAGCATCTGAGACGTGCGCATGCGGCCGGTAAGCGCATTGTGTCGATTTGTTCGGGCGTATTTCTCCTGGCGGCCGCAGGCCTTCTCAATGGGCGGCGAGCGGCTGTGCATTGGTCGCAGGCAAAGATCCTGGCGGCGCGGTATCCGAAGGTGCAGGTCGATGCTGACGTGCTTTATGTTGATGATGGTGACGTAATGAGTTCGGCCGGACGGGCAGCCGGGCTCGATCTCTGCCTGCATATCGTGCGTAAGGACTGTGGCGGCAAGATCGCTCGCTCCGTAGCGCAGCGCATGGTGATTCCGGCCTTCCGCGAGGGTGGTCAGACGCAATATATTCCGCATTCAGCGCAGACCCAGATCGATAGCCTCGCCGAATTGCGCGAATGGTTGCTGCTCAATCTCGATCGCAAGATAGATATCGATGAGATGGCAGAGCGGATGTGCATGAGCCGCCGGACGTTTCTGCGCCGCTTTCAGGTGGCGACCGATCTAACGCCGGGTGAATGGCTGATTCGCGAGCGGGTGGCGCGGGCGCGCAATTTGCTTGAGGAAACGATCATGCCGATCGAGCACATCGCCGAGCAAGTTGGTTTTGCCTCGGCCGATGCGCTGCGCCACCATTTCCGCAAGCGATTCGGGATTTCAGCCGTGTCCTACCGCAACAGTTTTCGCACTGACAAACCGAGGTTCGGCGGCAAGCCCCCGGAGTGAGTGACATAAAGACCGGTCAGATGACGACCTGCCTTTTCCCGGAACTATTGGGAGAGTTTTGGTGGCGCAGTGTCCTGCCAAGCTTGTTCAACTCCCCGTTTCAGCTTTCGATTTGACCAAAGCTGCGTCCCATTTTCTATGATCGGCCTGTCTGTTGCGCAAACGATGGATTCCATAGCCGACAAGGGTAAGCGTCAGAGGGATTGCCAGCATCCAGCCGAAACCAGACACGATGAAGGCCGTGGATGCTGCGGAAAGCGCTGCGATTGTCAGTGATGCCGCACTTCTGTTGCTTTTCACGTAGCAGATAATGACCGCGATATAGATGAAAATGAAGTTCTGGTTGGCGATCATCAAGCCCTTGGAGAGTGGGATGAACTGGAAGTGGATTGCCGCACTCAGCAGCAGATAGACCGCCAGCATGAAAATCAGCGAGGCCTGTGGAATGCTTGATTTAGACAGCGTGCCGAGGAAACTTGGCAGGATGCGCTCGCGCCCGGCGGCATACATCATGCGGCTGGCGGCAAACACCCAGGCATTGACGTTGGCAATGACGATGAGCACAATCAACACGTCGGCAAAGGGCGCAAGCGGGCTGCCGTCGAGAATGCCCAGCATGCCGGAAACGCCAGCAATGTTCAGGCCCTCTGCATCGGCGCCAGCGGCAACCAGGGCCAGCGCGGCGTAGATCAGCGTCACCGCGATGAAGCCGATCAGGAAGATGAGCTTGATGGCGAAGGAGCCGCCTTTGACCTCTTCACTGCCGAAGCTCAGGTTTTCCCAGCCAAGAAAGGCCCAGAACAGGATAGCGCATGCCCCCCATATGCTGGAAACCGACACATCCTGCCAATCCCAGACGTAGGTCTGGTAAGCGGTCAAGCCATCGGCGAGCAGGCCTGGCTTGGCAACGACGAATAGGATGACCAGCAGCACCATCGACAATGCCGAAGCCTTGTTGATCCAGGCCGATGGGCGCACACCGAAGTAGTTGAGCAAGGTGGAAACCGACAGCACGAACAGCGAGATGGTAAAGATCTGGCTCGTTGGCAGGCCGAGGATCTTCTGGATATAGGTGCTACCCATATAGGTGCCGATCGGAATGCACAGCATGAAGGTCAGAGCAAGGATGAAGGTCGCGGCCGTGCCGGCCCATTCGCCAAGCGCCAGGCTGGCATAGCGGGCAATGCCACCGGAATCCTGCACATCAAGAGACAGCTTGAGGAAGACCAGCACAAGCGGGATGGAAATCACCGTCGTGATCGGCCAGGCAAGCGCGGCAACTTTGCCGCCGCTCGTTTCGATGGCGAGGCCGGGCAGGCCCAGCAGGCCCGAACCGACGATCGTGCAGATCGCCAGAACCACACCTTGCGAAATCGACAGGTTTTTCTTCAAGCTCATATATCTATCCCAGTTCGTTCGGCCGCAGCCTCCTGGCATGCAAGCCACTGTTGGTTCACCCGTGATGGCGTCACCATGACGAATTTGGATGACGCCGCCCCAACCGGCAGGCTTCATTCCCATGTCTTCTCAAATGGCTGGCGCGGCGTCCTTGCCGGTCGTTCTCACGCGAGGCCGTCATTGCCTGGTGGAGAGCAGGTCTCCAGCTAGGCAATGGTCATGATCCTATTTTACAACTTTGCCCTGGACCGAGAGATAGCGGTCCGCCAATTCGATCACGTCAAGGCTGGAGAGGTTTGCCTCCTGCAATTGCGCCCGCACCTCGGCAACGGTGTAGGAACTTAATAGCGAGCTGAAATAGTGGGTTCTGACGACCTCCGACTCGTTTGGAATGTTTCTGTCGATGATCGCTTGGGCCTCGGCTTCGCTATCGGGCCGGCGCAGGTCGCGCACGAACACATGGGCGCCGGACTTTGTAATGCGGCGGATCTGCTTCCAGAAGGCAACTGGGTCGGCGACGTGATGCAGGACGCTGTTGCTGATTGCCACGTCGAACAGGGTATCGGGCAGGGCAAGGTCTTTGCCATTGCCCAGCAGCCAATTGACCGGTGTTTCGTCCGCCGTCAGGCGCTGCTCCTGGTCTTCGCTCGCCAGTGACAACATGCGCGCCGAGATATCGGCGCCGAACAGAACCCAGTCAGGCGCCAGCTTGCGCAGGCGCAACAGAACGTCGCCGGGGCCGCAGCCAATGTCGATCGCCCATTTCGCGCCCGTGCCGACGGTGGAGGCGATTTCGCGGGCGAGGGCCTCATGTGGCGCGCTGTAATCTGCCTTGGCGTAGAATATTTCCTCTTCTTCCGTCATCCGTTCCGGTTCGGCTATGCGCGGCATCATCATGTTCATGTCATCATTGCCCTTTGGCTTTATGAAAACGGAGTGGACAGGTCATTGGCTTCGCTTCGTTATCGTCGGGGAGCATATATTGAGGCCATTCCAGGTCACCATGCTGATAGTGACCAAGATAGGGACTGCGCGGAATCAGATCATAGAGATCGATGTTGCGACGGATCTGCTCGCGAATCAGCCGACCTTTGCGGTTATCACCGGCCACGGCGTCGAACCGCTCTCGCGGATTGATAACGAAAACCAAAGAATCGCAGAGATTGCGGCTGAGCCGGTTGACGTTATTGGGGTGACTGACATTGATGAACAATTGGGTGCCAGCAAAGCACATGGTCCAGAAGTCCGACGCAGGATCGAGCGGGATGTCGCCGATCCATTCTTCTCTGTCGCCGTCGATCAGATATTGCAAGCTGTCGATAAACGTCTTCTCGTAGAAGGATGTCGGCTGCGGTGTTGCCATCGGCTCAAATACCGCCAGTAGAGGCTCTGCGGTGTTGACGTCGCCGTCCCAGGTTGCTGCATCCTGCAAATAAGAATGAAGACCCGACAGCAAGATATCGTAGCGGTAGCCGCCTGACTCGTGGTCAAAAGGAACAAGTAGGAATTTAATATTGCTTCTATTAAAAGCATTTTGCGCAAACACGCACGGAAATTGACTTTGCTCACCAGATCCGGGCCTAAATCTCATTTCCAGCTGAGAAAGAAGCTCAGCAGCCCAAGAATATGGGGTATTCTGCAAGGCCATGATGTAAGCATCGACCTGCTTCAATAGCATTGTGTGGCTCCATTGAATATTTTTTTCGGGAAAATTCAGCCTGTTAATGTTGGATTTCGTTGGTTTGTACTGAAAGAAATAGAAGGGGGCGGTGTGCAAAGGCTTGGGTACCCTTTGTTTTAAGCGACCCTAAAATGTGCTTTGAATTTTCCTCCCCTGGGGCAAGAATTACCGCCCTAGGATGATCGCCGACAATCTGGTGCTATGCACGGGTTGAAGTGTTGAGCCAAATCAATCTCAACCCTAGACTTCAATAGGTGTAGTGTAATATTTTAACAACCTATACGATTGCCAAATTTCGCGGAAATCATGCCAACTGGACTTGCGGCTGGCACTCACGCACCGGTCATGATTCCCACAAGCATAGGCAGGTCGACGTGGTCGCCAAAGATCATGTAGCCGAACAGGATAGCCCACAGCATCTGGCTATATTGGATCGGCCCGAGTATCGCGGCTGGCGCATGGCGGGTCGCCAGCATCATCATGACGGTGGCAAAGGCGGCAAACAGGCCGTAGCTCAACAAGAGGAGCCAGTCTGTGCCCTCAGGCCAAACGAAGGATGGCATCATAGCGATCCCGGAAATGGCGATGGTGCCGAAGGCGCCGGCGCCATAAAGCGAAGTGGATTTCTCCCGCGGACCGATGGCGCGGTAGATGACAATAGAGATGGCTCCGCCGAAGCCGCCGATGACGGCGCCGAGATGCCCGATCGACAATTCGCGAAAGCCAGGGCGCAACACCACAAGCACACCGAGAAAGCCGATGATGACCGCGCTCCAGCGTCGAATGCCGACCTGTTCCTTGAGAAAGATCACCGACATGATGGTCACGAAGGAGGGCAGCAGGAAGATGAGGCAGAAGGCCTCGGCCATGGAAAGATGAGTGAAGGCGATGACGGCGCCAATCGAACTGGTACCTGACGCGACGAAGCGCAACAGCCAAAGCTTCAGATTGGAAGTCCGAAACACATCCGTAAGCCTGTCGCCCCTCTTCAGCAAAAAGGGCAGTGCAGCCAAGCCGAACAGCGAGCCGAAGAAGGCGGATTCGAACGGTGTTACCCGTCCTTCGACAAGTTTGACCGACGCATCGCTGACAGCATAGGCGGCAAAGGCGACAAAGGCGAACGCGAGGCCGCGGGAAGTAGTATCGGAAGTCACGAGACGGTGGTCCTGTGGTTGGCCGCAGCGAAGCGCATCAGTCTTTCCCTACTTCAAATGGAAGGCAGGGAGGCGTCACCGATCCTGGGAACGAAGCGACCTGTAAAAGGAAGACGCGCCGTGATTATGACCGAACCTGACCTGCGTCAATTCAGTTTCGATTGCTCGCTAGCCTTTTCGGCAGCGATTTCTCTGAACGCATTGGCCAGAACGTCGCTCGGCTGGGCGCCGCTGACGGCGTATTTTTGATCGATGATGAAGAAGGGCACGCCGTTTACTCCCATTTTCTGGGCAGCATCGATCTCGTCGAGAATCAGGTCTTTGTCTGCATCACCCGCCAGCAGCGTCTTGATGACCTTGCTCTCCAGGCCGGCCGCCTCTGCTATCTCGAGCAGAACCGCGTGATCACCGACATTGCGGCCCTCTTCGAAATTGGCCTTGAACAGGGCAGACACGACGGCCTCCTGAATTTCGCGGCTTTCGGTTCCCGCCCAGTGGATAAGCCGGTGTGCATCGAGCGTATTCGGTCCGATCTTGATGGCATCGAAATCGAAGGCGATGCCGACCTCACGTCCGAGATCCGTCAGCTGCTGATGACCACGGTCCATGTTTTCCTTGCCGCCGAGCTTCTTGGCCAGTTCCACCTGCTGGTCGACACCCTCAGGCGGGTAGTCCGGATTCAGCCGGTAGGGCCGCCAGTTGATGTCGATGCTCACTGCGTCCTGAACCTCTGCGATGGCGAGATCGAGCCTTGCCTTGCCAAGGTAGCACCAAGGGCAGACGACGTCGGAAACGAGATCGATGGTAATGCGCTGCATGACGGATACTCCGGTAATAGAGGCATTCTGGCAGTGAACGGACCGCGGCGCCTTACTGCGCCCGCGCGTCCCACCAGGTCGACAATTGTGGCCCAAGAACAGGAACTTGTTCCGGGCGGCGAATGTGTTTCCAATGGGCTATCCACTGGTCACCGTTATAATAAAGCGGCACGACATAATGGCCGGCGACCAGCAACCGATCGATCGCACGAACGCTTGCTTGGAAATCCTCCTGGCTGCGCGCATTCACCATCGTCGTCAACACGCGGTCGACGTCCGGATTGGCAACCCCTGCGTAATTGAAGCTTGTCTGTCGATCGCGCGACACCGAACCCCACCGATTGAATTGCTCGACGCCGGGCACCAGAGTAGATGGATAGGACATGACGACCATGTCGTAATCGAAGCTATTGGAGCGAGCCTGGTATTGGGCGTCATCGACGGTGCGGATTGTCATGCCGATACCGATCAGCCGCAGGGTCCGCTGATAGGCGAGGGCCATTTTCTCCTGGCCGGCGTTCTGCGTCATGACTTCGAAGGACAGCGGCTTGCCCTTGGCATCGACCATCTTGCCGTCATTGATGGAATAGCCCGCCTGGCTAAGCAGCGCGACGGCCTGGCGTAGCACGTTGCGATCAGCGCCCGAGCCATCGGAGATCGGCAGCGTATATGTGCCGGCGAGAATTTCGGGCGCGATGCGATTTTTTGCGTCGCCGAGAATAGCCAGTTCGCGATCGTCTGCAGCATGACCATAGGCACCGAGCGGCGAATTCTGCCAGTAGCTCTGAATGCGCTTGAAAGCATTGCCATAGATGTTCTTGTTGACCCATTCGAAGTCGAAGGCCAGCGTCAGGGCCTCGCGCACTTTGACATCGGCAAATATCGGCCGGCGGGTGTTGAAGACGAAGCCGAGCATGCCGGTCGGTCTTTGCGCAGTAAAGGTCTCGCGCACGACGTCACCATTGGCGACGGCTGAAAAGTTATAGGCTCTTTGCCAATGGGCCGAATCGCCATCCGGATAGACGTCGATGTCGCCCTTTTTGAAGGCCTCGAACAGCGTACTGTCCTGCAGAAAGTAGGTGACGCTGATCTCGTTGTAATTGTCGAAACCGACTTTCGACGGCAGGTCCTTGCCCCAGTAATTCGGATCGCGCTGATAGGTAATCCGCTCACCTGGGCGGATATCCTTGATTTTATAGGGACCTGAGCCGATGGGAACATTGAGCGAAGACTGCTCGAAGGTCTCGGGATTGATGGCGTGCTTTGGCAGGATCGGCGTAGCGAAAGCCAGAAGCAGCGGTGTCTCCCGGTCGGCCTTGTCAGTGAAGGTAAAGCGAACGCTGTGGTCGCCGATCTTCTCCATCTTGGAGACGCTCGCCAACCGCTTGTCGAAAGGCGCACGGCCCTTTTGCTGCAGCAGTTGCAACGTGAAAATCACGTCGTCAGGCGTCACCGGTTGGCCATCGTGCCATCGCGCCTTGGGATTGAGGTTGAACTGAATGAAGCTGCGGGCGTCATCCCATTCGACGCTTTCGGCCAGCAGGCCATAGAGACTGTAAGGTTCACCGGACGAGCGCGTCATCAGCGACTCGTAAAACAGGTTGCCGTATTCCGGGTCCCAAATGCCCCGCGCGGTGGTGCGCATACCCTTGATCACGAAGGGATTGAGAGCGTCAAACGTGCCGACTACACCATAGGAAATCCGGCC
>Ga0308163_10003107_pt1 | contig 14234 bp, 13 predicted proteins | sample PhyTR1_FD_201037 | JGI IMG/M metagenome (GOLD analysis project Ga0308163, IMG submission 201037) | Phyllosphere microbial communities from UC Gill Tract Community Farm, Albany, California, United States - DLSLT.R1 | ecosystem: Host-associated > Plants > Phyllosphere > Unclassified | place: USA... | reverse complement strand
GTAGCGGGCCAGTCGAGCCCGCACCCACGACGTTCCTCCTGCGGACAACCTTAGCCCGGTGTGGAAACACACCGGGCCTTTTTTGTGTCGATCGAAGTGGTACTTCGATCGAGTTCAGAAGGGGGGGCTAAACTACCTCGTAGGGCACAGCGCCGCGGCGGTCAGGATCGACCCGGATCTCGCTGGCGGCCGGCGGAAACGCGCGTTGGTCGCAGTCGGTGCGCAGGCAGATGCGGCATGACGTCCCGATCGGCGTCGCAATGCCTCCGGTCCCCAGCGCATCCGCATAAATGAACTCCGACGCGTTCGCCTCCTCGCACCCCAAGGCGACCGCATAGCGCCGCGCCGGTCGCGTGTACGTCTCGGACGGCTTCACCAGACCCTTCGCCATTGAGACGTAGCGGATGCCGTCGGTCGTCTCGATCAGCTGCGTCAGGATCCGGTCGGGGATCGCCACTGCCTCGTGGACGATCCACAACGGGCACGCTCCCCCGAACCGCGCGAACTGCAGCCGTGTGGCGGAGTGCCGCTTGGTGATGTTCCCCGCCATGTCGACGCGGCAGAAGAAGAACGGGATGCCCAACGCGCCCGGTCGCTGCAACGTCGAGAGCCGGTGGCAGGTCTGCTCGAAACTCGTCCCGAAGATCCGCCGCAACCGGTCGATGTCGTGGCGGACGCTCCGCGCCTCCGTCCGGAAGCGGGTGTACGGCATGACGATCGCCCCCGCCGCGTAGTTGGTCAGCCCCGCCGTCAGCAGCGCGCGCGCGGTTTCCGACGCCATTTCCGATGCCGCGACGATCCCGCCAATTACGTCGCCGAACTCGTGCCGCGCGACCTGATGCGCGAGGGAGAACAGGGTGGTCTCGCCCGGCTGCGACCCGTCGAGCCGCAACGTTGCGCCGTCATAGTCGCGCAAGGGAGCAGCGAGCGCGCCCGAGATCGCGACCGATACGCCTCTCGCCGCGAGCCGAGCCTCCAGCGCCGCAACCCGGTCTGCCCCCAGCGTCTCGCCAATCTCCTCCGCCCGTCGATCGAGCGCATCGACATAATTTCCTGCCGCATGAAACCAGTCGCGCACGTCCTCCCACGGCAGCAGCCCCGGCGCCCCCGATCCCGCCACCAGCCGGTCGTCCAGCGCCCGCAACTGCTCCTGCGCCCGCCGATACGCGTCGTGCATCGCGACAAGGCGCTGCGCCAACAACGGCTGGTGCTTCACCGCCCGCCGCACCGCGGTCTCGTCGAGCGCGGGCGCCTCCACACTTGTGTCCGACACCGCCTCCAGCGTCGCGATCAGCAGCGCGGTATCGTCCGCCGCGTCGATGCTCCCCCAATCCGCCGGAAACTCGCGCGCCAGCGTGATCAGCACGCCCTCGGTCACCGGCCGGTCGCCATTCTCGATCTGCGAGAGGTAGCTGACCGACAGCCCGATCCGCACGGCCATCGCCGCCTGGCTGATTCCAAGAACGCGGCGCAGATCGCGCAGGCGGTGTCCGACGAAGAGGCGACGAGCGGGCAAAGTCATATCCCCGCCTAGTTTGCAAACATGCCTCGGACAAGTTTGCAACATTGCATTTGCGCATCGCATCCCGCTCTGTGAAGGCAGTCAGCAGGACGGAGAGACGATGTCATCCACGATCGAAGAGCTTGAACGCCGCCGCGAAGCCGCCAGAGTCGGCGGGGGCCTCAAGCGGATCGCAGCGCAGCACGCCAAGGGGAAGCTTACCGCGAGGGAGCGCCTTGACGTGCTGCTGGACGAGGGATCGTTCGAGGAGCTCGACATGTATGTCGAGCACAATTGCGTCGATTTCGGCATGCAGGACCAGGTGATCCCCGGCGACGGCGTGGTCACCGGCTCGGGCACGATCAACGGCCGCCTCGTCTTCGTCTTCAGCCAGGATTTCACCGTGTTCGGCGGCTCCTTGAGCGAACGTCACGCGCAGAAGATCTGCAAGGTGATGGATAGCGCGATGAAGGTCGGCGCGCCCATCATCGGCCTCAACGACAGCGGCGGCGCGCGCATCCAGGAGGGCGTCGCCTCGCTCGGCGGCTATGCCGAGGTATTTCAGCGCAACGTGCTCGCCAGCGGCGTCGTGCCGCAGCTATCGCTGATCATGGGGCCGTGCGCGGGCGGCGCGGTCTATTCCCCCGCGATGACCGACTTCATCTTCATGGTGAAGGATTCGAGCTACATGTTCGTCACCGGCCCCGACGTGGTCAAGACAGTGACCAACGAGGTCGTGACGCAGGAGGCGCTCGGCGGCGCGGTGACGCACACGACCAAGACGTCGGTCGCCGACAACGCGTTCGAGAACGATATCGAGGCGCTGCTCGCGGCGCGCGATTTCTTCGATTTCCTGCCCGCGTCGAACCGTGAGGGCGTGCCCGAGCGCCCGACAGCGGACGAATGGGACCGGATCGAGGAGAGCCTCGACATGCTGATCCCGGCGTCCGCGAACCAGCCCTACGACATGCACGAGCTGATCCGGAAGACCGTCGACGAAGGCGATTTCTTCGAGACGCAGCCGGCGCATGCGGCCAACATCATCACCGGCTTCGGCCGCATCGAAGGCCGAACGGTCGGCTTCGTCGCGAACCAGCCGATGGTTCTCGCCGGCGTGCTCGACATCAATTCGTCGAAGAAGGCGGCGCGGTTCGTGCGCTTCTGCGACGCGTTCGAGATCCCGATCGTCACCTTCGTCGACGTCCCCGGCTTCCTGCCCGGCACCGCGCAGGAGCATAACGGCATCATCAAGCACGGCGCCAAACTGCTGTTCGCCTATGCCGAGGCGACCGTGCCCAAGATCACCGTCATCACGCGCAAAGCTTACGGCGGCGCGTACGACGTGATGGCGTCGAAGCACCTGCGCGGCGACCTCAACTATGCCTGGCCGACCGCCGAAATCGCGGTGATGGGCGCGAAGGGCGCGGTCGAGATCATCTTCCGCGGCAAGACTCCGGAAGAGATCGCCGAACGCACCGCGGAATACGAGGCGCGGTTCGCGAACCCGTTCGTTGCCGCGTCGAAGGGTTTCATCGACGAAGTGATCCAGCCCCACTCGACCCGCCGCCGCATTGCGCTCGGCTTACGGAAACTCCGCGGCAAGTCGCTGGAGAATCCGTGGAAGAAGCATGACAACATCCCGCTGTGATCCGGCGGCTTGTTGCATGATGATAAGCACATTATCATGTCATGCGAAGGAGTCGTGACATGCAGACCGAACGCGTGACGTTTCTGACTACGCCCGATCATAAGGCAGCGCTCGATGCGTTCGCGGCGAACAGCGGCATGTCCGTCGGCCGCGTCGTACGTGAGGCTACAACGCGGTACATTGCCGCACCGGCGTCGCACGACGAGGAAGCGGCATTGGCGTTTCTCGCACCGGAGATCGAGGCGGCTGTCGACGACATGAAGATGTCCATCCAGTCGATGCGGGAGAATATCGCGCGCACCTGCGCTGTGGTCGATGCGGTGTTGGCGGGCGAAAGACCGTGAGTGCGGGTGAGAAAGCATTCGGCGTTTTCAAGACGATCCTGACGCTCAAGGATCAGCTGGATGGCCTTGATCGGGACGTCGCCCAGCTTGGCGGGCGGCTCGCCGGTCTTGCTGGCGCGCATGGCGATCTCCGCGATCGGGTTTCCCGCTTGGAAGGGGTGATCGAAGGCGCTGCAATGGCGGCGGCCCAGCAGCGGAGGATCGACCAATGATCGCGTTTCTTCTGCTTCAAGCCGCAGCCGTGGCGGCACCTGCACCAACCTGGAAGCTCGCAGATCGCACCAATCAGGCGGGCGTGCGCAGCATCTCTGCGTCGGTCACGGGCAATGACGGTCTGTCGCGCTTCGTCGTAAAGTGCGACGTGGCGTCCGAGCCGATCGTGTCGATCCAGTTCATCCAGCCGCAGCCGCTCGGGCAGGGGCCGGATAAGCCCGTCGCGGTACGCTTCGATGGCGGGCCAGCATTCACTTATAACTGGCAGTTCCCGGGTACCGGTACGTACATCACCGATTCCGAGGCGATCACGAAGCTGACCACGTTTCTGGTAAAATCGAAGACGGTACGGGTCGAGACCACTAACGGCGCGAGCTTTGCGGTGCAGGCGAATTTCGTCGCTCCGACCGGTGATGCGATGATCCGGCAGGTGCTCGGTGTGTGTGGTTACGCGCTGGGTGTCGTTCCCACCCCATCGCCGCCGCCGAAGGATACGCAATGACATTGGGCCGGCTCAACCATGTCGGGGTCGCGACGCCGTCGATCGCGAAGTCGGTCGAGACGTATCGCCTGCTGCTCGGCGCGACCGCGATTGGCGAGCCGTTCGACCTGCCTGCGCAGGGCGTCAAAGTGTGCTTCATCGATGCTCCGAACACGCAGATCGAGCTGATCGAGCCGTATGACGAGAGTTCGCCGATCGCCGGCTTCCTGCGCAAGAACCCGGCCGGTGGTCAGCATCATGTCTGTTTCGAAGTCGCCGATATCGCCGCGGCGGTTGCCGACCTGAAGGCGAAGGGGGCGACCGTGTTGGGCGAGCCGCGGATCGGCGCGCACGGCACGCCGATCGTGTTCGTGCACCCGAAGGATTTCGGCGGCATGCTGGTCGAGTTGATGGAGACGCCGGGCGATACCGGCGCGCACTAGGAGAGATCTGATGGCCGCGTACGAGCATATCCTGAGCGAACGGCGCGGCGACGTGTTGGTGCTGACGCTGAACCGTCCCGACCGGCTGAACGCCGCACCACCGGCGATGTTCGAGGAGTTGCGCGCGGCGTTGGGCGACTTGAACAGTGCGCGCGCTGTTCTGATTGCGGGTGCCGGCCGTGCGTTCTGCTCGGGCGCGGATGTCGGGGGCGGGGCGCTTGGTTCGGACAATCCAGGCGAGGCGACGTTCGCGGCGCTTACGGGGAGTTACAATCCGACGATGACGGCGCTCGCCAACCTGTCGGTGCCGGTGGTGAGCGCAGTGCGCGGGCCAGCGGCGGGGATCGGGTGCAGCCTCGCGCTCGCCGCCGATTTCTGTGTGGCTAACGAGAGCGCGTATTTCCTCCAGGCGTTCGTGAACATCGGGCTGGTGCCGGACGGTGGCGCGTCGTGGATGCTGCCGCGGCTGATCGGTAAGGCGCGGGCGACGGAAATGATGATGCTTGGCGAGCGGGTGCCGGCGGCGAAGGCGCTCGACTGGGGAATGGTGCACAAGGTGGTCGCCGACGATGCGCTGGACGCCGAGGCGTTCGCCTTAGCTGAGCGACTGGCGGCGATGCCAACGATCGCGCTCGGACTGATGCGCCGGGCGATTACCGCGGCGTACGAAACGGATTACGCAACCGCGATGCAGGCCGAGGCAGCCAACCAGCGCGATGCGCGCGGGTCTGCGGACTCGATGGAGGGCGGCCGCGCGTTCCTGGAGAAGCGCAAACCGGTGTTCACGGGCAAATGACCTCCGCCTCCAACACCACCCCGGCGTTTATAACCACCACCCCGGCGGAGGCCGGGGCCCAATTGGGCAAAGACCCATTAGCTGGTGCTGCGCTCAATTACTTCGACCTTTCCAATTGGGCCCCGGCCTTCGCCGGGGTGGTGTTTTCAGCATGACCGACAAGCCCGAATCCGCCCCCACGCTCGCAGATTGGCAGGCGCTCGCCGCCAAGGAAGTAAAGGGCGCCGACCTCACTTGGCCGACCCCCGAAGGCATCGACGTCAAACCGCTCTACACCGCGGAAGACGTGCGCGAAGACCCCGGCCTCCCCGGTTTCGCCCCCTTCACCCGCGGCGTCCGCGCATCGATGTACGCCGGTCGCCCCTGGACGATCCGCCAATACGCCGGCTTCTCCACCGCCGAAGCCTCGAACGCGTTCTACCGCCGCAACCTAGCCGCCGGCCAGAAAGGCCTGAGCGTAGCGTTCGATCTCGCCACGCACCGCGGCTACGATTCCGACCACCCCCGCGTCACCGGCGACGTCGGCAAGGCAGGCGTCGCGATCGACTCGGTCGAGGACATGAAGATCCTCTTCGACGGCATCCCCCTCGACAAGATGTCGGTCAGCATGACGATGAACGGCGCGGTGATTCCGATCCTCGCTTTCTTCATCGTCGCGGGCGAGGAGCAGGGCGTCGACCGCAAACTGCTCGACGGGACCATCCAGAACGACATCCTCAAGGAGTTCATGGTCCGCAACACCTACATCTACCCGCCCGAGCCGAGCATGCGGATCATCTCGGACATCTTCGGCTACACGTCGCGCGAGATGCCCAAGTTCAACAGCATCTCGATCAGCGGCTATCACATGCAGGAGGCAGGAGCGACACAGCTCCACGAGCTCGCCTTCACGATCGCCGACGGCATGGAATACGTCAAATACGGCGTCGCGAGCGGCCTGGACATCGACAAGTTCGCCGGGCGCCTGAGCTTCTTCTTCGCGATCGGCATGAACTTCTTCATGGAGATCGCCAAGCTCCGCGCCGCCCGCGTCCTCTGGCACCGCGCGATGACGCAGCTAGGCGCGCAGGACGAGCGCTCCAAGATGCTGCGCACGCATTGCCAGACCTCGGGCGTCTCGCTCACCGAGCAGGATCCGTACAACAACGTCATGCGGACGACGATCGAGGCGATGGCGGCGATGCTGGGGGGCACGCAGTCGCTCCACACCAACGCGCTCGACGAGGCGATCGCGCTACCGACCGACTTCTCCGCACGGATCGCCCGCAACACGCAGATCGTGATCCAGGAAGAGACGGGGATGACCAAGGTCGTCGATCCGCTTGGCGGCAGCTATTATATCGAGAGCCTGACGCAGTCGCTGGTCGACGGCGCCTGGGCGCTGATCGAGCGGATCCAGTCCGAGGGCGGCATGGCGAAAGCGGTGGCGGCGGGCTGGCCCAAGGCGATGATCGAGGAAGCGGCGGCCGGCCGCCAGGCACGCGTCGATCGCGGCGAGGACGTCATCGTCGGCGTGAACAAGTACAAGCTCGCCGAACAGGACGCGATCGAGATCCTCGACGTCGACAACGTCGCGGTGCGCGCAGGCCAGATTGAACGGATCGAGCGGGTCAAGGCCACGCGCGACGAAGCCGCGTGCCGCGCCGCGCTCGACGCGTTGCGTGAAGGCGCGAAGGGCTCCGAGAACCTCCTCGCGCTCGCCGTCGAATGCGCCCGCGCCCGCGCCACACTCGGCGAAATCTCGTCGGCGATGGAGGACGTGTTCGGCCGCTACGGCACGCAGCCCACCCCCGTCTCCGGCATCTATGGCGGCGCCTACGAGGACGACGCTCGCTGGACTCGTCTCACCGACGGCGTCGAAGCCACCGAACGTCGGCTGGGCCGCAAACCCCGCATGCTCGTCGCCAAGATGGGCCAGGACGGACACGATCGCGGCGCCAACCTCGTGTCGTCGATGTTCGGTGACCTCGGGTTCGAGATCGTCCCCGGCCCACTGTTCCAGACCCCCGCCGAAGCCGCCGCGCTCGCGCTCGCCAAGGACGTCGACATCGTCGGTGCCTCAAGCCTTGCGGCCGGCCACAAGACGCTGATCCCCGAACTGATCGGCTACCTCCGCGAGGCGGGCCGCGCCGATATCAAGGTGATCGCGGGTGGCGTTATCCCCGCACAGGACTATCAGGCGCTGCGCGATGCCGGGGTCCAGGCGATCTTCGGCCCCGGCACCAACCTGATCCAGGCCGCCGAGGACGTGTTAAAACTCCTCGGCCACAACATGGCCCCGCAAGAGGAAGCCGCCGAATGACCGATACCCTCCTCCGTACTCTCGCACATGCCGTGGCTCCGAGCCTGGTGCGCGATGCTCCCGTTGCCCGCACCGACTGGACGCGTCCGGAAATCGCCGCTCTGTTCGACCTTCCGTTCGACGAACTCATGTTCCGCGCGCAGACCGTCCACCGCGCGCATCATGCGATCGGCGAGGTCCAGCTCTGCACGTTGCTGTCGATCAAGACCGGCGGCTGCCCCGAAGATTGCGGCTATTGCTCGCAGTCCGCCTCGTCCGACTCCGGCCTCAAGGCGGAAAAGCTGATGGACGTCGACGCCGTCCTCGCCGACGCCGCGCAGGCCAAGGCCGCCGGATCGCAGCGCTTCTGCATGGGCGCCGCGTGGCGCAACCCGAAGCCGCGCGACATGCCGAAGGTCGTCGCGATGGTCGAAGGCGTCCGCGCGATGGGGCTCGAGACGTGCATGACGCTCGGCATGCTCGACGCGCAGCAGGCGAAGCAGCTCGCCGACGCCGGCCTCGATTACTACAACCACAACATCGACACTTCGCCGGAGAATTACGGCAACGTCATTACCACGCGCACCTTCGGCGACCGGCTGGAAACGCTGGCGAACGTCCGCGATGCAGGGATCTCGGTCTGCTGCGGCGGGATCGTCGGGATGGGCGAGACGCGCAGCGACCGCGTCGGCTTCGTCCACGCGCTCGCCACGCTGCCGCGCCACCCCGAGAGCGTCCCCGTCAACGCGCTGGTCCCGGTCAAGGGCACACCGCTCGGCGACATGCTCGCGGGCACGCCGATGGCGCAGATCGACGATATCGAGTTCGTCCGGACGGTTGCGGTCGCGCGGATCACGATGCCGCTGAGCATGGTGCGCCTGTCGGCCGGGCGCGAGAGCATGTCCGAGGCGACCCAGGCGCTGTGCTTCATGGCGGGCGCGAACTCGATCTTCACCGGCGACAAGCTGCTGACCACCGGCAACGCCGGCGACAGCGCCGACGCGACGCTGCTGGCGAAGTTGGGCATGAAACCGATGGTCGGCGCGGAGCCGATGCGGGAGGCCAAGACATGCTGCTGATCGCACTCCTGATGACCGCGGCGGCTCCGATGCAGTCGCAGGCGACGATGAACGCCTCCGCCGGTACGAGTTACGCGCGGGCGGATGCGGCGATGGCCGCGCAGTGGAAGCGGACCTACGCCTATATGAAGGGGCGCGACGCGCAGGACGGGTCGCGCGGCGGCGGGTTCGGCTACCCCGCGGCGCTGCTGGAGAGCCAACGTGCTTGGCTCAAGTTCCGCGATACGCAGTGCGTGATCGAAGGCGGGCAATATGCCGGCGGTTCGGCGCAGGGCATGACGATTGCCGGGTGCCGGACCGACCTGACGCAGGCCCGCACGAAGCAGCTCAAGACGATGATTTGGTACCAATAACCAGTCCGCACCCGGACCGCGTCCGGCAAGACGGCACAGATTAGGGCGAGTGATGTTCAAGAAAATCCTGGTCGCCAATCGGGGCGAGATCGCGTGCCGCGTCATGCTGACCGCCAAGGCGATGGGCATCAAGACCGTCGCGGTCTATTCCGATGCCGACGCACGCGCGCCGCATGTGCTGATGGCCGACGAGAGCGTCCGGCTTGGGCCGGCGCCTGCCGCCGAGAGCTATCTCAAGGCAGAGCTGATCCTGCTCGCGGCCAAGGAAACCGGCGCCGACTGCATCCATCCGGGCTACGGCTTCCTCTCCGAACGCGAGAGTTTTGCACTGGCCTGCGCCGAGGCCGGGATCGCGTTCGTCGGGCCTCCCCCGAAAGCGATCGCCGCGATGGGCGACAAGATCGAGTCGAAGAAGCTCGCCAAGGCCGCGGGCGTCAACGTCGTGCCGGGCTATCTCGGCGAGATCGACAGCACCGACCACGCGGTCGAGATCGCCGGTGGCATCGGCTATCCGGTGATGATGAAGGCATCGGCCGGCGGCGGCGGCAAGGGCATGCGGCTGGCGTATAGCGAACAGGACGTCCGCGAAGGCTTCGAGGCGACCAAGCGGGAAGGGCTCGCCAGCTTCGGCGACGACCGCGTGTTCATCGAGAAGTTTATCGAATCGCCGCGCCATATCGAGATCCAGCTGATCGGCGACCAGCACGGCAACATCGTCTATCTCAACGAGCGCGAGTGCTCGATCCAGCGGCGGCACCAGAAGGTCGTCGAGGAGGCGCCGTCGCCGTTCGTCACGCCCAAGATGCGGAAAGCGATGGGCGAGCAGGCGGTCGCGCTCGCGCAGGCGGTCGGCTATTATTCGGCGGGCACGGTCGAGCTGATCGTGTCGGGTGCAGATACGACGGGGGAGGGGTTCTACTTCCTCGAGATGAACACCCGGCTGCAGGTCGAGCATCCGGTGACCGAGGAGATCACCGGGCTGGATCTGGTCGAACTGATGATCCGCGTTGCCGCCGGGGAGCCGCTCGGTTTCACGCAGGACAAGGTCAAGCTCAACGGTTGGTCGATCGAGAACCGCGTGTACGCCGAGGACCCGTATCGCGGGTTCCTGCCGAGCATCGGTCGCTTGGTCCGCTATAATCCGCCCCTCCCATTCGCCCTGAGCGAAGTCGAAGGGCATGCCCCGAGCGGAGGTGCTTCGACTTCGCTCAGCACGAACGGGGAAGGCGTGGCGGAGTCCGACGAACCTCGAATCCGCGTCGACGACGGCGTCCGCGAGGGTGGCGAAGTCAGCATGTTCTACGACCCGATGATCGCCAAGCTCATCACCTGGGCGCCCACCCGCGACGGAGCGATCGCCGCGCAGATCGCCGCGCTCGACGCGTTCGAGCTCGACGGCCCCGGCAACAACATCGATTTCCTCTCGGCGATCATGCAGCACCCGCGCTTCCAGTCGGGCGCGCTCACCACCGGCTTCATCGCGGAGGAATACCCCGATGGCTTCCACGGCGCACCCGCCGACGCCGCGTTGCTGAAGACGCTCGCCGCGGTCGCTGCCTTCGCCGCGACCGCCGAAGCCGACCGCGCCCGCCGCATCGACGGCCAACTCGGCAAGCGCCTCCGCCCGCCCGCCGACTGGTCGGTGACGATCGACAAGATCGATCACGCGGTGACGGTCTCGACCGACGGTATCACAGTCGACGGCGAAGAGCTCGACCTGGCGCTCGAATACACGCCCGGCGATCGCATGGTGGTCGCCGATGGGCACGGGACCGATGGCGACGAACACCTCACGATCCGCATCGCCAAGGCCCGCGCCGGCTTCAAGCTTACCGCGCGGGGCGCGAGCCACGTGGCCCGCGTGCTTCCCGCCCGCGTCGCGCCCTATACCGCGCATCTGATCGAGAAGGTCGCGCCCGATCTGTCGAAGTTCCTGATCTGCCCGATGCCGGGGCTGCTGGTGCGGCTCGACGTCGCGGCGGGCGACAGGGTCGAGGCGGGGCAGCCGCTGGCGGTGGTCGAGGCGATGAAGATGGAGAACATCCTGCGCGCCGAGAAGACGGGCACGGTGAAGTCGGTTGCCGCGAAGACGGGGGACAGCTTGGCGGTGGATCAGGTGATCCTCGAACTCGACTGAGCGCTGCGCCGTCTGATTTGCGTCACCAGCGCACGTTTCGCCCCGTCATGCCGGACTCGTCCCGGCATCCACCGTACCGCACACCCGATAGGATTGAGTGTGCGGACCGGTGGGCCCCGGCCTCCGCCGGGGTGACGGACTAGGGTGGAGGGCGCACGTTCCTTACGGAGACCGTGCGGAAACGGACCGCGCTTCTTGTTTCCCCGCGAAGGCGGGGACCCAGTCTGGGCTCCCGCCTTCGCGGGAGAACAAGGAAGGGTAGGCCGGCAGCTGTGTTTGCAGGACTGCGTCCCCCCTAACACCACCCCAGCGAAGGCCGGGGCCCAGTTGGGAGTGGCTGGTGATTTAGGCCCGCGCTCCGTTACAGTGACCTCTCCAACTGGGCTCCGGCCTTCGCCGGGGTGGGATGTGTGATGGGCAAGCGCTCATTCTGAGGCCTTGCCGAAAACAGCGGCAGCGGTGCCGGTACCCAAGCCCAACGCCACCACCCCTCCCGTTTCCAGCCCCACCGCTGTACAGCACCCCGGATGACCCTCCTCCGTTACCTCGCCGCGCTCCTCCTCTTAGCCACCGCGCTCCCAGCGATCGCGCAGGACGAGCCCAAGGTCGCGACCGTCGCAGCGAGCCTCACCCAAGCCTCCGCCGAACTCCAGGCGATCGACGACGCGACCCCCGCCGCGCGCGACGACAAGGCGCGGCAAGCCCTCCGGACCCGCGCGCAAACCGTGCAGACCACCGCCGCCGACGCGGTCCGCACGCTCACCCCCGAGATGGCCCTCGTGCAGGCGCGCGTCGCGGAACTCGGTGCCGCCACCCCCGGCGTCGTCGAGGCGCCCGAGATCCGCCAGCAACGCAAGCTCCTCGCGCAGAGCCAGTCCGCGATCGACTCGGCGATCAAGCGCGCGCGCCTCATCGGGATCGAGGCCAAGCAGCAGATCGACGACATCGGTGCTGCCGAAGCGGAGGAACTCGGCCAACAACTGTCCGAGAACACCGGTTCGCCGCTGTCGCCGACCTTGTGGGCCGCGATCGTCGACCACCTGCCGCGCGACACTGCGCGCATGATGCGGTTCGCTAACGTCGAGGTTCGCCAGTTCGGTGCACGATTCGACATGCGCGCCGGCACCGGCCTGCTCATCGGGATACTCACCGCAATGGTGCTGATCGTGCCGCTACGACGCTGGCTGCACGGCGTCGGCCGGCGCTACGCGACCAACCACGCGCCCGGCGGTCGCCTGCGCCGCTCGGCCTACGCGCTGTGGCTGGTGGTGATCGGCACCGCGCTGCCCGGCCTCGCCGCCTGGGCGATCGTCGCGTCGTTGCGCTGGGCCGGGCTGGTCTCGCCCGCCTGGAGCCGGTTCGGCGCGCTTTTCGTCGGGATCACATGGTTCTGCGCGTTCGTGTCGTCGCTCGGCGGCGCGCTGCTGCTGCGCGGCCAGTCCACATGGCGCCTCTTGCCGATCGGCGACCCGGCCGCGCAGGCGCTACGCCCGTACACCTGGATGGCCGCCGGACTGATCTTCTTCGGCCAGTTGCTGATCGCGACCAACACGCTGATCGGGATAAGCGCGCCCGCATCGAGCGCGGCCAACGCGGTCGTTGCGTTGCTCCACATCGTCCTGCTCGGCGCGATCTTGGTAACGCTCGGACGGCTGCGCGCCGCCGCGTTGCCCGACCCGACCAAGCCCGCGCGCAACACGCTGCTCGCGATCGTCGCGACATTGGTCTGGCTGGTCCTGCTCGTCACGCTGATCGCCGGGTTGATCGGCTATGTGAACTTCGCGTTGAAGGTCGCGACGTGGCTGCTGTGGGGCGCGATCGTCGGCGCGTCGCTGTACCTGATGATGACCTTTACGGACGACGCGTGCCGGACGTTGCTGTCGAGCGGCAACCGTCTCGGCCGGTCGGCGAACAGCGGCTTCGGGGTCGACAACAAGACCGTCGACCAGATCGGCGTGCTGCTGTCGGCGGTGCTGCGGCTGCTGCTGATCCTGCTCGCGGTCGGCGCGGTGATGGCGCCGTTCGGGGCGGGCGTCGGCTCTGCGTTCGAGCTGTTCGGGACGGTCGCGAACGGCGTCACGATCGGCCAGGTCACGATCTCGCCGGGCGCGGTGCTGCGCTCGATCGCGGTGCTGTTCGTCGCGCTCGCGATCATGCGCGGGCTGCAGCACTGGCTGGTGAACAGCTACCTGCCGACTACCGCGATGGATGCCGGCGCGCAGAATTCGGTGATGATGGTCGCGCGGTATGCCGGGATCATCGCCGCGGTGCTGTGGGCGCTCGGCGCGCTCGGGATCGGCATGGAGAAGCTCGCCGTGGTGCTCGGCGCGCTGTCGGTCGGGATCGGTTTCGGCCTGCAGGCGATCACGCAGAACTTCGTCTCGGGGCTGATCCTGCTTGCCGAGCGCCCGGTGAAGATCGGCGACCTCGTCCGGATCGGCAACATGGAGGGCGACGTGAAGCGCATCAACGTGCGCTCGACCGAGATCCAGGTGGCGGACCGCTCGACGCTGATCGTGCCGAATTCGGAGCTTATCACCAAGACCATCCAGAACATGACGCTGGCGGCGCCGATCGGCCGGATTCAGCTGCAATTCTCGGTGCCGCTCGAGGAGGATCTCGATGCGGTGCGGACGATGCTGTTCGCGGCGTTCGCGGAGAAGCACGAGGTGCTCGACGATCCCGAGCCCAAGGTGTTCATCGATTCGATCGACGCCGGCCGCGCGAAGTTCAATTGCTTCGCGTACGTGGCGAGCCCGCGCGATGCCTATCCGATGCGCAGCGAACTGCTGTTCACGCTGCTCCGCCAGTTCCGCGAGGCCGGGATCGAGGTCGGCTCGACCGCGACCAAGATGGAGATCGTCGGCGGCATGCCTGCTTCGCCTGCTACCGACGTGCCGGCCTGATCATTTGACCGAATAGGGAATCGAGATCGTGTAGGCGGTGCCGGCGGCCATC
>Ga0308163_10003106_pt1 | contig 14235 bp, 13 predicted proteins | sample PhyTR1_FD_201037 | JGI IMG/M metagenome (GOLD analysis project Ga0308163, IMG submission 201037) | Phyllosphere microbial communities from UC Gill Tract Community Farm, Albany, California, United States - DLSLT.R1 | ecosystem: Host-associated > Plants > Phyllosphere > Unclassified | place: USA... | reverse complement strand
CGAATTTCTGTCCGGACGTTCTATCATTCCTTTTTGGGAAGCCAGAACACCTTCAACAGAAGATGTGTAGGCTATTTCTTTGGCGAGTTTGATTTTAGATTCCAGAATATCGTGTTCGTTTGGATTGAACAAATTTGGAACGCCTGCATTAACGAATGCCCGCAAATTTTCTTTGATGATTCTCAGACCTTTTCGTCTGGTTTCTTTTTTCGCTTCGTCATCCGCAAAATAAGTAGAGAAAAACAATGTAAATGACTTCAATAATTCAGGATATTTCTCAGCAAAAGCCAAAGAAATGTAACCACCCATCGAGTGTCCCAGCAAATGAAATTCCGTCAAGCTCAATTCGTCCGTTACTTTTCTGACTTCATCCGCCATTATTTCGGAGGTTTGGATTTCTGCAACCACTTCTGATTTTCCAAAACCAGGCAAATCGATTTTTATCAACCGGAATTTTTCTGAAAGAAATGGAATCATATCATCCCAAATCGTCAGATTTTCCATAAAGCCGTGAAGTAAAACCAGATTTTCGGTTCCTTTTCCCTGTATTTCGTAATTGAGCATAGTATTTTAATTGTCTTCGAAAGCCTCAGACTGACAAGCATTTAGTTTGATTTGTCAGTCTGAACTAGTCGAAGTGTTTATAATTTAATAATTATCTTATCTCCAAATCCAGCATTGTTGACAGCTTCGTAAAGTTTAAAAGTTTTTCCGCCATCATTGGTCGAGAAGTTTTTCTTTCCGCTTCGGACATCCAATTTCCCATTGTCATAGTCCAAAATACTTTGCGTGATTTTTCCATTAAATTTAAGGTTTTTTGGAGAAGTCATTCTTGCGCTACCTTCAATTTTCACAAAATTGCTACCTTCTTTATTTTCGCCGGAGATTTTGTATTCGTCTTGACCAATTTTTGTGAATGTAATTTTCCCTGCGCCATTCACTTGATCGTGTGTCAAAGTATGTGTTCCGGACAAATCTTTGAAAGCCCGCCTGCTCAGAATACTGTCATTGATTTTTGTTCGTGCTTTATTAATTGAATCAATGATTTTTACGCTGTCTACTTTCGGAGTTATCGTTTCTTCAGATTTTTTACAAGAAAAGATTGACAAAAGAACAATAACAGAAATTAGTTTTCTCATAGTTTTAATTTTCCTCACGAAAATAAATAAAAAAGAGTGTCCAGCAGACACTCTTTATAAAATATTTATGTTAATTATAGAACTTTTTTCTGATACAATTCTTTTTCTTTATCATTCATTTCCGAGATCCCGTAGCGTTCAGATTTGGTTATTGCTAATTCATCCAGCATATCAACCAAAGTTTTGTATTCGGAATTGTCAGCAGGTTTTATGATCACTGTAAAATTTTCCTTTTTCGGTGCATTCGCTTTTGCAAATTCGATGGTTTTCGCCACCTGGGCTTTATCAAAAGAAACTTTTCAAACTGTTATCATTCAGATTTTTTCGTTCGTCCTGATAATAATAGACTTTACTCTCTTTCCCAAGAATAAATGTTATTGAGTTTCTGTAATCAATCACAGATTCTTTATCAACTGGACCCTTTGCAGGTAATCCCAGATCCATGACATTTTGTTTTGAGAAATTGGTTGAGAATAGGAAAAATGTAATTAACAAAAATCCCAGATCCACCATAGGAGTCATATCTACTTTGATTCCCATTCTGCCGCTTCTGGTTTTTCCTTTTGAGCGGTCGTTAACTTGTACATCTGCCATAGTTTTAAATTCAATAGTTAGTAATATAAATGAAAAATTCATAACGATTTGTCATCATTATGAATTTTTGAATACAAATTTTATACCTTATTTTTCAAATTTATATAAAATCATTATTTACAGAATTATAAATTCTGCCATTGTTCCCAAGTCATCTCAAATTTTGTTTCTTTTCCGTGCATTCCAATTTCTTCCCAACCAGAAAATCGATAGAATTGTTCTGCTCTGGTTTTTGGTGCAGTTCCCAGCCAAACTGGAGTTTTAGTTTGTTCAAAATACCAGTTCAACATCATATTATGCAATTGTTTTCCAATACCTTGCTTTTCTAATTCAGGTTTAAGAAACAATGCCCAAACGTTATTTTCAACCAAGTCAACGATGGCAAATCCGACAATTTCGTTTTCAATTTCGCAAACCCAGCCTTTTCCCTTGTCTGTTAAATAAATTTCGTAATCTTTATCTTTTACAACATCTGGATTGGACAATTGATTTTCCTTCACAGAATTGCGGACAATCTGCATTTGTGGAATATCGCTGATATTAGCTTCTCTGAAAATCATTTTTACTTATTTTTATAATAATCAATCCCACATTTCAGGAATTTTTTGAAATCCTCTTTCGGCATATAACCTGAAACCGGCGTATTAATAACTTTCTGGTCAGGCGTTACCAAAACATAATGAGGCTGAGAATTATTATTGAAATTAATTTGCTGGAATAAACTCCATTTATCGCCAATAGTTTTCACTTTCTTCTTTTGTCCATCGCCCATATCGATTTTGATTTGCTCATTTTCCGGCAACTCTTCTTTGTCATCCACATAAACTGAAGCAATAATCACATCGTTTTGAAGAATCGGTAGAATATCATCCTGACTCCATACAAACTCTTCCATTTTTCGGCAATTTTCGCAACCGTATCCCGTGAAATCTATTAAAACCGGTTTGTTTTCTTTCTTTGCCACTTCTATCGCTTCGAAGTAGTTGTGATAAGGTCTTAAACCAAGAATTCCGTCTTTTTCTTCGTGGAAATAACTCACATTTAAAGGAGGTAAAATTCCGCTCAGCAATTGTAATTTTGGCTTTTCTGAAGGAATCAATCCTTGAATCAAATACGCCACAAACACAATTCCGAACACACCCAGAATTCTTCTGCCTAAACTAATTTTCGGCTTCTTATCATCGTGCGGAAATCTAATTTTCCCGAATAAATAAGCCACCAATCCAATCGCAATGATAATCCAAAGCACAATGAATAGTTCTCTTTTCAACAGGAAAGTTTTGGAAACCAAATCTGCTTTGGATAAGAATTTCAAGGCTAAGGCTAATTCGATAAATCCAAGAACGACTTTCACAGTATTCATCCAACCGCCTGATTTTGGTAAACTTTGTAAAGCCTGTGGAAATAATGCCAGCAAGCCGAAAACTAATGCCCAAGCCAATCCGAAACCGCCTAAAGCAAACGTCAGTAATGTTGGAACGTTTGTCGCGCCTGCTACAACGCCACCCAATAAACTTCCTAAAATCGGGCCTGTACAAGAGAATGAAACGATGACTAAAGTCAATGCCATAAAGAAGATTCCAATGATTCCGCCCGCTTCTTCAGCTTTGGAAGATTTGTTGGCGATGGAACTTGGCAAAGTGATTTCGTAATAGCCAAAAAAGCTCAGAGCAAAGAATAAAAATATGGCGAAGAAAAATAAATTCAGCCAAATGTTGGTCGAAATCTGATTGAAAATATTCCCCGAAATTCCATCAATAATATGGAACGGAATACTCAATAAAACAAAAATCAATAAGATGAAAAATCCATAAATGAACGCATCTCTTTTCCCTTTTGCCTTGTCTTTATTTCCTTTTGTAAAAAACGAAACCGTGAGCGGAATCATTGGGAAAACGCACGGCGTGAGCAACGCAATCAATCCGCCTAAGAATCCTAATCCAAGAACCAACCAATTATCATCGTTTGGTTTTTGTTGAGCCGTACCGCAATTTGTCAAAGGGTTTTTAAAGTCCAAAGAATTAACTTTCAAGCCATCTTGTTTTGCAACAGCAGGCGTTTCAATATTTGTAGGTTTTAAAACCGTTCCAACTTTTCCAGCAGGAGCGACTTCATAAATATTATCTTTTGCTTTTTCAACTTTTTCTTCGGAAGCAACTACAGCCGAAGTTCCAGTAATTTGTTTTTCGAATTCTAGAGTATTCGGCGCAAGACAAACGCGGTCATTACAAGTCTGATACATTATTTCAGCTGTAATTGTCGCTGGTTTTGTCGCATCTTTCGGTTTGAATTTCTGCTTGAAAACAACTTTGTTTGAATAATAAACAATCTGAGCACCGAAAGCTTCCGAAAATTCATCGTGCTTTTTTCCTATTTCCTGCACTTTTCCAATCAATTGGATTCCTTCTTTGGAAGTGATTTTAAACTCCGTCGGTATTCCCGAATCTGGTGGTAAATCCTGAGAATAAATATGCCATTTATCTTCAATCGTTCCAGTTAAAACTGCTTCATATTCTTCTTTCCCAACAGGATTAATGTCGAATTTGAACTTAACAGGATTTTTTATCTGCGCGTTGAAAATGGTTATTATAAATAGAAAAAGTGTTGACAACACTAGTTTGAAATCTTTCATTTTTTGATATTAAATTTTATTTTCTAACCACAAAGGTCACTAAGCTTTATCACAAGGAACACAAATTTGTGACCTTCGTGAATCCCTTGTGAACTTTGTGGTTAAATTCTAACTTCCAAAGAATCTGAATTTTCAGAACTAAATCTTCCGTCCTGTCGATAAGGTAAGACTCCGACAATCTGATTATCAGCATCGCAAAGAAGCCAGATTTTTTGCTTGGCTAAAATAGACAATTTTTCATCCTTAAAAAACTTCGAAATTTTCTTTTTACCAATCATTCCGATAGGGGAAAACAAATCGCCTTCTTGTTTTTTTCTCAATTTCAAAGGTAATTGAACTTTTTGCTTATCGATTTTCCAAAAACAGTTTCCAAATTCCTGGATTTCTTTTTTGATATTTTCTGGAATAATGATTTCGTTTTCAATAATTTCCAGTGTTATTTCTTTTAACTTCTCATTTCTAACTTCTAACTTCTCATTAAAAATCAACTCATTCCTATTAATTAACAATTGAAATTCAGAATCAAAAAATGAACTTCCAGTTTGCGCCGTTAGAACTTTTTGCATTTCGTTTTCATCAGTGAAACCAAATCTTTTCAAAACCTCATATCGAATCAATTCAGATTCTTTTGAGAATTTTTCCTTATCAATAATGATTTGATTTTCGTCAGAATTTATTTTGAGGATTTCAATTTTTTCATCAACTAATTGATTGATAAAATCCTTAGCTTGATTAATATAACTAATACTTTTAGAAAAATTTTGAAGAAAATTATCATTAATTTTTTCCAATTCGGGAACAATATTGTTTCGGATTTTATTTCTGAGATAATCTGTTTTCTGATTGGATTTATCTTCCCGAAATTCGATTTGATTCTCTTTGGCAAAATCATAAATTTCGGCCTTAGAAAAATCAAGAAATGGACGAATAATTCCGTTTTCATTTTTCGGGATTCCACCCAGGCCTCTGATTCCTGACGCTTTGGAAAGATTAATGATGAAAGTTTCCAATTGGTCATTCAGATGATGTGCCGTGACTAAAAAATCAAGATTTTCTTTCTGCTGAATTTCTCTGAAAAATCGATATCTCAATTCTCTCGCCCAATTTTGAATGGAATTTTGCGGCTGATTATCTTCCTCAGAAACTTCATACAAATGAAAAGGAATTTTATGTTGGTCACAAAAGTCTGAAACCAGCTTTTGGTCGAGGTTAGAATCCTCATTACGAAGATGATAATTGATATGTGCAACTTGAAAATTAAATCCCGAAAGCTGAAATAAATCAGCTAAAACCATAGAGTCCACACCTCCACTTACTGCTAAAAGGTATGTTTTTTGTTGCGACTGAGATTGTAATTGCTCAATAGCATTTTGAAATTTTAAGAGACTTAACACAATTTTATAACGAAACATTAAGTTATAAGCACAAATATACAGTTATTAATTCTTACTTTTGAATCGAACTAATTCCTGATAAAAGCGAATTGCGTTTGTGTCACTCAGCTCAAAGCAATTTTTAATTAAACTATTATAAACAAATAAATATTTATTATGAGATTATTTAAAATCTTGACCATTGCAGTTGTAGGGCTTTCCTTAACTTCTTGTGTCAGTAAAAAACAATTCGATGCCCTGAATCTGAACTACAAACAATGTATCGAAGATGCAGGCGATAGAATGCGCCAAATCCAGGATTTGAAAGGTGAAAACTCTTCTCTAAAAGGTCAAAACGATTTATTGGTTGGACAAAATAACGCTCTTAAATCCAGTTTAGATGCTTGTCTTTCAAACGCAGGAAAAGGTTCTGCTAATATTGATAAATTGGTTGGGGAAATCAACGCTTCCAACGCTTACATCAAACAATTGATTTCCGGAAAAAGTAAAAACGACAGTTTGAATTTGGCTTTATCTAACAAGTTGAAACGTTCTCTTGATAACGTTGCAGACCAAGATGTAGATGTGAAAGTTCTGAAAGGTGTTGTATTGATTTCATTATCAGACAAAATGCTTTACCAAGTTGGAAAATATGATATCCAACCAGCTGCAGCAGATGTTCTAGCGAAGGTTGCGAAAGTAATCAACGATTATGATACTTACAGCGTTTTGATTGAAGGTAACACGGATAACACGCCATTGAGTAGCGCTAATGCTCCAAGAGACAACTGGGATCTTTCTGCACTTAGAGCGACAGCAGTTGCGAAAGTTCTACAAACTCAGTTTGGGGTAAATCCTAATAGAATTACCGCTGGTGGTAGATCCGAGTACAATCCTAAGACGACTAATGCATCAGTTTCCGGACGTGGAGAAAACCGTAGAACGGAAATCATCATTATGCCAAAATTGGATGAGTTTATGAAGTTGATGGACATTGCTCCGGTTAAAAAATAAATAATAAACGATGAATGATAATTGATTATTCATTCAGAATTTATAAAACTAAACCTTGTCAGAAATGACGAGGTTTTTTTTATTTAATAATTTGGGCAGCTTTATCCGCCTTCCACTCCCGCTATTTTTGCCTTTACTTTTCCAGCTACAAAAAATGAGCTCCGTTCAAGTCGGGCTGCAGATTTGTCATCCAAACAAGATTCGGTTATAAATTCAAATTACATTAACTTTGAACATTAAATCAAAAATTCTAAACTCCCAATGAGTTATTTCGAAGAATTAGACAAAGAAATGGACCGCTATCTGGAAGAAACCGCTTCCGAAGAACCTGCTATTCTCAAAAAATTAAGAAAGGAAACCTATCAGAAAACAACGCAGCCTCATATGATTTCTGGTTATCTGCAAGGCAGATTCTTAAGTATTTTATCACATATTATTCAGCCAAAGAATGTTTTAGAAATCGGAACATTCACAGGTTACGCGGCTTTGAGTATGGCGGAAGGATTACAAAAAGACGGAAAAATCTACACGATTGATAAGAATGAAGACTTAGCTTACATTCCACAAAAATACTTTACAGAAAGTGATTACAAAGACCAAATAGAATTCATCATTGGTGACGCGAAAGAAGAAATTAAAAAATTAGATAAAATCTGGGATTTGATTTTCATAGATGCTGATAAAGAAAGTTATCTGGAATATTTGAAACTCATCAAACCAAATCTTCACTCCGGAAGTATCATTTTGATTGATAACGTTCTCTGGTACGGCAAAGTACTTGAAAACAATCCGAAAGACAAACAAACCGAACAAATCAAACTCGTGAATAAAATCATCGCGGAAGATTCTGATTTCGAAAATCTAATCTTACCTTTGCGAGACGGATTACACTTGATTAGAAAGAAATAATTCGTATTTTTAAATTCATAATTGATTGAGATGACAAAAGGAATTTGCAATGTTTCCATCGCTCCGCTGAGAGCTGACAGTTCTGACAAAAGCGAGATCGTATCGCAACTTCTTTACGGTGAATCTGCGGATATCATCGAGGTTAAAGACAATTGGACCAAAATCCTAACACATTATGATAACTACGAAGCTTGGATGGATACGAAACAAATTTCGCCAGTTTCTGATGAATTCGTTGTATCAAGAAAAAGAAATCTCGTCAAAGAACCTTTCCAATCTACAATGACGGAAAGCGGAAAAGTACTTTTGTCAATGGGTTCCGAAGTTAATTTTGAAACCACTGCGCCAACGCGCGGACGTGACCTCAGCGAAAGCATTGTCAACTGCGCCAAAGAATTTCTGAATGTTCCCTATCTCTGGGGCGGAAAGAGTTTTTTCGGAATCGATTGCAGTGGTTTTACGCAAATCATTTATAAAATCCACGGCATCAAAATCCCAAGAGATACTTATCAGCAAGCAGAATTAGGAGAAGCTTTGACGTTTATCGAAGAAGCAAAGCCTGGAGATTTGGCATTCTTTGAAAATAAAGAAGGCCGAATCCATCACGTGGGGATTATTCTGGCCGAGCAGAAAATCATTCACGCGCACGGAAAAGTGAGAATCGACAGCCTGGATTCCACCGGAATTTTCAATAAAGATCAAAATAAGCATACGCATAAATTGAGATTTATACGGTCTTATTTTTAATTTCAAATAATCTAATCATTATATAAAGCAAGAAGCTTCCAAAATTTGGAAGCTTCTTTTATTTTTGAAATAGAAATCAATTGAGCAGATTCCTATTTTTCATTTCTGATTTTATCTTATTAAAGTTGGTCATATTACTGAATAAAATAGAAACAAAAACAACTGGCAATATGGTGAAAACTCCGAAACCTTTTGTAAGAGTGATGAAAATCCCAGTTGCAATCAGCAAAATAAAAATGACGATAAATCCTATAAAAATACCTTTCGCCGTTTTGTAACTTTTGGTCAATTCTTCGTTACTCAGATGCGAAAAATCGTCGGACGGTTTCTCTTTTTTATTATCCAATAGTTTACAATTTAAATTCTAATTTAACATTAAAGAATCTTCCCGTTAATCTAACCGGCACCGGATAATATAAAGATTGAGAAGAATTCACATCGCTGATCCATTGATTTGCAATGGTATTATTGATATTAAACGCATTGAAAATCTGAACACCTAAAGTCAGTTCCTTAAATTTGCCCCAAAAATTTCCGCTCGCTTTATTATCTTTTTGGTCGATAAAAACCTTAGTCAACCCAATATCAACTCGTTTGTAAGCTGGCAAAGTTTTTTGATAACGGTAAGCCGCCAAATAATCCGGCAATCCATTAGCATCAAATAAAACCGGCGTTCCAGAAGGTAATCCGCTGGCATAAGTCAAAGTCAAATTGACTCTCATACTTGGAAACTTCGGCATATAATCCTGATAAAACATAGAGAAACGGAAACGCTGATCCGTTGGTCTCGGGATATAGCCCATCCCTTCTATATTTTCATAAACTCTGGCATAACTCGCAGAAACCCAGGAATCGATACCCGGAACAAACTGTCCGAATAATCTCGCATCCAAACCGTATGCATAACCTTCCGAATTATTTTTCCCTGAATATCTCACTCTTACATTATCCAAATAATAAGGAATCAGGTTCTCCATTTTCTTGTAGTAAGCCTCTGTTGTCAGCTTGAAGTTTCTTTCTTTAATCTTGAATTCATAATCGTTAGCCAAAATAATCTGATAAGACTTCTGTGCCTTGATATCAGAATTGAAAGCACCTGTCAAATCCTTGATTTCTTTATAAAATGGCGCTTGGTAATAAACTCCTCCAGCCACTCTGAAGAGCATATCCATATCCCAATCCGGTTTGATCGCAAACTGCGCTCTTGGACTGAACAATGTTTCTTTATTAAAGCTCCAGTTCTGAACTCTCGCTCCTCCATTAACAAAAATTCGGTTACTTCCCCAATAGAATTTTTTTGAAAACTGGGCGTAGGCTGAGATTCTTGTTGGAGTAATATTGTTTTGTCCTGCGATATAGTATTTAAGGTTAAGAGCAGAAGTATCCAGATTACCCGGAAGGACAAAATCTCTTGGACTGCTGTAACCGATAGAATCTACAAACTGCCACTCATTCGTGAAATCTTTGATGGTTTCTCTTTCATACTTCACACCAACTTCGATATCTGTATTCACATCCGGAGAAAACTTCGTTCTGAATTGTGATCCAGCCACTCGAACTAATAAGTCGTTTCTGGCGTGGTCAATCTGTCCGCCGGCATCATAACCTGCAACAGGGTTCCCTTCTTCATCAAAAGCTTCCAAAATGTAACCGGATGCAATGGAGTAATATTCTCTCTCTCTGTTTTGATATGCGAAATTATCCAATGAGAAATGCCATTTTTTACTTGGTTTGAAGTTCACGCTTACCGTTCCCATCATATTTTTATACTGGTCATCTTCCTGTCCGTTGTAGAAAACCGTCAGTTTCAGAGGCTGTAAAAGACTCCCAAAATCTACTTCTTTTTGTTTCGGATACATTTGATAATCATTCTTAGCATAGTAACCTAAAAATGACAATGACCATTTTTCATTAAACTGATAATTCAGATAAGTCTGAAGATCCATATACCTCGGGTTGAAATCTGTATCTTCATTCAATGTATTAAGAACAAGATTTGTGTTTCTGTAACGTCCTGAGATCAATCCTGTGAATTTTTTATCCTTTGATGCAAAACCAGTTGTCAGCCTTCCTCCAATTAAACTAGCTTCTCCGGAAACTTCGAATTTCTCAGGTTGTCTGTAATAGATGTTAAGTGACGAAGACATTTTATCACCATATCTTGGCTCGAATCCACCAGCAGAAAAGTTGATTGAAGAAACCATATCCGGATTCACAATACTCATCCCTTCCTGTAGAGAGTTTCTGATTAAAAACGGGCGGTACAACTCGATATCATTAATGTAAATCAAATTCTCATCATAACTTCCACCTCTTACCATATATTGAGATGATAACTCTGCGTTGGAATTGACAGATGGTAAACTTTTCAAAAGTCCTTCTACACCACCAGCTAATGAAGCCACTTCTTTCGCTTCTTTGGCAGAAATCTCTACCGAAGTCAAATCATTGGTTTTGAATCTTGCTCTTTTCTGAAAAACGACTTCCTGAATCTCCGTAGCCGTAACCGACGGGAAGAAAAGAACATTCACAGTCTGAGTTCTCGGTGATGTTTTGATGACTTTGGAGAAACCTTTAAAGTTCAGTTTCTGTACGTTCAACGTCTGCTCAGAATCTGCAAGAGGAACTTTCACATAACCATTTTTATCCGTCTGATAAATTTGATTGTTGTAAGAAACTTCGGCTTCAGAAACCGGTTTGCCATCTTCTTCGTTCAGAACTCTTAGATTAATTTGAGAAAATGCCGCAAATGGCAGGAAGAAAAGAATTAAGAGAATATAATTTTTCAATGCTGTAGTTTTTATTATCTATTTTATATTTTGAAATAAGCTTGGGTTAGCAAAAATAACAATTAATCTAAAGAACGAAAGAATAATTACAATTGTTATTCAGAAAATCGATTTGTTTCAGAATATTTGCTGTTGAATTAAGAAATATTAAGTCAAAATTCTAAATAATTTCAAATCAAGGCATAAAAAAAGTCCGAATCGATCGGACTTTCATTTTTTATAATATTGCTTCTCTGATTCTTGTCAGTTTCCCGAGCAAGCCATCAAGCAATTCTAATTTAAGCATATTCGCACCATCAGATTTCGCTACCGATGGATCCGGATGAGTTTCTATAAATAATCCATCTGCACCGACTGCGATTCCTGCTTTTGCAATAGTTTCAATCAATTCTGGTCTTCCACCTGTGACACCGGAATTTTGATTCGGCTGTTGAAGTGAATGAGTCACGTCCAAAATCACAGGAGAATACGCTCTCATCGTCGGGATTCCACGGAAATCAACAACTAAATCTGAGTAACCAAAGGTATTTCCTCTTTCGATGATGGCTGTTTTATCATTACCGGAATCTTTCACTTTCTGAACTGCAAATTTCATGGCTTCAGGAGAAAGGAACTGTCCTTTTTTCAAGCTCACCGCTTTTCCGGTTTCTGCTGCAGCGATTAACAAGTCTGTTTGTCTCACGAGGAAAGCCGGGATTTGCAAAACATCTACATATTCTGCCGCCAAAGCTGCGTGACCATTCTCGTGAATATCTGTTGTTGTAGGAACATTGAAGGTCTCTCCTACTTTTCTAAGGATCTTCAAAGCTTTTTCGTCGCCAATGCCACTGAAAGAATCAATGCGGCTTCTGTTAGCTTTTTTGAAACTCCCTTTGAAGATGTACGGTATATTGTATTTATCAGAAAGTTTCACAATATGTTCTGCTATTTGCAAAGCCATTGTCTCATCTTCAATTGCGCAAGGACCAGCAATCAGGAAGAAGTTCTTGGAATCTTTGTGATGGATGTTATCTAGATATTGTATCATTTTTTTTGATTTTAAATTATGGATTTTAGATTTTAAATGCTCTAAAATCTGAGTACAAATATACGGATTAAAGAGAAAACTTTCTACTTCAATACTGCGGAAGCATTCATCGGGATTATGATTGATTAATTTGTTTATTTTTAATTTAATGTAAAGATAAAATGGTTCACCAACCTTATCGCAAGACTAAAATAATCTACTTAATCCTTACTCTTCTAGCCTTTACATTAATAAATACAGCGTTAATGCATACACTTATACTGTTAAACATTATAATTCCAGCCTTAATGATTAAAATTTCTATGTTTAAGCTTGGTTTTCCAATTTTTAAAACTAATCATTCAGCCTTTAACATTACTCTTCCACGCTCTAACATTGTAAATCCAGTCTTAAAGCCTTAAATTATAGTTATAAAGCTAAAATGTAGAATTAAAATTATATTTGTAATCATAAAAACACAAAAAGATGAGCATTAGAAAGTATCAGGAAAAGAAAGAACATCCGCACCCGCATATCGGGAATCTTGTAAGAAAGGTGATGGTTGCGAAAAACATCAATTCGGCAGAATTATCAAGACGATTGGGACTCAGCAAGACTGGAGTTGGGATGTATTTGAATCGATCATCCTTACAATTCGGGATATTATGGGATCTGGGGATTGAACTTAAACACGATTTTTTATCAGAAATCGCCAACCATTATCCATCCGATATTCCTTTGAATGAAAATGCCAATATCATAAAGGAATCGGAAGAAAAGAAAGCAAAAATTGTGGATTTGGAGAAGGAGATTGAGATTTATAAGAATGCTTTGGGTATCAGAAAATAAGATTAGAATTAATCTTTAAACATTTTGGCATTTCGTAGGAATCTCGACAGTGAAATTTAGATTCCTACGGAATGACAAATTGGATGTTATGAAAACTTCTTGACAATCTTTTCAAATGTATTAGCATTCCTACTTGTCATTTTATCTTTCAAGCTTTTCTTGCCAAGAACTTTTCCAAAATTAGAATCCAAAGTCTGTCCTTTTGGAACTTGCCAATAGAAAATATTGTTGACAACTTTTCCCTTTTCACCTTTTGCTTTGATTGATTTTTCGAATTCTTCCAACAAAGTTTCTTCCACTTTTTCTGAGCCTAGGAAAATATAATTATGAAAATTTTTGATTGACGGAAATGGGTCATTTTTCAAAATAGCATTGATTTCATCTTCAGTCTTAATGAAAAGAAAAGCTTCATAATTGAAATGCTCAGACATTGCTTTTTCCAGAATCTTCTTCAATTCCATCGAATCTTTATCGGATTGAAATAAGATATTCCCACTTGCTAAAACCGAAGACACGTTTTGAACGCCCGCATCAGAAAAGACCTTGCAAACCTCAGCCATTTTCATATTGGTTCCTTTGACATTCACGCCGCGGAGGAAAGCACAGTATTTCATAAGATGTTAGATGTTAGATGTTAGATGTTAGATGTTAGATGTTAGATAAAATTAAATAAAAAAGCGTTTCAAAATATTGAAACGCTTTTTTATTTTATTGTGTGACTTTCATCAGCTGTTTGGTGATGTTGTCCATCTTTTCAGCTTCGTAAGTAGTGTCATAATCTTTCATAATATCGAAAAGATAAGAATAGAACGATGTCACTTTTTGTACGTCATCTGCTTTTTTGAAAGCTTTCTCTTTGCCCATCTCCTGCAAATCTTTGATGAATGTATTGAATCTTTTATCGATCACATTCAGAGAGTTAACCAGATATTGATAGCCTTTTTCTTTCTGTCCGATTTTATTGTAAGCATCGGAAACCGCACCAACAACCAAAGAATATTCCATTGGTTTGGTTTTCATTTGTCTTGCTGCATAAACCTGGAATTTTGGCGATAATCTGGTATAATAATCATACTCATTGAAGATTCCTTTTTTGAGATCTTCTGCCAGTTTCAGACCTTTTTGCTCCTGTCCGGCCACGATATAGGCATAAACGATGGAACTCAAAGACCTTGGGTCATCA
>Ga0308163_10003103_pt1 | contig 14238 bp, 16 predicted proteins | sample PhyTR1_FD_201037 | JGI IMG/M metagenome (GOLD analysis project Ga0308163, IMG submission 201037) | Phyllosphere microbial communities from UC Gill Tract Community Farm, Albany, California, United States - DLSLT.R1 | ecosystem: Host-associated > Plants > Phyllosphere > Unclassified | place: USA... | reverse complement strand
AGGTTCAGATGAACCGGACAGACGCTAGATTCTTTTGTTTTCGTTCGTCATTTCGGGAAAACCGGCTTCCAATTTTCCGTGACAAATTCTCGTGCCCGGTTTTACGGCTGGGGCACCTTGTTCTGCATAGTGGCCACGGTGGCGGAGATTTCGCGCTGGCTGGGCTCTACGAAAATCACCAGTGCCCACATGGCCGCATAGATCATCGCCGCGATACTCGCGAGGATAAAGAGAAAGCGGAACAGGCTGGGCATGGTTCGGTCTCCTGCCGGGCAAAAGCAAGTGCCTTCGATCACGGTATATCGGCCCAAGCTGACCCTGTTTCAAGTTGGGATGCAACAGGTTTCGATGCTGCCCTGCGGTGGCCAAAGCGGCAAAGGCTGCGGCGCGGGTTGTTAGCCGGATATCCGGGGATATTCGATCTCGTGAATCTGGAGGCGGAATGCGGCGAGTGCTTGACGTGGCCGCGGCATTTGTCAATAGGGTGATCAACTGTTGCGAAAAGGCTGATGACTTAACCGATGCCCCATGCTGTTTCTCCTCTTGCCGAGCAGGCACGCTCGGCGCTCGGGCGTCGAAATCTGGTTTTCGTCGGATTGATGGGGGCTGGAAAATCCGCCATTGGCCGTCTCGTCGCCCAGCAACTCGGAATGCCCTTCGTCGATACCGATACCGAGATCGAGCGCGTCTCGCGCATGACGATCGGAGAACTGTTTGCCGCTTATGGCGAACCGGAATTTCGGGCGCTCGAGACGAGGGTCGTCCGGCGGCTGCTGCGCTCGGGGTCGAAGGTGGTATCGACTGGCGGCGGCGCCTTCATCAACGACAGAACCAGAAGGCAGATCGAGCGCGGTGGTGTTTCCGTCTGGTTGAAAGCCGATCTCGAGGTGCTCTGGGAGCGGGTCAACAAGCGCGACAACCGTCCGCTGCTGAAGACCGAAAATCCGAAACAGACGCTGGAAAAGCTGATGCAGGATCGCTATCCGATCTACCAGCGGGCCGATATCACCATTTCCTCGCGCGATGTGCGCAAGGAGGTCATCGCAGACGACGTGATGCACGCGGTGATCGCCTATCTGAGCAAAGGCAGGACCAATCGATGAGCAGCCAGCAGACCACCGAGCGCCTCGTGCATGTTCCCCTGGGCGAGCGCGCCTATGATATCCTGATTGGGGACGGATTGATCGGCCGCGCTGGCGGTGAGATCTCCGCCCGCATCAAGGGCCGCAAGGCGGCTATTATCACCGACGAGAATGTCGGGGCACTCTATCATGGCCCGCTGATGGACAGTCTGGAGGCCGACGGTTTCGATACTGTGTCCCTGACGTTGCCGGCAGGCGAAAAGACCAAGAGCTTCGACCATCTGACAAAGGTCTGCGACGTGCTGCTGGAAGCCCGGATCGAGCGCAATGACGTTGTGATTGCGCTGGGCGGTGGGGTGATCGGCGATCTGACCGGCTTTGCCGCCGGCATCGTGCGGCGCGGTGTGCGTTTCGTGCAGATCCCGACGTCGCTGCTGTCGCAGGTCGACAGCTCGGTTGGCGGCAAGACCGGCATCAATGCGCGGCAGGGCAAGAACCTCGTCGGCGTCTTCAATCAGCCGGATTTGGTGCTTGCCGATACGGCGATGCTGAATACGCTGAGCGAACGCGAATTTCGCGCTGGCTACGCCGAGGTTGCCAAATATGGCCTGATCGACAAGCCTGAATTCTTCGACTGGCTGGAGCGCAATTGGCGTGAGGTTTTCTCAGGTGGGCCGGCCCGGACGGAGGCAATCGCGCTGTCCTGCCAGGCCAAGGCCGATGTGGTCGTGGCGGACGAGCGGGAGAACGGTCGCCGGGCGCTGCTCAATCTCGGCCACACTTTCGGCCATGCGCTGGAGGCGGCGACGCATTACGACAGCAGCCGGCTCGTGCATGGCGAGGGCGTGTCCATCGGCATGGTGCTGGCGCATGAGTTTTCCGCGCGCCTCAACCTGGCGAGCCCCGACGATGCCAAGCGTGTCGAGCGCCACCTGAAAGAGGTTGGTCTGCCGACGCGCATCAGTGACATCCCTGGAGACATGCCGCCGGCTGAAGAGCTGATGAAGGCCATCGCCCAGGACAAGAAGGTGAAGGGCGGCCAGCTGACCTTCATCCTCACCCATGGCGTTGGCCAGTCCTTCGTGGCTGACGATGTTCCGTCTTCCGAAGTTCTGTCCTTCCTCAGCGAAAAGCTGGAGCGCTGATTACCAACGTACTGCCTCGCCAGGCGCCGAGGGCTCGATCGCCAGCGCGTGCAGGCCAGCGTCGAGCTCTGGCTTCAGCAGGTCGGTGACGGCCCGGTGCCGGGCAAGCCTGGTCACGCCGACAAAGCTTGCAGAGACGATGCGCACCCGCATATGGGTTTCGCCGGTGCCTGATATATCCGGCTGGTGTCCTGCATGGTGATGGCTTTCGTCGATGACGGCAAGCCGCTCCGGCTGGAAATGCTCGGTCAGTTTCTGCTCGATCGTTTCACGAAGCGACATCGGGCTTGGTTCCCATTCTGGTGGCGCCCGTTTTGGCGGGCTCGTTTTGGCTAGGTTGGTGTGGTTTTCGGAAAAGCCTCCAAAAGGGCAATAACAATGTGATTTGTCAATTCTTGTTGTGAGCGGGGGAAAGCCCCATAATTTGCCAATGAAACTCGATTCAAAATATTTCGACAAGATCCGCACGCGCCGCAAGAAAAGCGCCGAGCCGGAGCCGCCTGTCACAACCTGCCAATGGGACGGCTGCGAGCGTCCCGGCGCGCATCGCGCCCCTGTGGGCCGCAATGCCGAGGGCCAGTTCTTCCTGTTCTGCTTCGAGCATGTGAAGGAATACAACAAGGGCTACAACTACTTCTCAGGTCTCTCCGACAGCGAAATCGCCCGCTACCAGAAGGAGGCGATCACAGGTCATCGCCCAACCTGGACCGTCGGTGTCAACAAAGCTGCCAAGGGCGCGCCGATCCAGTCCACTATGCGCTCCGGTTCTGCCGCATCGCAGGCGCGGATGAAGGATCCGTTCGGCTTTGTCAGCCAAGGGCGCGGCAATGGGTCGCGGATTGAGCCGCAGGCGCGCAAGCTGAAGACATTGGAGGCGAAAGCCTTCGATGCGCTGGGCTTGACCGGGGCAGCGACGCCGCAAGACATCAAGACCCGCTACAAAGAGCTTGTCAAAAAACATCATCCGGATGCAAATGGCGGAGACAGGGGCTCTGAAGAACGTTTTCGGGCTGTCATTCAGGCCTATCAATTGTTAAAGCAATCGGGTTTCGTGAGTTGACATGACCTGTCTGCTCAGGCCGATTGCCTACGCAAAGCTGCAAGAGCATGTCGCGCAAAAGTGCGTAGCGGTTTGCGGTAAAGACATGCGCAGAATAATGACTGCCGGACGGGCAGAGTGAGTGCGACCCTGATTGTATGCGCCGGGTGATGCCGCCCGGCTTGGAGAGATGATGAGCAAGATTGATCTAGATATCGCCAACCTGCCCGACACGACCGTTTCCGTCCGGGAGGTGTTCGGCATCGATAGCGACATTCGTGTGCCGGCTTATTCCAAGGGCGATGCCTATGTTCCGGATCTCGACCCCGACTATCTGTTCGACCGGGAAACCACGCTCGCCATTCTGGCCGGCTTTGCCCATAACCGCCGGGTTATGGTGTCCGGTTTTCACGGCACGGGTAAGTCCACCCATATCGAGCAGGTCGCTGCCCGGCTGAATTGGCCCTGCGTGCGCGTCAACCTCGACAGTCATGTTAGCCGTATCGACCTCGTCGGCAAGGACGCTATCGTTCTGAAGGACGGCAAGCAGATCACCGAATTCAAGGACGGCATCCTGCCCTGGGCCTATCAGCACAATGTGGCGCTGGTGTTTGACGAATACGACGCCGGCCGTCCGGACGTGATGTTCGTCATCCAGCGCGTGCTGGAAAGCTCCGGCCGCCTGACCCTGCTCGACCAGAGCCGCGTCATTCGCCCGCATCCCGCTTTCCGGCTGTTTGCGACCGCCAACACGGTTGGTCTCGGTGACACGACCGGCCTCTATCACGGCACCCAGCAGATTAACCAGGCGCAGATGGACCGCTGGTCGATCGTGACGACGCTGAACTATCTGCCGCACCAGAAGGAAGTCGACATCGTTCTGGCCAAGGTCAAGGGCTTTGCCGCGACCGAAGGCGGTCGTGACAACGTCGCCAAGATGGTGCGGCTGGCCGACCTTACCCGGTCTGCCTTCATCAACGGCGATCTGTCGACGGTGATGAGCCCGCGTACTGTTATCACCTGGGCTGAAAATGCCGAGATCTTCGGCGATGTCGGTTTTGCCTTCCGCGTCACCTTCCTCAACAAGTGCGATGAGCTGGAGCGGACCCTGGTGGCTGAACAGTATCAGCGCGCCTTCGGCATCGAACTCAAGGAAAGCGCCGCCAATATCGTACTTGGCGCCTGAAAAGAGACGTAAGGAACATGGCAGGTCGCGGCGACAATTCACAGGCGAAATCCGGCACGGCGGTAGATACCGAACCGTTGCGCCGGGCGATCACCGGCTGCGTCCGCTCGATAGCGGGCGATGCCAATGTCGAGGTGGCCTTTGCCAATGACCGGCCGGGCATTGCCGGCGAGCGTATTCGCCTGCCGGAAATTTCAAAGCGGCCGACGGCGCATGAACTTGCTGTCACCCGTGGTCTGGGTGATTCCATGGCGCTGAGGCTCGCGTGCCATGACCAGAAAGTCCATGCCGCGATGGCGCCGGATGGGCAGGACGCTCGCTCGGTCTTCGATGCCGTCGAACAGGCTCGAGTGGAATCGCTCGGCGCGCTGCGCATGACTGGTGTTGCCGCCAATCTGACGTCGATGACCTCGGAAAAATACGCCAAGGCGAATTTCTCCGGCATCGAGCGCCGCGAGGATGCGCCGCTGGCCGAGGCTGTGGCGATGCTGGTGCGCGAGACTTTGACCGGGCAAAAGCCGCCGGAAAGCGCCGGCAAGGTGCTGGACCTGTGGCGGTCCTTCATCGAGGAAAAGGCGAGCGGCGATTTTTCCAATCTGGCCCTTGTGATCGAGGACCAGCAGGCCTTTGCCCGCGTCGTGCGTCACATGCTGTCGTCGATGGAAATGGCCGAGGACTTCGGCGAGGATCCGGACCAGAGCGAAGAGGAAGAAACCTCGGAAGAGGACCAGCAGCGCAGCGGCGAGGAAGAGCAGGAGAATTCCGAGGAGGAAGCCGGCTCCGAAAGCGCGCCTGCCGATGAAAGCGAATCTGCCGAAGACCAGATGGACGACGGCGAAATGGACGGCGCCGAAATCTCCGACGACGACATGGCGGAAGAAGGCGACGAGGACAGCGAAACGCCTGGAGAAATGCGCCGGCCCGCCAGTCCTTTCGACGATTTCAACGAGAAAGTCGATTACAAGGTCTTCACTGAGGCCTTCGACGAGGAAATTTCGGCCGAAGACCTGTGCGACGAGGCCGAACTCGACCGGTTGCGTGCCTTCCTTGATAAGCAGCTATCGCATTTGCAGGGTGCTGTCGGGCGCTTGGCTAACCGTTTGCAGCGCCGTTTGATGGCGCAGCAGAACCGGTCCTGGGATTTCGACCTGGAAGAAGGCTATCTCGATCCGGCGCGCCTGACCCGACTGATTATCGATCCGATGCAGCCGCTATCCTTCAAGCGTGAAAAAGATACCCAGTTCCGCGATACGGTCGTGACGCTGGTCATCGACAATTCCGGCTCGATGCGCGGCCGCCCGATCACGGTTGCTGCCACCTGCGCCGACATTCTGGCCCGCACGCTGGAGCGTTGCGGCGTCAAGGTCGAGATCCTTGGCTTTACCACCAAGGCCTGGAAGGGCGGACAGAGCCGTGAGCAGTGGCTGGCTGGTGGCAAGCCGCCGACACCCGGCCGCCTCAACGATCTGCGCCACATCGTCTACAAGTCGGCGGATGCCCCGTGGCGTCGCGCGCGGCGCAATCTCGGCCTGATGATGCGTGAAGGTCTTCTGAAGGAAAATATCGACGGCGAAGCGCTGATCTGGGCGCATAATCGGCTGCTGGCCCGGCGCGAGCAGCGCAAGATCATGATGATGATTTCCGATGGGGCGCCAGTGGACGATTCCACGCTGTCGGTCAATCCTGGCAATTATCTGGAGCGGCATCTGCGGGCGGTGATCGAACAGATCGAGACCCGCTCACCGGTTGAACTGCTGGCGATCGGCATCGGCCACGACGTTACCCGCTACTACCGTCGGGCTGTGACCATCGTCGATGCCGACGAGTTGGCAGGCGCCATGACCGAACAATTGGCGGGTCTGTTCGAGGACAAGCCGGCCAAGGCTGCGCGTGGCGGTTCCTTCCGCCGCGCCGGCTGAGCGCGCGTCGGCTTGCCGTTGACGACAAGATTGAAATCCGTTGGATGGGCGCTCCGCGCCTCGGGCTTGTGTCTGCCGGCTCTGGTGCTGATGGCTGGCGTCGCCGTCTCTGAGCCTGCGTCGGTGGTCAGCCGCCGGATCGAGCAGTTCACCTCCGATCCGGACCAAAGAATTTTCGGAAAGCTGGAATTTCTCGGCGGCCTCGACCTGTCCTCCTCCAACAGCCTGTTCGGCGCCTGGTCTTCGATCCGCTTTCGCCCTGATGGCAAGCGTTTTATCGGCGTCCTCGACACCGGCGATTGGATCTCGGGATCGATCCTCAGGGACGATAAGGGGAGGCTTTCGGGGCTTGCGGAGGTCTCGCTCTCTCCGATGCTGGACCGGCAAGGCAATAGCCGTACCCCGAAGCGGATGATGGACGCGGAGAGTCTGGCGATCCGCGATGACAAGATTTATGTCGGTTTCGAGGAGCGGCATAGGATCGATCAGTATCCGCTTGACGGATTTGAAGCGGCCAAGCCAGAACGCAGCCTGCCGCTGCCATTTTCCAAGAAAGTTCTCGGTAGCAATCGTAGTCTAGAAATGCTGACGGCGTCACCGGCCGACGGACCGCTTGATGGCGGCCTCGTGACGGTGACCGAAGAAAGCCTTGATGAGGACGGCAATCTTTATGCCGGCGTCGTCGACGGCCCGCAGACGGGCGGCTTCAAAGTGGTCCGTAAGGACGATTTCGATGTGACCGACGGTGCATGGCTGCCGGATGGTGACCTGTTGCTGCTGGAGCGTCGGTTTAAGTTTCCAAGCGGCTTCGGCATGCGCATCGTCAGGGTCAAGGGTGAGACCGTCAAGCCTGGCGCCCTCGTCGATGGCGAGGTGCTGCTGGAGGCCAGTCAGGCCAGCCAGATCGACAATATGGAAGGGCTTGATGTCATCGACATGGGAGACGGCGATCTGCGGGTGATCCTGGTCTCCGATGACAACCATTTCCTGCTGCAGCGGACGCTGATGCTGGAGTTCAGGCTGCTGCCTTGATCAGAGCCTTATCAGGCGTTCGTCGCTTGATAGGGCTTCAGCGAAGACATCAGCGCGCCATAGGGCAGAAGCATCACCAGACCGACAGTCATCTTCACGCTGAAATCGCCGATTGCCCAGGAGATCCAGCGGGGAATTTCCGGCGAAAAGGCGCCAAGCAGAGGTGCCGCGCCGATGGCGAATGGATCGTTTGCGCCAATGAAGACGAAGAAGGGCGCGAAGGAGATCGAAAAGAAGATCACCGTATCCAGCACCGAGCCGACCAGCGAGCCGACCAGCGGCGCCTTCCACCAGCTCTGCCGGCGCAGCCGGTTGAAGACGCTGATGTCGAGCAACTGACCGACCAGATAGGCGCTACCGGAGGCAACAGCAATGCGCGGCTGGCTGGTGGCAAATGACAGCGCCACGCCGACCAGGAAGCCGACGAAGACCACTTTGCGCGCCGTGGAGGGGCCAAATTGCCGGTTGGTGAGATCGGTGACCAGGAAGGCGACCGGATAGGTGAAGGCGCCATAGGTCAGGAGATCGCCCAATTGCACGCCAGCCAATTCTCCCGACAGCGGAAACTGCACGAGAATATTGGAAGCGACCACGACCAAGGTCATGAGTAGGCTGTAAACGAGGATGTGTCGTGTAAGACGCATTTTTTTATCCTGGGAGATGCCACCAGCTACGGCACGATTGTAAGACAACCGACCATAACGCAAATGAAACTGAAGGCGCCGAGAAAAGTCACGGCGCGTCGATCATGCAAAGGAAAAGGCTTGAACGGAATCCGTTCAAGCCCTTCCTAAAGTCAGCGCTTTAGCCTTGAAATCAGGCGGTAGCGGTCTTCTTGACGATCTGGCGGCGCAGCAGACGAGCGCGCATGCTCAGTTCAGTTTCGCTTGCCTTCAGCAGGAAAGCGTCCAGGCCACCGCGATGCTCGACGGAACGCAGAGCAGCGGCAGACACACGCAGACGGTAGCGCTGGCCGAGGGCATCGGAAATCAGCGTGACGTCGCACAGGTTCGGAAGGAACTTGCGGCGGGTCTTGTTGTTGGCGTGGCTTACATTATTACCCGACTGGACGCCCTTGCCGGTCAATTCGCAACTGCGGGACATGATGCACCTATTCTTCTTGGCAATCGGAGAGCAATCCGGGCAAACACCCAGGGCGCAATCCAACGCGGTCTGATTGGAAAGTTGCGGTTCTATAGTCAGCTGGAGCCGCCCCGTCAAGCTAAACCTTAGCAAAAGGGCGGATTTATCGATGCTCCGGCTCTGGTCTTGCCACAATGAACACCATAAATGAAGTGATCCAGACCTCGCAGCCCGAGATCTCCCAGCCAAGGTGCCGCAATGCGTTTCAATCTCATTCCCAAACTGTCCTTCTCGCTCGCCGCCCCGGTTTTCATTGCCGCGATGTCGACCTTCGGCCTCCAGCCGGCGCTGGCCGGGGAAACGTATAAGGTGGAATATCGCGTCAGCCTCCTTGGCCTCTCCGTGGCACGGGCGAACTTCGTGACCGAACTCAACGGCTCTGGCTACAAGATCGACGGCACGATCACGTCGGCGGGGATTGCCGATGTGTTTACCAGCCTGAACGCCAAGACCACCGTGACCGGCCAGGTGGCTGGTGACAAGCATTTGCAGCCCAGCAGTTACAATCTCGTCTATACGCGCGGCAAGCGCACTCGCGTCTATGACGTGCGCTACTCCGGCGGCAATGTCGTGGCGACGACGATCACCCCCGAGCCGACCCGCAATAAAGACCGCTGGATTCCCGTCAGCCCTTCGGATCTGCGCGCGGTTCTTGATCCTGTCGGCGGCCTGACGCTGCCTGACGACGGCAAGATATGCTCCAAGACTCTGCCGATTTTCGATGGCGAGAGCCGGCTCGACCTGGTGATGTCGCCCAAGGGCAAAAGCAAGTTTACTGCTGGCAATGTCTCGGGTGAGGCAATCGTCTGCTCTGTCCGGTACGTGCCGAAATCCGGCTTCAACAAGGGCCGCAGCGATATCGAATATTTGCGCAGCGCCAATGACATGGAAATCTGGTTTGCGAAAACGGGTACCATGACCCTCTACGCGCCCGTCTATGCGCGGGTACCGACGCGGGTAGGTACGCTGTCGATCACCGCAACCAAGTTTGGTGCCTGACGATTGAATTGTTGCTGCAAATTTCAAATCGAAATCAATTTGAGAAAATTATGCAGCCTATTTAAAGTGTTGCAGCATCGAGGAGGCTGCCGAAGGACGATGCTGTAGGGGGCGAGGGGCAATGAAGGTTCGTGCAACGCTGATCGGCTTTTCAGCCATTCTGATGTGGTCGTTTCTGGCGCTGTTTACCGCAGCGTCCGGCACGATGCCACCGTTTCAGCTTTCGGCCATCTGCTTTGCCATTGGCAGCCTTCCCGGCATTGCCGTCTTTATCCTGCGACCGCAGCGTCTTGCCCTGCTGAAGCAACCGGCCAAGGTCTGGTTGATCGGTATTGCCGGGCTGTTCGGCTATCATTTCCTGTATTTTACGGCGCTGCGCAATGCACCCGCCGTCGAAGCCGGCTTGATTGCCTATCTCTGGCCGCTGCTGATCGTGTTCGGATCGGCCTTGCTGCCGGGCGAGCGGCTGCGCTGGTATCACATGCTGGGGGCGGTTGCGGGTCTTGCCGGCACGGTGCTGATCATCGGCAAGAACGGGCTGTCCTTCGATCCGGCCTATGCGCTTGGCTATGGCGCGGCGCTGCTTTGCGCCTTGACCTGGTCAAGCTATTCGCTGGCGACCCGCCGGTTCGATGCGGTTTCGACCGATGTGGTGACCGGTTTTTGCGCGGCGACGGCTGTTCTGTCGCTGCTATGCCATCTCGGGCTTGAGACCACCGTCTGGCCTGAGAGCGCCAGCCAGTGGATTGCGGTTCTGGGGCTTGGGCTTTTGCCTGTCGGCGCGGCGTTCTATGCCTGGGATTATGGGGTGAAGAATGGCGACATCCAGATTCTCGGGGCCGCCAGCTATGCCGCGCCGCTCTTGTCGACCTTGATCCTGCTCGCCTTCGGTTTCGGCGAGCCAAGCCCACGACTTCTGGCCGCCTGCCTGTTGATCACCGGCGGTGCGACTTTGGCGGCGAGCGGCATGCTCCGCCGCAAGGCCGCCGTTGCGGATGCTGTCTGATAAAATTACTGACCGGGCATCATCTTCATCAACACGCCATCCTTCAGCACGGTGTGATGATAGATCGCGGCGAGGGCATGGACGGCAGCAAGGCCGATGATCGTCCAGGCGATGAAGGAATGCATCTCGCCCAGCAGATGGCGATAATCAGGGGAAACACCGATCGGATCGGCAATAGCAAACAGGCCGAAGAAATCGACTGGCTTGCCCTGCGACCAGCGCCAGAGAAAGCCGAGACAGATCTGGGCGGCGAGTCCGAGATAAAGCAAACCATGGGCAGCTTTGGCAGCGAGACCCATCAAGCCCTGTTCTTCGGGCGGGATGGATGCGAGACTGGCGAGCCGCCAGGCAAGGCGTGCAACGAACACGCAAAGAAGTGTGATGCCGGCCCCGTAATGCAGGGCCTTAAGGCCGTTGCGCAAAGCGCTACCTCTTTCCGTGAAATCCCAGATCTCGGCGCTGAGAAACAGCAGAACGACCAGCAGCGCCGTTGCCCAATGCAGCCAGATCATGCCGCTGTTGTATCGGGCCGCTTGCGGCGGATGGGAGGGGGAAGACAGTTCGATGGTCATGTGTTGCACTCCAAAAGGGATTTTGCGGTGCAACAAAGACCGCCATGCTGACAGAGGCCTGAAATGATGAACTTTCTTATACCAAGGCTCGAAGATGCTGACGCATCCTCGCCTTTGAAGAATTTCGAATATCTCAAATGTATCAAAGGCTTGAGATATTCGAAAATGGAATACGAAGAGTCATTTTCAATGACTCTTCGTATTAGGCCGGATCGGTGCCGGGTTCCCAGCCAGGCGGGGCCATTTCGAAACTGTCGAAGACAAAGCCGGGTGAAACGGTGCAGCCGACCAGGGTATAGTCGCCAAGGCTTTCCGCCGCCTGCCAAGCCAGCGCCGGTATCACGGCCTGGGGTCGCTCTCCGCGCGTCAGATCCGTGCCCAGCACAAGTGTCTCGACAGTCTTACCGTCGTCGGAACGGTACAGCGCCAGTGGTGCACCGGCATAATAGTGCCAGATCTCCGCCGCATCCTTGACGCGGTGCCAATGCGAGCGCTGGCCGGCTTCCAGCAGATAATAAATGGCGGTGGAATGGCCGCGCGGACCACCTTTGGCATCGCGGAAGGTTTCCGTATACCAGCCGCCTTCGGGATGCGGCTGCATGGCGAGGGCGGCAATGATCTCTTCGGCCGATGGCATTTAGAAATTATCCTTGCGCTTGCGGATTTCGGCAAAGACCTCTTCGTTGCTTTTGCTTTCCATCAGCAGGCCGCGCCGGATCTTCGGATCAGCGACCCGCAGGAAGGGGTTGGTTTCCTTTTCGAGATACATCGTGGTGGGAATGGTAAAGCGGCCCTCGGCCCGCATTGCCTCGATGTCGCGGGCTCTGGCCTGAAGCCGCTCATTGTCCGGATCGATTGTCAGGGCAAATCGGGCGTTGGCCAGCGTGTACTCGTGGCCGAAATAGATGGCTGTTTCGTCGGCCAGCACGGCCAGTTTCTGCAGCGAATGCCACATGTCTTTGGCCGAGCGCTCGAGCAGCCGCCCGCAACCGAGCGCAAACAGCGTGTCTGCGGCAAAGAGTAGCTTTGCATCCGGGAAATGGAAGCAGACATGGCCGGCAGTGTGCCCGGGGGTTTCGATCACCTGCACCCGATGCGGACCGAAAAGAAATTCGTCGCCGTCGCTGACGGAGCGATCAAGGCCTGGAATGGCGACTGCCTCGTTGCGCGGGCCGATGATCTCGCAGCCATAACGCTGCTTCAGCGCCAGATTGGCCTCGACATGGTCATTGTGGTGATGGGTGGTGAAGATATGACTGATCGTCCAGCCGCGCCGTTCGGCGGCGGCGACAATCGGCCCTTCCTCGGGCGCATCGATCGATGCAGTAAGGCCTGTTTCAGGGCAATGAACCAGCACGCCGTAATTGTCGGTGCGGCATTGAAAAATTTCGATATCCGGGCTCTTCATCGGTCTGGACCTCTGGATTTGCGAAGAAAACAGCGCGGCAACACCAGCGCTTGCAGGATGGCTTTCGGAGAATCTAGCGCCAAGACCCTTGATGTCCAACCGCCTGATGTTAACAATCTTGCCATGCATGTGGATATAGTCGATCTCCGTCAGTTTTATCACACCATGCTCGGCCACGCTGCCGAGCAGTCGATCAGTATGGCGTTGTCTTCGCTTTGGGCGCGGCTGCCGGAAGAGCGGCTTGTGGGGCTCGGCTATTCAATCCCTTATCTGGACCGGTTTAGGGCTGATACCGAGCGGACCTTCGCCTTCATGCCAGCCGGCCAGGGGGCCGTGAACTGGCCGCCGGGGGAACGCTCGGCGACGGCGCTTGTCTTCGACGAGGAATTGCCGCTGCCCGATAGCTGCGTCGACCGGGTGCTGATGGTGCATTCGCTGGAATTTGCCGAAAATCCGCGTGAGACGCTCAAGGAAATCTGGCGCGTGCTGGCCCCGGGTGGGCGGCTGGTGATGGTTGTTCCCAATCGTCGCGGCGTCTGGGCGCGCATGGAGCATACGCCGTTCGGCTCCGGTCGGCCCTATTCGCGTGGGCAGCTGACGGCGCTGCTGCGCGAAACCAATTTTACGCCCGGTGCGAGCACCGAAGCGCTGTTCTTCCCGCCATCAAAGATCAGGACAGTGCTGAAGATGCATGGCGCTTTCGAGCGCTTCGGGCGGATGCTCTCTCCGGTCTTTGCCGGCGTCATCGTCGTGGAAGCGCAGAAACGGCTCTATCAGGGCCTGCCGGTTGCCGTGCGCGCCTCGCGCCGGGTGTTTGCGCCGGTTTTAAGCCCACAGGGCGTGCCGACCACCCGCCAGGGGCTGTTGCCGCCCTCGACAAAATGAACCGTCCGGGCTAGGTGGAAGATAGTTGTCAGCCCGAGACTTTATCAGGACATTCCTTCGATGAGCAGCACCATGAACCAGCCCGTTCCGCGTCCCGGCATCCTTGATATCGCCGCCTATGTGCCCGGCAAGGAACATGCGCCTGGCGTGGCGAAAGTGTTCAAGCTGTCATCGAACGAGACGCCGCTCGGCCCCAGCCCGAAGGCGATCGAGGCCTTCAAGGCATCGGCCGCAAATCTCGAGCTCTATCCCGATGGCCAGGCGGTGAAGCTGCGGGAAGCGATTGCCGCTGCCCATGGGCTCAACACTGCCAATATCATCTGCGGCAATGGTTCGGACGAATTGCTCGGCCTGCTCTGCCACGTCTATCTCGGCACTGGCGACGAAGCCGTTATCACCGAGCACGGTTTTCTGGTTTACCGTATCCAGATCATGGCGGCCGGTGCGACGCCTGTCACTGTCAAGGAGCAGGATTGCCGTGTCGATGTAGACGCGATCCTTGCTGCCGTGACTGACAAGACCCGGATGGTATTCATCGCCAATCCTGGCAACCCTACCGGCACCTATGTGCCCGGCGCCGATATCCGTCGGCTGGTTGCCGGCCTGCCGAAGCATGTATTGCTCGTCCTCGATGCGGCCTACGCTGAATATGTCCGTCGCAACGATTACGAGGCGGGCCTTGAGATTGTCTCCGAAAACCGCAACGTCGTGATGACCCGCACTTTCTCGAAGATCCATGGTCTGGCGGCGCTTCGGATCGGCTGGATGTATGGTCCTGCCGATATTCTCGATGCGTTGCACCGGGTGCGTGGTCCATTCAAC